>Ga0187854_10003765_pt1 | contig 11817 bp, 19 predicted proteins | sample June2016WEW_6_15_FD_132445 | JGI IMG/M metagenome (GOLD analysis project Ga0187854, IMG submission 132445) | Peatland microbial communities from SPRUCE experiment site at the Marcell Experimental Forest, Minnesota, USA - June2016WEW_6_150 | ecosystem: Environmental > Terrestrial > Soil >...
CTAAATTTAGGAGCAAGAATGGACTGGCTTAAACGTAAATTCAAGGTGCTACGGTTCCGCTGGTGGAGTTATCTGTTTGTGCGTGATTTGAGAAAAGAAAGGGTTCCAAACGCCGTTATCGCAAATGTGTTCCTCGCAATAGGTGGAGAATATCCGGTTGAAAAAATTAGAGAGGAACTTTTGCAGTACGATGTGAAGATTTAGCACTAAAGCAAAGGAGCAAGCATCATGAAGAACTGGAAAACATCTCTCGCTGGACTGATCGGCACATTGGCAATGGCCGCAGCGAATTATAGCGGCCCGCAGACATGGCAGGGATACGTTGCCTGCTTCGTTCCTTTGGTGCTGGGCGTGCTCGCCAAGGACTTTGACACGCACTCGACTGTGGACCAAGTGCAAACGTCAACCGACGACGCCAAGGCCGCAGCGCTCGCCGCAGTCAACAAGCAGTGAGGCCGCAATGAACAGAGGACCGCTTTACGAGCGTGAAGTAGTATGCAAGAACTGCGGCGCAATCCACGACAGAGATATAAACGCCGCAAGGAACATCAAAGAGTTGGGACGCCGACTCTGGTTGGGAGCAGACAGTAAGCCTTCTTCGGAAGCAGTCTGCGTTTGACCGCCGAATCCCACGTATTTATACGTGGGAGTGCGTCAATCGCAATCGGCATCATCACGGCGGGACTTTTCATCGTGTTTGGCGCTGGAATCGGAAACCAGTAATCAAGGAGGAATTGTGGAAGACCAACCCGCACCTTCACTCACCTTTGACCACCTGATAACCCGGCGCATGGAGTTGGAGCGCCAGTTGGCTAAGGTGGAGAAAGCCATTGAAATACTTGAACACAACCCAGAATTAGGCTTTCTCTATCCAGAGATTGCCGAAGCTCTTCAATAAGGAGGAATCGTGAACATCAAAGCAAAATTCGTCGTTGAGTCAACCAAACATTACAGCCAAGGATTCGCCGAAGTTGTTTTGCAGGCGCGCAGAGAAACATCTTTGCCTGAGGACAAGCAGTTTGCAGAAGCTACGCCAACAGGCTCCATTACAATGTCAGTCACAAAAAAGGCCGTCATCGACGCTTTCGTTCCCGGAAGCATCTGGTATTTGGATTTTACCCCGGCTCCGGACGGAACCTCACCCTATCACGTTTAAGAAAGGAAACCATGAATCGCAGATCATTCTTTGGGCGTGTGCTTGCAGGACTCGCCGCGCTCGCCATCACCAAGCCAGTGAATGCTTCAATCGTTTCGTGCGGGTCAACAGGGACTTGCCCGGACCCTTTTGTGCCAACCGATATTACCGGTGAAAACTACGCCGCAGCGCTTATCATGCTTGACCTCCAGCCGGGAGACATGTCAGACGAAGCAAAAGCGGCGGTTGGAAAACTCGTCGCTCCAATGGCGAATGCGGCCATCGAAATGAAGTGGGCGCTTTATCGCAAGTAAACCCGCGCCAGAAAGGATCGATATGCTTGAATGGTTTAGGCCGCAGTTTCCTGAATCGATAGGTGGGGCAACCATCGAGGAGCGTCGTAAATTGCGCCATAAAAATGTTCCGCTGTGGAAGCGCATCATCTTCTTTGCGGACACTTTTGGATATTAACCCCGTGCCCCAGCGCACAACCCCACGTACAGGAGACAGCACAATGAAACGCATCGCAATTCTCACCGTAATCATGGCGCTTACCGTGACTGTGATTGGCTGTAAGGCGGCAAATACACCATTGCCGACAGGAGCCATCAATGCAACCGACGCGCAACTGAACGCCAACCTGCAAGCTGCGCACGCGGCTTTAGTCCAGTATCAGGCGGATGTGGTAGCCGGGAAGTTCACTCCCGATCCCACCACAACGATCATCGTCAACAAAATTATTGTGGCGCTGAACACTGCCGATGCGCTCTACTGTGCGCCTGTGAACGGCGCTTGTTCTCCTACCAGTTATCACGCTCAACTCATGGCGAATCCTGCCGCTGGCGAACCGGCACAATTGGCAGCAGCTATGACCACCATCGAAACCAACATTGGGGCGATTGAGTCGCTCGTACAGGCGGTGAAGTAATGCTGATTACGATTTTGACATTGCTTGGAACTCTTCTGCCGGTTGTCCTCAAGGGATTCGGCGTATCCACAACCATTGACAACCTGATTCCGGCCATGACCTCGGCTATCGCTGAGATTACGACAGGAATCCTCAACAAAACTCCTGTTTCTTCGAGTTTGACGGCGTTACAGACTGCTTTGGCCGCACTCAAGGCAGATACCAGCCTCAGTCCAGTCATCCTTTCAGACATCAACGAGGGCGTTTCTGTACTCCAGGCTGCAATCACGGCATACCAGGCAGCGCAGGCTAAGACTGATCCGACAACGCTGACTCCTCTGCCGACGATGTAACCATTCACAGGGCTGCATAGCCCTAAAGTGTGCGCGGGAGTCGTTGGTTCAAATCCGACAGCCTGCCCGGTGAAAATCCGGGGAGGCTTGGGCAAGGCTGGTTAAGCCGCTCGCGCAACCGGCCAGTCTCGCAAGGGGCTGGCCGAAGTTTTGGAGGAATTAATGAGTTGGAAATCGAATACCTGGTACGAAACCGCAGTGTATTGGTTCAAGGATGGCGCGTATGGAATCCCTGACCGCACTGATACCGAGGAAAAAGCTCGCGCAAAGAAAGAGTTTGCTGAACGCAATGGTTTTAATGTTCCGGGAGAGTCGGAAGTCCACATCCGAAAGGTGACGCTGGAGAGAATTGTATGAACCTGCATGAAATAGGAGACCGTGAACGCCCCGCCTATTGCTACAGTATAGTAGAAGCTGTCAAAGTTGCCCAGAGACGCGAATGCAAGATATGGTCCAAGATGGATGGAGAAGCAAACGTCCTGTATGAAGTTTGGCCTGGAGGCCGTAATGTACGCTGGACTCTCGATCAACTTTACGAACGCGAGAACCGGGAAGCAATGAAACCCGCACGAGGTGGGCAATGAGCGATCTGTCAAAAATCATCGCAGCAAAAACGAAAGAAATTCAGGATGCAGGGTTCTTTCGTGACCGTGTATGGTACGAAGAGAATGATACTCAGTCTTTGGTTGATTCCATCCGTGCCCACAATTTTGATGAGCCTAGAAGCGCAGACGCGGCCAATCAAGAGGCCAGCGGATACCCAATGTACTGATTTCACATCCGCCCAGCGGACACTTGGAGAGATATGAAAGAGCCAAACAAAACCGAATCGCTCGCTCAATGCGGCATCGGCCCTGTCTCTCCAGGAGTGCGGCGATTCCTAAAGCGCCAACGTGCACGGATCATGCGCCGGTACGCATCGCAAGATCAGGAGAACACGCACCCCAAGGCGCGGCATCGTGGATGGGTTTGGTGATTGGAGGCAGCATGGCAACCGGCTCACGCAAACAGGATTATGATTGGCAAAAGGATAAACGAAAATCCGTATTCGATGATGAATACCGCCTTGTACATGACGAGGATGAATCAAAAGAAATCATCCTTTCGCAAACATCTGATAGCCTAGTTCACCGACTTTCGAGAGGGGACAACAATTGAGTTCATTCGACGTGGCTTTTGATTGGACAATGCAGTTTGAAGACCCGCTCCGCGAATACAAGGCCGTGCCTGACGTTGGCGGCGAGGCTATCAGCGGAATAAATTCTCACAGCTTCCCAGAGGAGTTCGCGGCCATCGCTGCTATGCCACAGAGTCAGCGCTCTGATCTTGTTTGCGCATTCTATCGCAATCACTTCTGGAATAATTGGTTAGAGCAGCTTGATTCGCAAGAGTTGGCAAATCGCGTCTTCGATGCGAGCGTGAATATGGGGCAAGGAACGGCAGTGAGGCTCCTACAGACAGCTACAGACATCCTCTGTCAAGCAACCGGAAAGTACATGATTGTAGAGGATGGTACATTGGGACCGGCGACGGTAGACGCAGCCAACGAGTGTGGAAAATCTTTGGTTGAAGTATTTCGGCAGGTGCGTGTCCAGCATTACGAGGATATTGCCGCTTCTAATCCATCTGAGGTGAAGTTTCTTTTGCAGTGGATTGCACGCGCAGAAAAGTAGTAAATTGATTTTTTGTGGTATACTGAGTCCATCGGGAGAGGCGAGTGCAAACTTGTCTCTCTTTTTTGGGAGGATGAAAATGCCACTTCTCAAAGGAAAATCGAAAGCGACAAAAGAAAAGAACTTTGAAGAGTTTCGCAAGGGGAAAACTTTTAAGAAAACAGCTAAGAAGTTCGGAAAAAAGAAGGCCGTAGCTCAGATGCAGGCTGTTGTTTTGTCGAAGGCCAGAGAGTCAGGAAAAAAGAAAACGTCTCGGAAGAGAGTAGCAGGAAAGAGAGGTTGAAATGCCAACAGACTACGGTGCAGCGGAACCAATCATTGATCTAGCTAGAAAAGCGTCCAGCAATGTAGAAAAGTTTTTTAGCTATGTTCCAACGTATGAAAAAAAGAAAGATACATCATACGAGGACGATATGGTACGTAAGGCAAATGAAAGTTTCCTAAAGGCTTCGCAGAAAAAGAAGGCTGTAAAGACTACTCAAGCTACCACTTCTACAAAAAAGAAACCTGCGGCAAAAAAGGTAATTCACAAGAAGAGAGTGGCGGGAAAATGAACGAAATCACTTCAAGCAATCTCGAAAGCGTAGGACGAAAGAGGGTTGCGGGAGTTCCTAAGCGCGTTAGGAAAAACACCGGCAAAAGAAAGAGTTTGTGCTGGAAAAAGTTTTCCGTCAAAAAGTAGTACAATACATTCATGGCGAACGGTAGCTATTCATGGTTGAGTCTTACGAGTGCTACGCAGCAACTCGCGCAGAGGCTTGCAGACCCTAATATGGTCTTCTGGACCTATAATGAACTCGTTTTTTATATTCAGCAGAGCCTTCGCACCTTTAATAGCCTTACTTGGCAATGGCGTCAGGATTTTAATTATAATTCCTCTTCGCTTTGGAATTCTCTTGGGTCTCTGGCAGGATCACCACGCCAAAGAACTTTGACAGATAATTATATTTATGGCGAACTAGAGTTCATGATGATGGAACCAAGCAATACTACAGGAACTTGGACAGGGACAAACCAATTTAATATCAGCGTCTTGTCTCAAGCATTGCAGCGCAGACGCGATGAAATGATTCAGATAGGTAATTTGAATCAAAATTTAATGACTGGTATCCCTGTCGTACCAAACACGATACGCACAGAACTCGATGATTCCATTATAGATGTAGAAAGAGTTCGCTACATCCCCGTCTCAGGTAGTCCAAACACACTTTACCGGGATGATACCGTAGCTAACGAGTTCTTTAACGCTCCACTTTACCAGCAGCCGTCAGGAACTCCACAAACATTTTCCTTATCCTCAGAGCCACCATTATCGTTTCAGGTAGACATTCCTCCCGATCAACCGGGGACGTATGAGGCTGTGGTGTTACAGTCAGGGGCACCGTTTAATCCTCCGACTCCTACGCTTATAGGCATTCCTGATGATTTTGCATGGATACTCGAATATGGCGCGTTAGCCGATTTGCTAGGCCAAGAGGAAGAAAGTAAAGACGCAGAGCGTGCTGCATACTGCCAAAAGCGTTATATGGACGGATTGCAATTGATGTTGAAGAGTCCATGGATAGAACTAGGACGGGTAAACGGTCAAGCGGTGAGTATAGATAGTATCGTTTCGTTAGACAGGTACAATCCTGAGTGGGATTCTAATCCTACTGGCTTTGGTCCTGTGATTGTTGCGGGAGGGATGGACCTCGTCGCTGCTCCTGTGGGTTCAAACGTGGGATGCACGTTGCTAGGTAACGCTCCTGTGCCGTCTGTTGGAACAGATTATATCCAGTGTTCTCGTTCCGATATGGATATAATTTACGACCTTGCACAGGCGAGAGCTTGCTTTAAGATGGGCGGGGAATCCTTCAAAGAATCTCTCGAACTTGAAAAGAGAGCAATACAGGCGTGTTCTGCTGAGAACAGCAGGTTGCGGTCTCTTGGAGCTTTCAGTGACGTACTCGATCAGCGTGGGCAGGTGCAGGAACGGTCGATGAACAGGTATAATGTTCGCGGTGATAAATCGTAGTACAATGTAAAAGGAGACAAGGGATGAACGATATAATCGAATACGATCCGATTACAGGAGAAGAACTAGATATGGGTTGCATTATGAGAGGACAACCCGGAGAGGATCATCTGTGTCAACCATGGGCAAAGTGTCCAGGGTGCGATCAAGAGCGTAGAATTCGCACAAAGAATAAAGATAAATGTAGTATAATGTAACCATCCTACCGCCACCGGGAGAGGCGCAGGACGTGAAGGTGAACTATGTCTCTCGGATTCAGAGGTTTAGACCTTACCAACCCCGTTAACCGTTTAGCGGCAGGGTTTGTAACGGTCGCGCAAAATATCAGAGCCTATACCAAGGCAGGCGTTACCTTACGCAACCTCCTTACGGGAGCATTATATACTCTCTCCGCAGCAGTACATTCCTTAAAAAGATTAAATGACAACACAAATCTTACCGCTTTACCGTCAGGATATGCAATAGTAAACGGAGCAGGGACAAAAATATCTATATGGAACTCCACAAATGGAGTAACCGATGTAGCGATGGGGTTAAGCGGAAATCAAGTCTCAATGGTCCCTTTTCGTCCTAACGCTTCACCAAAACCATACGTCTATATCGGAGATTCTGCGCCGCAAGGAAACGTAACGCTTGAAACAAAATATCTAAGTAACGGAGAATCTGTAAACTACGTTTCAAATGGGATGCTTAAAGTTTCGAGCGATAATATTGCTTGGAAGAGCGGAATTAAGGAACCTCAACTTGCTCCTGTAGTTGGAACGCAAAATACAAGTGTTCCTTTTGGTGGAGGAACAGGAAATCTTTCTGCAAAAACAATACCATGGACTAATTATAACGGAGCAAATAATGATTATAGTTATGGAGAAACATACGGACTACCGAATCCAGGCACAGTAAATCCAATAGATGGAACCACACCATTTATTGTAAACTGTCAAAATGCGTCTACGATAACCATTACATCTCTAACCGGAAGTGCAACAGTAAACGAAGGTGTTCATGGTCCTACTGATTCATCTGCATCATGGGTAGGAAGTAATTTTCCAGCTTATTTTATTCAGCAAATAGCAACCGGAGAAAAACCACCATCAACAGCCAGTGTGATTGTAGGAGCTTTTACAACAGGGGATAACGCTTTTGAAACAGGTGGAAGCACTGTAGTTCCATTAGGAGTTGCGCCTTTATACATACCATCTGTTGTAGATGTAGGTGCAGCCTATGCTGCTTATTTGAGTGATCCTACTTCCGCAGCAGCGCAGATTCCTGTACCGTATGGAGCGGTAACTTTCCAAATAGGAATAAACTCAGCGGCAAATTCTTATAATTCAAATTCAGGAGATTTTAATATATCTGGTACTGTTACCACAAATGCACTGCCTTCAACAACAGCTATTTTAGGTAATTTGACTGCTTATTATTGGGGAGACTCACCACTTTCTGGTCCTGTGGCATCTTATATTTGGAAGAATCCTAGCGATCCTAGCGGGAGTGGACCAACTAGATCGAATGGTAATGCAGACGGAAACACGTCGGGAAACTCATTTATATTCGATGCGACATTTGCATCTGGAATACCTGAATTACCAGGAACAGGAACGCAATCTCTTTCTATGCAGTGGTATCAATTAAATCCAGATAGCGTAGAAACTGGTAGTGTGCCAGTATTTGCGGCTCCGATAACAACTACTTATAAAACACAAACTAATTATTCTGATTTTAATATTTGTCTGGTTGGAAGTATTTATGTACCTAAAGAAGGTAACTATACGTTTGTATTAACAAGTCACGATGATGTTATATGGGGAATTGGAGGTGGAGCTACATTATCATCTGCAACGGCAAATTTTAATGGGAGTAATGTAACTCCTACAATTTCCGATTATGGTCAAACAATTACCGCGCTTAATGGCTATCCGCTTCTTCCTCGTTCTCCATATCCTAACGATGGAAATAATTATTATGCAGAGTCTACAGATATTGTTTATTTTCCTGCGGCAGGAATATACCCAATTGAATTAGATTTTGACTATTGGAACTGGCCCGGTCGTATAATTTTACTTATGGCCTCTCCTACACCAGGAGCATCTCCAACTATTATTCCTCCACTTCCTGCAAACATCAGGCAGGACGTACAGTATAGGTATGTTTATCGTTCAACGGCAACAGGAGCACAATCGAATCCATCTCCTGAATCCACAGCAGAAGCAATTCCTGTAACGGCTAATACAATCACGTCGTTATGGTCTCCCGATCCTCAAGTGGATGTGGTGGATTACTACAGACTGGATTCTGTTACTACTGCATTTACATACGTGAATACGGGACCAAACGATAACGCAGGAGTATCCTTTTCGACTCCGGGAAATAACACGCCTGTTACGGATTCCTTGCTCGATACGGCACTAGGAACGCAGACACTTGACTATGATAACTATGAACCATTTCCGTCTATTGACCTTCCGCAAAAGGGAACTTGCAATGTATCTGGTGGTGTAATTACATGGGTTTCTGGTGGCGCGATAGGAGGTTCGTCAACAGGTTTTAATGATAGGTGGCTTGCAGGAACAACGATTCTAATTGGTTCTCCTACCTCACTTGCGTATGTTTTGATAGCTCGTCCTGTCTCGAATACAATTACAATTCCAGATGTTCCAGACGGCACGAATTTAGCTTATCAGATACCGCAGCCTATCTTGGCAAATCAACCCCTTCCGTATATGTGGGGACCAACTGATAATATAAATTTTTGTTATGCTGTAGGAGACCCGCTAAGGCCAGGAACACTGTATTGGTGCAAAGGTTCTAATTTGGATTCGGCTCCTGACACAAATCAGCAAGAAGTAACAGACCCTTCCGAGTCGCTTATAAACGGAGCAATAGCTGGAGGTCTGGGAGTATTATTCTCAATCAAGCGTGCATGGTTAATTATGCCTAACTTTGGAAGCGCAACAGCTACTGCAACAGGAACAACCGGATCAACATGGACATTACAAGAATCCTCTATAACGAGAGGATTGTATATTCCTCGTTGTGTATGTGTTTCTGGTGGAGGAAATATATTCTTCCGTGTAGATGATGGGATTCACGTTTCTTCATACGGATCGGCGTCACAATCTATCACTGACGAAAGTTTGTATCCTTTATTTGCGCATGAGAACTCAGATGGTACAGGAACACAGCCTCAACCGATAACTAGGAATGGGGTAACGATATATCCGCCAGATGATACGAAACCTAACTTGCAACGTTTTTCATATAATAATGGTTATATGTACTGGGACCATGTTGGAACCGATGGGAATCCACATACGTTAGTGTTTGATGAACAGGCAATGGGATGGATACTTGATAATTACACTCCAGCAGCGACAATACACGCTCCTAACGAGGGACAAAGCCAACAAGGGGTGCTGGTAGGATGTTCTGACGGTACAGTACGTCAAATAACCAGTGGCGGAACGGAAATAATCAATGGTATCGTTGCTACTCCCGCAATGGGCGGGAAAGGTTATATGCACTGCGGACAGGCAGTAGTGGAATACTCTTCTAGTAGCACAGTGACTCTTAGTTTCTTTGTAGCGGATGAAGGAAATAGTTCCTATGCGCCTCAGACAATCACACTACCGAGTACAGGTGGACAGTTGACGAAGTATTTCTTCCGTCCTAGCGCGAACAAGTGGAAGCTACTGACAGCACAGTTTTCATCCTCTGTACCATTTGTTTTGAACCTTCAAGGGGCGATTTTTTATTTGCGGGCGTGGGGATCGTCTTCGGCCTATGTGCCAACGCCTATATTCGGGGAAGCGGGAGGTGAAGGATAATGAAAAATCCGGTTACGCCAAGACGCTGCCAACGCTGCGGAACAATAGCACATAATCCGCATCCAGAGGGTCTATGCCAAAAATGTACGGATTGGAAAACAAAACAAGAGGGAAAATAAATGGCTACAATTACTAATGTTACACCGTTTCCGTTTGAATCTCACATTGCCAAACTTGAACCTCAAGTGCAATATGTCATAAAAAATTTATGGAACTCCATAGGAGACGTACAAAATGCAGTTCCAATCTTGAAATCGCAGATTGACACTAACAAAACATCTATCGCCGCAACAAACAAGGTAGTAAACAATAACATATCCACACAAACAGTAACAACAACTTCTGCTCCATCTATAGGTTTCTTAAATAATCAATCTGGAAATACGTCTTATACGACACTACCATCTGATTACGGAGCATATATACTATTTAGTAATTCTTCTCCTATCGCCTTAACATTATCGACAGCATCAGGAGCTATACAGTTACCGTGGTACTGTACAGTTCTAAACGAGGGAGTAGGATTAGTAACTGCAACTCCTGCGACGGGTACAATATCTTATCCGAATAACACTTCCGCTGCGAGTATGTCTATCGCGCAAGGACAAGCAGCAGTCTTAATCTACAACGGAACAAATTATTATGGATATATTGTTCCTGTTATACCTCAAAGCATTGCAGCAACGACTAGTAAATGGTTAGATAGTTTCACAGCGTCAACAGGAACTTTTACGTCGTCACAACCTGCAATAGCTGATATTTTAGGTTTGAGTGCTGCGTTAGCATTATTGGCTCCTATCGCTTCACCTACGTTTACAGGTACGGTAACAGAGCCAACGCCTCCTGTTCTTACTGCGGCAGTAACGGATACGAGCGCAACGGCGGGATCAGCAACAGCGCTTCCAGTGACGCCACTAGGATACTTGGAGATGAGCGTTAATGGTGTGACAGTAAAGATTCCTTATTATTCTGTATAGAGAAAACTTGCATTTTTTGTAATTTGTGGTATGATTTCTTAGGCACGCTGTACGGGAGAGCGGCTCTGCCTTTGTTGCGACGATCTATATCGTTGACAATGGAGGTTTTGAATGGGTTTTTGGGGATCAATTTTAGGCGGAAAAAATGAAACTCTTAATCAGTCTATTCCCAATCTGGGACAAACCGCTGATTGGGCTACGGGGCTAGGAAAAGCAGACGTAATGCAAGGAAGTAATTTTTTATCGTCTATTCTTAGCGGAGACAGTTCCAAACAAATGCAGGTTCTCGCACCCGAAGTTGGTGCTGCCAAAACATCCTTAAATCAAGATACTAAAAAATCTTCGCTATTCGGTTCACGAAGCGGAGGCACTGCTGCGTCCAATGCGGCGGAAACAGATCAGTTTCACGGTTGGATGACGAATCTTTTTGGTGGTTTGACGGGTCATGCAGCAGATACTCTTACCAGTGTAGGAGGAAATTTAGTAGGGACAGGACTCGAAGCTACAGGACAACAGATAGGCGCATCAGAACAGCAGATGAAAAACTGGCAACACAGTTTAGCAGGAAAGATTTTCGGAAACTTTTAAGGAGAACACAATGATTCCTTTGATAGCAATGGCAGCAAAGAAAGTCGGAACAATGGTAGCGAAAAAAGGTGCGCAAAAAGTCGCTCAAAAGGGTGCGCAAAAAGTCGCGCAAAAAGGCGTTCAAAAAGGAGCCGAAAAAGCTGCGCAAAAAGGGATGGGTAAGTTTGATTCCTTTGATAAGTTTCAAGGTGGGAAGAAAGACGAAGGTGACTCGAAATATGAACACACAGGAGCGCCTCCGAAGTTTCACAAGGGCGGGACAGTAAGGAAGTCAGGCTTGGCCGAGTTGAAGAAGGGCGAAGTCGTATTGACGGAGAAGCAGGCCCACAAGTTGAAGAGGGTGGGC
>Ga0187854_10003769_pt1 | contig 11814 bp, 11 predicted proteins | sample June2016WEW_6_15_FD_132445 | JGI IMG/M metagenome (GOLD analysis project Ga0187854, IMG submission 132445) | Peatland microbial communities from SPRUCE experiment site at the Marcell Experimental Forest, Minnesota, USA - June2016WEW_6_150 | ecosystem: Environmental > Terrestrial > Soil >...
ACCGGCCGGAACGAATGCCAACTTCGTCCAGCCCGTTGACCGGAGGCACCTGAAGGTCCGAACTTATGAACGCGGAGTCGAAGACGAAACCCTGGCCTGCGGAACGGGCGCCGTGGCCTCGGCCTTAATTGCCGCCAAGATCGGGCTGGTGGATTCGCCGGTAGAGGTCCAAAGCACCGGCGGGGAAATTCTCAAAATCTACTTCCAGCCCCAAGGAGAAGGGTTCGATCGCGTCTTCCTCGAAGGAGACACCCGGGTTGTTTATGAGGGGGACCTCTGGGAAGAAGCATATCAATACTGAAGGCTCGAGGAGCGAGGCACGAGAGTAAAGGCTTTTGATTTTGGACTCTGTACATGTAAGGGCGACCGGCCGGTCGCCCCTACTTCGGACCCCAAACTTTTAATTTTTGATCTCCGAACTCCGAACTACATTACTCCCAACTTATCACCGGAGGTGATAGATGGAAATTGTGAAAGCCATTGTGATCGGGGCAGCCGGAAGGATGGGGATCCGCCTCCTCTGGGCGATCCATGAAACCTCCAATGTCCATCTGGTGGGGGCGGTGGAGCGAAAGGACCACCCCAGCCTGGGGCGGGATGCAGGTGTGGTCGCCGGAATGGAAGAGTGGGGCATTCCCCTCGTGGGAGATCTCCGGGAAACCATCTCTTCCGGAGATGTAATCATCGATTTCACCACTGCCGAGGTTGCTCTGAAGAATTTGCAGGTGGCTGCACAAAATGGGAAAGGTGCGGTTATTGGCTCCACAGGCTTCTCCGCCGATCAGATGGAGGAAGTGAAGGCATTGACCAGGAAAATTCCATGTGTTCTCTCTCCCAACATGAGTGTGGGGGTGAATGTCATGTACAAAGTCGTCGCGGATTTGGCCCGGATCCTCGGAGATGACTTTGATGTGGAAGTGATCGAAGCCCACCACCGGATGAAAAAGGATGCTCCCAGCGGAACAGCCATGAAGATTGGACAGGTCTTGGCCCAGGCTCTGAACCGCAATTTTGATCAAGTAGGGACTTTTGCGCGGAAGGGGATCATCGGAGAGAGAAAACGGACCGAAATCGGAATGCAGACCATCCGCGCCGGAGACATCGTCGGAGAACACACCGTCATCTTCGGCGGCACAGGGGAAAGGCTGGAAGTCATCCACCGCGCCCACAGCCGAGACAACTTCGCCCGCGGCGCCATCCGCGCGGTCGGATGGGTGGTAAAACAAAAACCCGGTCTCTACGACATGCAAGATGTGCTGGGATTAAAGTAAAATTGATAAATCTTCAATCTCGAATCTGCGATCCGCAACCTAGAAAAATACTCTGGCTGGCATACCGGGGTATCGATTTTGGATTGATAATCGGAATAGGCTGTCTTTGACACATCGTTCCCCCTTTTCTCATGGCCCCCTTTTTCGGGCTATTAGCGGAAACGGAAATGCCAATAAATTCCGATAAGCCACATCTATGGAAGGCTGACGTAGCTCAGTCAATTGACTTTTACAACGTCTGGTTCCTCCGTTTTGCCCCGGAAACGTATCGAAGCCAGCGTGTTATAAGGACGAAAGAAGTTCTAGAGGCGTTCCGGAAGACCGAAAACCTGCGACAAATCACCCCCCAAACCCTCCAAGAAAACCCCGGAGTCTTACCCATTCTGCGAATGGTCACAGCGCCACCTCTAGCGCGTGATCGGTTAATGGGGCTAGCCTACGTGAACAGGGCAATGATTGATTCCATGGAAGGAAAGGATGACAAACCTCCGCGTCTTCCTATTCGTATGTCAAAGACCGATCTGACACAAGCTCTTTCGCGCATGTGTGATGTCATCACTGAACTCGCTGACCAGGATCTTCTACCTTGGCTTGACACTGGACGAAAACCTTCAGGGATTGAAACGGATAGAGCAGCGACAGTGATCGCTGACAGACTTTGCGGGGCTACCTCCGATCCGATTATTCGAAATGCCCAAGAAAGGAGGCAACTTGCCGCGCTCAAACGATGGCTTCGTCGCTATGCTTACAGGCAAATCAAGACCGAGGATGCGAGAGACCTAGGCAAAATGCCACCTGGCACTTTCACGTTCCGGCTTTCACTCCCTGCAGGAAAGAAAACCGCATCTGTCAACATACCTAGTGATTGTGTCGTGAAACCTATCAACTCCAGCCGTGACGACATGCCTATTCTGATCGAGGCCAAGTCCGCGGGAGATGCGACAAACATGAACAAGAGGCGCAAGGAAGAAGCCCAGAAGTTTTCTCAACTGAAAGAAAGATATGGGAAGAGCTTACGCTTTCTACTCCTCCTTTGCGGATATTTCGAGCCCGGTTACCTCGGTTATGAGGCCTCCGAGGGGATTGACTGGGTATGGGAACATCGCCTCAATGACCTTAGCGGCCTCTTAGTTCCTGAGGATAAAAAAAAGACTTGGTAGCCGGAGAAGAAGCCGCGGGTTATGCTGTGACTGTGACCGAAGCGGGTGAGTCGGAACGGTTCTTCCTGCAGCGGCAAATTGACGAGTCGAAATCACCAGCGGAACGAAACCGTCTGGGCCAGTTCTCAACTCCTTTTCCTTTAGCCTGTCAGATCCTCGCGCGTTCCAAAGGAGAACTACCGTCGGACGTTCCGATCTCATTCATCGAACCGGCGCTGGGAACAGGTGTCTTCTTCTCGGCTTTGCGTCACGGGTCCCAAGGGAGGGTCATCAAGGAAGCGGTGGGGGTTGAGATTGATCCAGCCTACGGCGAGATATCTAAGCGTCTTTGGGAATGCTCAGATTTCCACGTAGAAATTGGTGATTTTTTGTTGTTCACAGGGAACCCGGTGAATCACGCGCGATTCAATCTGCTCTGCACGAATCCACCATATGTGAGGCATCATCACTTGTTACCTGACGCGAAGGTCGCACTCCAGTCCAGAATAAGGGAACAGATGGGATTGGCGGTTAGCGGTCTCTCCGGGCTCTATGTATATTTCGTGTTGGTCGCGGATTCAATCATCGCTAAGGACGGAATAGCATCTTGGCTCTTGCCAGCCGAATTCCTCTATGTAAACTATGGGCGAGCACTTCGCGAATATTTGACGAAGCAGGTCACACTCTTGAGTATCCACCATTTTGATCCAGAGAATGTACAGTTTGATGACGCTCTGGTCTCATCTTGTATCGTTATCTACAGGAAGAAACGTCCCGCCTTCAATACATCATTCTGCTTTTCATTTGGTGGAGATTTTGAGCATCCTGACCATACACGGATTCTCAACATCGAAGACCAGAAGGGCAAGCTCAAATGGACCCTTCCCCATTTCGACCTTCCTGATGTCCCGAATCAGGACAATCTTAAGCTGAGGGATATTTTCTCAGTGCATCGAGGTATTGCAACAGGAGCAAACGAATATTTCATCATCGAGCAAGAAACTATAGAGCGTTACTCGATACCAAGGCCATTCCTCAAGCCCATTCTCCCAAGTCCAAGACTATTGACACAAGAGGTTATCGAATCGGATCCAAATGGAACGCCATTATTGGAGAATTTACACTTTCTGCTTGACTGTGATCAGCCTCCGCATGTCGTTCGTGAAGAGTATTCTGGATTGTGGTCCTACTTTGAAAAGGGAATGGAGCAGGGCATTCACAATCGGTACCTATGTGCCAACAAAGATGTCTGGTACTTCCAAGAGAAGAGACAGCCTTCCCTGTTCTTGGCAACATACATGGGCCGATCAAACGGCAACAAGAGGTCTCCAATTAGGTTTATTCTTAATATGTCAAAAGCCGTTGCCACAAATGTCTATTTGCATCTTTACCCAACCGAGGGACTCAGTCGGTTACTCGGAAACGACAGATCAAGGATGCTTGAACTTCTTAGAATCTTGAATGCAATTCCTCTGGAGGAGCTATTGCTGGCTGGGAGGGCATATGGGGGTGGCCTTCACAAGGTTGAGCCAAAGGAACTTCTTGAAGTCACACTACCAGATGTTCCAGAGTGGTTAAGGATCGGAACTGTCAAGCAACTTATTTTGATAGGACCCGCCTGATCAGCAATGTTGAAGCCGCAGTCTACCCGCCTATGCCCCATCCTGAACGTTGAGTCTGTGTAAAAGGGAACGTAGTTTAAAATAATCAAGATTACTATTAGACATATTGCCGGTGGCAATAGGGAAAGGAAAGCAGGGGTAGGTTAATTCAATATTTTGAATAACGTCCCCTATTTTTGCTCAAAAACGACTATGATCGACACCCTAAAATCCCATGGCGGAATATCAGTAACCGAGTTCCTGAAGGAAGCCATGGAGGCGATCAGAACGGATATGTTCGAAGGGGCTGTGAGCCATGCGAAAAACTTGCAGGAAAAACGAGAGGCTTTGTTTCCTTTGTTGAATCCACCGTCCGATTGATGTGCCAACCTTCAGTAAGACATTTGATGACTTTTCGGCTTAACAATCGACTTGAGATGACCACCGCCAAAAGCATGGCGGTACCTCAGTAGGTGGGAAGGTAGGATGTCCCCTATGGCATTACGGCTCGTCAAAGCGATGGGAATAAGCCTCTATAGTCTTTAAGCCGGGGGATGGAGGAGTGGAATATCGTCTAGGTATCTGACATATGTGTGAATTAGAAGGTGGGGAGTTTACGAGCGAATCCCAGGAGGGAACATGAACGCGCAAGTTCTCATCGAGAAGCTCGGGCTGCAACCGTTGGCGGGCGAGGGCGGATTCTACAGAGAAACCTACCGTTCTTCTGAGCGGGTGACGGCTTCTGCCCTTCCGGAGCGATATAAGACGGACAAAGAATTCGCGACAGCGATCTACTACTTACTCACCCCGGAAACGATCTCGGCTCTGCACCGATTGCCTACGGATGAGGTGTTCCACTTTTACCTCGGCGGCCCCGTTCTGATGCTCCAACTATACCCCGGCGGAACGGGGGAGAGGATAATACTTGGGCCGGATATTTTGTCAGGACAGGTTGTACAGTGCGTTGTTCCGAAGTTCGTGTGGCAGGGGGCAACCCTGATCGAGGGAGGACAATTCGCACTTATGGGCACTACGATGTCCCCGGCCTTCGACTTCGCTGATTTAGAGCTGGGCAATCGTGCGGAGTTGCTGGCAAAATATGGAGAGCACTCAGGGCTTATCAACCGTTTGACGAAGGAGTAAATGCTTTCTCCAGGGCCAATAGCTTAGAAGGGGACGTACTATTCGGCAGATCTATCGCGCGGGTGACTACGGGTAATATGGGCAATCTTAGGAGAGGACCCCATCATACTCCAGAAAGGGCGCAGAAAAGACGTTTATAAAAAAAGATCTAATTAAATCACTCCCCCATCCCATGCTCCCATCTCCAGAGTAAAGTTGTTTCTTTCATCTGACCATAAGTCCAGTATAATCAAGACCTTCTCCGGGCGGCCAGATGAAGTATGAAAAAAGACATTCCCGATGCTCTGAAAAACAGCATCAATGAACCGGTCCTCAGCTCCATCAAGGATTATTCTGCCCATTCCGATGTCGCCGATGCCCTTTTGAAGGCTGTCATGCCTCTGGGAGATGTTCAGGCTTTTTGTCCGGACGCATCCCAGTACAGATATCTCATTGTTTCCACGAAGAACATTATTTTCGGTATTGCCGTTGGAATGAACAAGGCTGCTTTTCGGCTGAATCCCCTTTTTAAAAATCGGGCGATGGAAACCGGGGGAAGGGATTATTCAGAAGCTAGCCCGGACTGGGTCTCCTTTACCCTTTTCCGGGATGATTGGCCAGAGTTTGATCTAAAGTTCTGGGCGCGGAAAGCCTATGTGTTCGCACGAGAGACATATATTGACTAAGAAACGGAAGGAGCAGAATAACATGCTTAGAAACCTCGTAGCTGGACTTACTGTTTTCGTGATGCTTTCAGCGAGCACCGTCATGGGACAGATTGCCGATAAGGAGAAAATCGCTTTCGCTGCCGCAGAAAAGTGGCTTATCCTGGTTGATGGGGGGAAATATGGGCAAAGCTGGAAGGAAACGGCTGGTTATTTCAGGACGGCAGTCAAGCAAGAACAGTGGGAGCAAATGTTGCAAGCCGTGCGAAAGCCCCTTGGCAAGCTGATTTCAAGAAAATTGAAGAGCAAGAGCTACACGACCTCGCTTCCGGGCGCTCCTGACGGAGAATATGTGGTCGTTCAATTCGAAACATCTTTTGAGAATAAGAAATCGGCGATCGAAACTGTCACCCCGGTGAAGGATAAGGACGGTAAATGGCGAGTTTCAGGCTATTACATTAATCAACCGGCCCGCCCTAACTGAGAAGATATCGGGGCAGACGACCCGGAACGGGCCATCCGGTTCTACAGCGATGTATTCGGGTGGGAGATAGAGAAATGGCAAGGACCTTTTGATTACTGGGTCCTTAAGACGGCCAATGGAGGCAAGACGTTCAGCCTAAACAGGCAATACCCGGTATCGGATACATTGTGACTTGCCAGGATACTGAGGGCAATACCTTCGGAATCATGGAGATGGATAAATCTGCCAAATGACAAGAAAACAAGGCTGACTAAAAAACATTTGATTGTCGTCGAGGCTTTTAGCAGGATTTTCAAAAGTCTTTAAGGTTTGCCGCTTTCAAGCACACCGTGAGTTGGCTTCCGCGGGTCATTCCGGGCTTGACCCCGCATCAAGTGCGGGGCAGGCTCCGGAATCCAGTCCTTTTCTTCTGGATTCCCGCTTTCGCGGGAATGCCGTTTAATGGTTAAGTTTATTTTAGGCAACGTTTAGGTTAGTAGGAATAGGTAACCGCAGCGCCAACAGAGAACCTTTCGGAATACTGCCCTTCAACATTCAGATGGAATCCTCTGGCGATGGGTACGTCAACCCCGGTAAATCCCCCTACGTTTGTCGCGTTATGAACCCTAACGCTCCCGGTATCAGAATTAAGACCCGGGATGTTCGCGGACAGAGAAAGCTTGGCTTCCGAATAATAGGCATAGGGTCCGATATATAGTTTTATACCGTATGGAACCGTAGCTTGAAAGCCAAGGCCGAAATTCACATCCCATAAATTTTTCACCTTGAGTTGAGTTGTAAACGGGGCGCCAGCATGAGTCCCGGAAACATTGTCAGTGAAGTCGCTGAAATAATAGGAGCCCTGCATAAAGGCCCCAATTCCGAAGGTCTTGTTGAAAGGATAAAATCCTTTTGCCCCCAACGTGCCGAAGAATTTCCAGTTATCTTCAAAATCTTCTTTGGAAGTGGTAGTCGAAGCCTGGGTAGAGCTAAAGGTATCGGAGATTTTCAAATCTGATACCCCGATTCGCCCATAAATTTCCCAATTTTGAGCTCCATAGCCTAACTGGGAATAAACTTGATTTTGTCTGGTTAGGTGTTCGGTTCCATTCTTGTATTCATCCTCATGGTACCAATAACCGATACCGGTATTTAATCCTCCCGCTTCTTTGGAAACGGATTGAGGTGGACCAAATGGTCCGCCTGCGCCAGCCGTTCCATGAACTGCAAATATGAGGAAAGCTGATATCACCATTACTTTGAGGCTTTTCGTATGAATTCCCCCTTCTTTTCAAATTCTTTTCTCTCGCAACACCGAAAATTATGAGCAACGTTATTGAAGGCTTTCAATATCCGGTCGCTTCTCCCTACTTCAGTCCCCCTGGTTTGGGTGGTTGTGGTTTACCTCTCCCCGCTTCAACCTTCTTCTGCCGATATTGACCGTAGGCGTCGCGCAACGCCACGTAGGGATCGATAGCCGCCTCTTTGAGAGATTCATAGTCACCGATCCTCAGGGAGGCATCGTTCACCTCCTCGTATGCCCTGACCCCTAACCAGTCGTACCAGGGGCTAATATAGCTGACGGGATACAGGAAATATTCACCGGCTATCTCTACAGAATCCCGCGCGCTGGAAGGCCCGAGTATCGGCCAGACAAGGTAGAAACCCTGTCCCACTCCATAAACCCCCAGGGTTTGACCCAAATCCGCGTCTCCTTTGGGGAGGTTCAATTGCTGGCTTGATGAAGGATCCAAAAGCCCCCCAACACCCCAAATCGTGTTTACCGCGAAACGGCCAAATTCCGCGGCTGCACCGCTAAAGTCTGCCTGGAGCAGGTAACTGAGAAACCGGATCGGGAATCTGAGGTTAGTGAAAAAATTCTTCACGCTTACCCGGGCGCGCTCGGGGGCCACCTTGTTATATCCCTGCGCCACGGGTTTGAGAGCCCAGAAATACAGCTTGTCGTTGAAGTGGTACATAGCCCGGTTGAAGGGTTCCAGCGGGTCTGGAATCGTTGCTATCCCTTTCTCCTCCCCCTTCTCTTCGTCTGCAGAGTTTTCCTTATTATCGGCGCTTTCGTTTCCGGATTTCGCCGGTATCTCCGGGGAGGATTTCAAGGACTCGGGGGGATCTGCAACCTCTGCCATCTCCTCCTCATCCCCATCCTCAACGTCATCGAAGTCCTCCTCGTCATCCACGTCCTCACTCTTAGATTTCACCGACATCTCCGGGAATTTCAGAGGGATCTGCTCTGCGTTGGAAGCGACCGTGACCTGCTGGGTCTGAAAGGATGCAGCGGATGGTGTTAGGGAAGAAGTGGGGGCTGGACTGTGAGCACAGCCCACGGCGAGAATAGCGACCAGTAGAACCGGAAATAAGAAAGATTTCATGGCCCGGACCACCTTTTTCGTCTGTTCTGAATGAATGTTCGTGCGTTGACGATGTTTATCTTCGCTACCAGGAGGAGTGAAAACTGGCCAATGGATCATCGGCGCCGGCCTCCCGGGGTCCTATTGCCCCTTCACCTTTTTTCGCAAAATCTCAAGCAACTGTTCGGGTGTATTGTTCGCCAGGATGGAGTTGAACTGGCTGCGATAGTTCTGGACCAGGCTCACATTCTCTACGACAACGTCATATACTTTCCAGGTGCCGTCCTTCAGGATCACTCTGTAGAAAATAGGGATTTCTTTTGAGGAGGTGATGACTTTCGTTTGAACCTCGGCCTGGTTGTTCGAGGTCATGTTTTCTTTAGAGAAAACAATTTTCTCGTTGGTATAAGAAAGGATCTTATCGATGTAAGCCTTTTCCAGTATCTGTCGATAGAGCTGGGTGAACTCCTGCTGCTGAGCGGGATTCAGTTTGTTCCAATTCCCCCCCAGGGTCCGCCTGGAAAGTTCGACTTCATCGAACATCTGTTCATAGATAGCCTCGAGTTTCTCTTTTTTGATCCCTTTGGCCGACTCGGCTTTGAGCTTCGGATCGCGCAGCACATCGAGCACCTTGTTGACATTTGTCTGAACCGTGTCGAGCGGTGCGCCTGCATATACCGGAAGAGTAGACAGAAAGAACATCAAAAAGCTCAAACCTATGAAATGTCTTTTCATTTTTTTACCTCTCTAAATTTTTTTACGACCTTACTGCTTCTTTATCTCTCCGAAGGCATACTTGCCGATGAGGTCTACAATATCCACAGGCGGCTGCGTTTCGGTAATGGTTCCCCCAGGTCCAAGGAGTTTTCCTGCGCCCCCGGGATCTATGCTGAGAAACATGTCACCAATCAGCCCTTCCGTCTTGATGGAGGCAATGGCATCGTCATAGACCTTGATGTCTTTTTGGATTCTTATTTCCACCACCGCCTTCTGGTCCTTCTGGTCCATGGTGAGTCCTCCCACCCGCCCGACCTCAATACCCAACATATCTACCGGACTGCCGGCTCTCAGGCCGCTCACCGTAGTGAATCGGGCGAAGAGAGAGTAGGTGTTGTCGCCAAGCAAGGAAACATGGCCGAGTTTCACCGCCATATACCCAATACAGAGTAGCCCGAAAACGAGAAAGATGCCGACTGTTGTTTCCATGGCGTACTTTTTCATTTGCTTACCTCCTCACTTTACCTTTCCCCTCTTCCTTAGGTTCTTTTTTATCCAGCTGAGGATCTTGTCCCCTCCGGTTTTCCCCAGGATACTGATTCCTACCAGGGGGGTACCATCTTTGTTCCATTTCCCAACGTCGCACCGAAGCCGGGCAATTTCTTTTTGTTGATGTTTTGCAGAATCTATGACGGAATCTATTTCCACAATAGGTTGGCCCTGGGCAATTCCGGCCAGGATGGCAAATTCAACGCACACCTCCGAAGCCGCCTGTTTGCGAGCTCCAGCCCAAATGCCTCGAATTCCGTGCTCTCGGAAATCATCGACAAAATCCTTCAGCATGCTCTCAGCTTCAGTCAGATCCGAATAGGGGAGCAGCGTAATAAATTCATTGGTATGGCGGCGGGTGGAAAAGCCCCCTATGGGACCAAAGTGTTTATCGATATATACGCCCATACTGCGGATTGCCTCCTGTGCCGCTTCGTGGCCTAAGTTTGTAATGATGGCGTCCAGCGCCTCCAGAGTAAAAATCACAACCGAGTAAGTTTCCCCAAGCGTTTTCTGCTTCAACTGGGCATGGTACAGAACTTTGAATTGTCGTTTGGAGTACAGGCCCGTTAATTCTTCCTGTAGCCCTTCGAGACTGTGGATGACTTCATCTTTGAACGGGTGGTCGAAAGTTTCAAGCTCCTCCGGAGTGCCTTGAAAAACAATCGCTCGGTCATAGAGGGCGAGAATGCGGTTGGAGATAAAATACACATCCGGAATCTCATGGCTGACCAGGATCGCAGTAAAACCGAATTTTCTTTGATACTGGGCAATCATACTCAGGATTGCGTTTTTCCGGACAGGATCCTGGCCAGAAGTGGGTTCGTCAAAGAGGACAATGCGAGGATCGGTTACCAGGGCCCGCGCCAGGGCCGCCCTTTTTTGCATACCCCCGGAGAGTTCTGAAGGGTACCTATTAGCAGCATCGCTGAGTTCTGCCTGTTCAATTCTGACCGTAACCCTGGGGTCTATTTCAGCTTTTTTCAAGTTTGTCGTTTCCCGGAGGGGCAGCGCGATATTTTCATAGACGGTCATGGAGTCGAAGAGAGCGTTGTCTTGAAACATGTAACTGATCTGAGCGAGGAAGGCCGCCTTCTCTTTCTTTTTCATCGTGGTGAGGGGTTTGCCCCGGAAAAGAATGGTCCCCTCATCGGGTTTGAGTAGCCCGATGATAAGTTTGAGGAGCACGCTCTTGCCTGAACCACTGAGGCCGATAATAGTCGTGACCTGTCCCTCATAGATCTGCAGGTTAACGCGCTCAAGGACTGTTCGGGGTCCGAAGCACTTGGTGACGTCCTTGAATTCAATCAACGGAGTATCCATAGGCCTCTCTAAATCAGCAGGGAAGTCACAACATAGTCTGCGACCAAAATGAGCACACAGGAGAGCACGACGGCCGAGGTGGTGGAGAGACCGACGGCTTTGGCGCCATGGCTATCCGTGCGCATATGCGCGAAATAACCCTGGTAACAGCACACAGTGGAGACGATCACCGCAAAAACAATAGCCTTGATGAAACCCTCGGTGACATCTTTCATCTCCATGCTGGCCTGAACGCGATGGAGATAGGTACCGGCATTCGCACCCAGGAGCAATACCCCGGAGATGTAGCCGCCGATAATGCCGATGACGTCAAACAGAGCGGTGAGCAGGGGAAAGCTGATAATCGAAGCAGCGATTCTTGGGCTGATGAGGTACCTGAGCGGATCAATGCGCATGGTGTCAAGGGCGTCAATCTGCTCGGAGATGCGTTGGATACCGATCTCCGCGGTGATCGCTGAGCCTGCCCTGGCCGCAATCATGATGGCGGTGAGAACGGGCCCCAATTCCCTGACCAGTGTGAGAGCCACCAGGGTACCGAGCACCCCTTCCGCGCCGATTTTAACCAAGGCACTGTAGGATTGGAGGCCCATGACCA
>Ga0187854_10003770_pt1 | contig 11813 bp, 11 predicted proteins | sample June2016WEW_6_15_FD_132445 | JGI IMG/M metagenome (GOLD analysis project Ga0187854, IMG submission 132445) | Peatland microbial communities from SPRUCE experiment site at the Marcell Experimental Forest, Minnesota, USA - June2016WEW_6_150 | ecosystem: Environmental > Terrestrial > Soil >...
ATGGGTTGCGACTCGGAAAGCAGGGAGAACAGTGGGCAATCAGTCCGAGCAGTTCGGTGTCGCGTGCCTTTTCCCGAATTGGCACCGAAGTGCCAGATTGGAATCCCGTCCGATCGGGCCAAGCGCACGGTTTACCGTTTCTAGAGGCCCGGATCGAACTGGTAATCGGTCATGTCGCTAGGCAAAACCCCGTTTGTTGAAAAACGTTCCCAGGATGCCATCCTGTTCAGGTGAGGCCCGCAGGGTGAACTGCGCGAACGATTTCATTTTGATCCCGCCAAGCGGGACAAGAATTTGCTGTTTTGGTTAGTCGACGTAGCGGCGATCCCACCACAGCGGCATCGCCATGCTAAGAGTGGCACATAAAGCCGCTGCCTCAGTGCCACGGCGCACAGAAGCAGGCCCTACGCCCACCACGGCCCAAGGTCCGCCGACCTTAATGGCGGGCGGGCTCTGGGGGAGAAAAACGGGGTTCAGGGTTCAGCGCACGCCTGAGCCACAACTTGCGGGGTGCTTCGTGGCACGACCGTCTCGGCCGTGGGTACGAGCAGGATAGGCACCCGGCGTTACACCGTCGGCCGCGGCTCGTCAGCGTAACCGAGGCCGTGAGCTTTTTGACAAACCGCTAGAGGCGCCAGCGACGGAAGGCACGTAGGTAGGGCAAGGCGTGGAGGGCCTGGCAGCCCCTTCAGCGGCGAGTTCGTTCCGGGCCGCCCGGGGGGAGACAGGCTTAATAGGCAGTGGGGAAACACGGTAGCAAGCTTCGGAAAGCAAGCGACGCGTCTAGCCGAGAGGCAGTGCGAGGAGCCTCGAATCCCTCCGGGCCTGCGCGACTCCCTGGTGTCGTCCATTTGGTGAATCGGTCGTCGCTCGCGGACATGGCGCCCGGCGACATCATCCTTCTTGACGACTTCGGCTACTTGCGGGAGTCTTTCGGTCCCAATTTCATCGCCGTGCTGGCTTGCCCCCTCTGCGGTACGCCGAGCTTGATCACCTCCGCACAGTACTCCGGAGCCGCCCCGGTCGTGTGCGGGTCAATACTCTGCTCGGGGCTGTTCCGAATCATCGACGAAGCCCAGATCGTCTATCTCCCCCCATGTTGAGGGCTTTCGAGGAGGACGAGACAAAAGCCGCGGCGCCCAAGAGCGACGACGCGCTGGGCGGCGAGACGCGTCCATCCCGAAGCCGGTTGCGCTACAAAACCCGTGTTCGGGATGGAAACAGGTGTGCCCCCTCCGGTACGGTCGCCGGAAGGACCTGTCTTGATAGCCACGGTTAATTCGTCGTTTGAGTTAACCGTGGGTTCTTGAATACGAGAAAAGCCCACGGCTGGAAGAGCCCCAACTGTGGCTTGTATCTTGGATTCCGGTTACAACTGAGCAGGGTTAATGGCGTTTGGTCCGGCGGTGGAGGCCGACCGTGGCTGAGGCCCGAGGCCCGATACGGGATCGAGAGCCTGACGGGTAGATCGACCCCCCGCCCTACCCGCTGAAGATGCACGCTGCCCGCTATCGCGCCGGGCCTTCGGTCGCGGAGGCCGCGGGCATCGCCGGCGCGTCAAGCATTCCCTTCGAGGTGTAATCGAAAGGCACAACGCGATAGCGATAAATCATTCCGTGCTCACCCACCATGTAGGCGCGTTGGCGACTCGCGAGACTGAATGCTTGCACAGTGGCGGGAAAACGCAAATCGCGGGAATTCCAGTGCCGGCCGCCATCGGTGGTGAAGCCCATTTTCCGTTCGCCGGCCGTCCATCCCACTTGCGGGTCGGCAAAGGCAATTTGATATCGCTCCCATTCGCCCGAGCCCGTGACACCTTTCCAAGTCAGTCCACCATCGCTGGTGAAATAAAACTTGCCATCGTTGTTCCGGGTCACGCCGGTGCTCGCGCGGGTGAAAAAGACGGCGTCGGCGTGGGGAATCGTGGCGAAAGTATAAACGACACTCCAGCTTTCGCCACCGTCGGTAGTCTTGGCCACGACAAAGAACCCCCGGCCGGGGCCGTCGTTGTAACTCCCACCCACGGCGTAGCCAACGTCAGGAGTCGGAAAGTGCAACGTGTTGAGATAGCAGCCGGTGTTCTTCGTCAGCCCTTTCTCTTCGACCTTCGTTGCGCACTGGAATACCTGCTTCCAAGTTTTCCCGGCATCCTTGGTAAGAAAGATTTTTGACCCTTCGGTTGCGTAACCCGTCAAGGCAAACCCCTGAGTCGGCGAAGTAAACGCATAGTCGTGGAGAGGACTGAAGGGCGGCAGAGTGCCACCGTCTTCCCAATTCTGTCCGTCCGAGGTGGTCACGAACTTCTCTCCTTGAACTGCCCAACCGTGTGTCGCGTCAATGAAGTGAAGGTTTTTGATGGAGGGGTCGCTCGACTGCGGGTCACCGAGCTGCACGGCCCAATGGGCACCGCCGTCTTTGGTCTGAAGGATAAAACCGCCCTCTTTCCATTTCGATCCGCCCGATATCCAGCCCACTTGATCGTTGGCGAAGGAAACGTCCATCAAGATGAGATCGTCGGGATAGTTGATGGGCTCCCAGATCGCCTTGAATTTCGGTTGTGCACTCTTCTCCCCGGCAGTCGGCTTTGCCGCAGCCGCGTGTGGTCGCGGGTTTTGACCCGCCGCACTGCAGACACACCAAACAAGGGTGACGAACAGCCACAGCAATCGCTTCATGGTCCCTCCACTGCGAAATTTGTTGATCGTGCCCCGACGATGTCTAGCCAAACTTGCCAACAATTATAAACTACTTAAGCAACAGAATCAAGGCCCTGGGCCTATAATTCTCGGGCTGCATCAACCCTAGGTTCGGGAATCAGGAAAAGGCCCACGGTTGGAACAGCCCCAGGCGTGACTCGCCACTTGTCCCCGACCCGTTCCCGGAACGTTTCGGGGCGGGCACTCGTCACTGTTCTCCGGGCTGGAGCATTGTTGGGGAGACGGTCAGATGTATATCGCCAGCTGGGAAATGAAAACGGGCGTCCCGGTTACTTAGCGCGGCCCGGGCCGCAACCCAAGAAAGACTCTACCACAGAGGCCACGGAGTCCTTTTGCTCCCTGTTCTCTGTGCCCTCCGTGGTGAATGCTTTCTCTACGCGCGCAGAAACGAATTTCGGGATTACTAGTACAGACGCAGACCCACGTTAGGGGAGTCGGAGCGCGAGCTTGATGCCTTGTTCGATGGTCTTGAGTGTCTCGTCCCTCAGCCGGCCGAGCGGAGGGTAAAGCAGAAGGTTCTTTTCAAGCGTCGTCACTTGGTCGCACTTTGCCCAGGAATCGCGGCTGAGGCCGCCTTCGCCGGGTTTGACTTGAACTCGCAGCGAGAATTTCGGACGCCCGACGGTCGTCATGGGCACCACGCAAACGTCAAGGGCGTGGCGGTTGAGAGCGTCGGCGGAAATCACCAGCGCCGGACGGTCTTTGTCCAGCCGGACCAGGTAAACGTCACCGCGCCGGGGAAACCAGCCGCTAGGCGGAGTGCGAACCATCATTCACCCGCCCGCGCGATCGACCGGCGGCTCGCTGCGGCAAAGGCCTTGGACTCAGCGCGTTCCGTCTTTCCCGCAGCGGCAAAAAACTCGGCGGCCTCCCTCTCCAGAGCTTCGTACTGCTCCTGGAGGATTGCCCGGCGGAGCAATTCATTCACGCGTTCGCTCCGAGAACGATTGGAACGCGTGCGTTGCACATAGTCGAGGATGGAACGATCAACCGTAAAGCTCTTAGAGGACCTCGTAGCTTTGCTCATATCTTCTATAGTGCCTGAGAGAGTATCGTTTGTCAAGCGCCGGGCACTGACCACGATGACGGCGTGATCTGCTTTTCCCCAGCCCCTAGCACCTAGCCCCTGTCCTTTTAACTCCTTCCCTTTCATCAACATCGTAGGAGGAAGGCTATAACTTGCTTCTTTTCAACAAAATCGTGGAAAACCGGAAAATTGACATTTTTTCTCCATTTGTTTTCAACAACATCGCCTAACTTACCTTCATTTTGGGGCCCCCTTTTTTCGTCGCCGTGGCTACGACAGTGTGAGTTAACCCTTTTTATTTCAATGATATAGATTTTGCAGGGTTTTCCCTATCCATCGCTAACCCGTTTTGTTTCTAGTACATCCTGGAGAACGGCGGTATTTTCTAAAGCCTTCATCTGAAGCTCGTGGCGTTTCATCCTGATGAGCAGGCTCGTCACGCGCGCAACTTGGCGAAAGTTGGAATCTTCCATTCTCCGCATGAGCGTCGCGTTGCGGTGAGTGGGCGCGATTTCCGCAGCACGGCCTTTGGCCGCAACCAAACATGACGTGGGGTCTTGTAGGGCCGCCCCAAGGGGTGGCCCTACACGCACCACAAAAATGTTTGCCAAAAAAACAAGAAGTTATGATCCTGCAATCTAGGGCGCAGCCGGCAGCGGCGTTTCTCGTGCCGGTGCTGCGTACGACCTCACAAACACACCACTTCCTTAATCCTATGTTAGCATTAATCGCAGGTGTAATGTCAAGGCCTCAATACAGGATCTAGGCTACCGGTAGGAAGAAAAGTGTGTAGCGGCGATCCCGATACAAAACATCGGGACAGGTTTCTACATCGCCACAAACGGTAGGTGGTAGGTGGCACGTGGGGTGCGCGCCCTGCGGGCTACCGGTAGGCCGGAAATGGACCGGTTGGCGCGTCGCGACCTCGAGCAGCGACGGCCTGTTCTGGAATCAAGCTGATGGGTAGCAAGCGTAGCGCCGAATCTCCACTTGCTGGTCAACCGGTCGCCACTTGGGGCTCACGGGCGCGAGGTTGGTTGCTTCCTCTGCGCGTTCCTGACCCTGCTCTTGGTCTCGTCATCACTCGTCAATCGTACTCGGTCGTCAGTTCTCAGTGGTCAGTTTCCCTTCGTCAATCTTCAATCCGGAATCCTCAATCAGTAATCGCCAATTCCTAGCCCCCAGCACCCGAATCCCGAGCCCCTAGGCCCGAACCGGGCCGGAGCATTGCACCCGGATTCCGAAGTTGAAATCTGCAAGCCCTTTCGAGTTTCTCTATTTGAGGCATAAAGCGCTTTTTTTGAAGGGATTACAATGCACATTTCCAACTTTGGCGAAGTTGGATATGCACAGTGCAGTAGACCGAAAACACGCAACTTAAGTATCAATCTAGTGGGTCAATTTCGGAATCGAGCTCGCATTCTGAGGCGGTAATGAGTATGTTACTGACCGCTCGGGAAATGTAGACTGAGATCCCGGTCAGAAGTGGAGGCTGCATGGTTCCCACGAGAAAAGCATTGGTTCTCACGAAAGGGGCACTGGCCATCCTTTTGTGCTTCCCGCTCATATTGAGTGCGCAGGGAAATGTCTTCACAAAGGTTCGATATAACGGCGGCAGCGTTTCGACCAAGGTGAAGCCTGACGATTGGGACAACAAACTCACGGTAACAGCGGACGCGATCACTTTGAGTTTGAAGGACGGACAATCCATAGCAATACCGCCGAAACGAGTAACGTCTCTTAGCTATGGCCAAGAAGCGCATCGCAGGGTTGGGACTGCGGTTGGACTCGCCGTGTTATCGCTTGGCATCGGTGCTTTGAGCGCCCTACACAAAACAAAGCTCCACTACATTGGGATAAATTACAACGATAGTGATGGGAAGATGCAGGGCGTGTTGCTCCAGGGTGATAAAAGCAACTTCCGAGGGATCCTTGTCGCGCTGCAAGGGGTCACGGGCGTCCCTGTCTCTGTCGGAGAAAAGGACAGAAACGAAGTCCCCGTTGGAGTCACGACCCGGGCTGTCAAGGAGGCGGAAGAACCGAAGGAGAAACCTAGCCCCGCAACAAAAGCACCAGGGAACGAGGCACCTGCCACAGTAGCTACGGAGGCTGCTGCCACAGTTGCACTCACATCTAATCCCGACGGGGCTGAGATTTATTCTGACGGCGCATTCGTCGGAAATTCTCCTGCGACACTAAAGTTAGTCCCGGGCAAACACACGATTCGTGTCGCGCAAGCGGGTTACAATGACTGGTTGCGGGAAATTACGGTTCAGCCAGGTTCAGAGGTTCATTTAGCAGCCACATTGGAAAAACAGAATTAGCGCCAGGCGTTCTCGGCGGAGCTACTTCCGTGAACATGACGTATCACATGGACTACGCCGGGTGGCGCATCCATCGATTCTGATCTCTGCGGCTGATTCTGTGCCCAAGAGTGGCACCGCGTTGCCCGGGGTCGTCCGCCTCTGTCGGTTGCAGACATGCCAAGGGCCGGCATTTCTGACGCGCCACCCGGGGTTTCATTGTGTTGTTAGATCAATAGTAATCGACTCTGTCTATGAGTTTCGGCCCTCTCCACTCAGTATCGGGCTTATCCAAGTAGAAAGATCCATATGTCTCGTAGACCTCAGCCTTTAGGGAGACGTCTTCGAGCAAGACCTTTTTGAGATGATCGATAGTGGCCGTGAACCCCCTCCAGTGTTCCAATTCCACACTTGAAGAGGCTGGGGCATTCGTCAAAAGATTTTCGAACCGCTCGCGCGCGCTCGGATGCGTCTCGTAAGTCCAGGGGCCTTTCGGACAAATAGCCTCGCAGGCTGCTTCGTAGAGTTCAAGGCAGCCAAACCAGACCAGTGCGGTTTCCAGGACCAGCTTGCTTTCGTTAGTTTCGTAATGCGGCAACGCGAGCGAGCGTATGTCTGCGTCGAGTTCATCCTTCTGGCGCCCACTGTAAACCTTCATTGGTTTGTAGTCTTGGTCATTCTTGGATATTGCAAAGTAAATCGGCTTACTTTCCACGTTCGCCTCTGAAAGGTGCCCGAGAAGGTGGTGCGCGAACTCATGGCCCGCAATGAACCGCAATTGATATGGTATCGGCGCATGCATTGCCTCGCCGATGTTACGGGGGACGATGCCTCGCGGGTCCATCAGAAAATCGAGCGATTCCGTCTTTAACATGACACGGATGGCTATGCGCATGGCATTCAACCGTACGTGGGTGGGAACGGTCCCGCCAAAGTCAAGAAGAGCCAAGTGCATGAACTTCAAGAAAAAACGTAACGAATCACTGATTGTAATGATCGGGCCATAGTCGGTCGCGAATATCGAGCCATTCGGATCGTTGGAGAATATATTGCCATGCGTGGTAGCACGGCACCTCTCCTGGTCTTGGGGCGGAAGGTGGTGGAGAAATGCATCGTAATGTGAACGGTCGAACGAGCTTTCGAGTGACCAATTGTTCTGATCCATCAGCGCCTTGTTCCGATATACGCGGAACAGGCGCATGTGATCGACGATAGTCTCGGCGCGCAATTTCAGCAAATAGTCGTTCGCGTCTTTGACGTTAAAAACGCGTTCAATTTCCTGCTCATTGCAGACCGGCCGAAAAAAGTGCTTTTGGAACTCGATATTGTCAATCATGGTGATCCGACGCTACCAAACTCATTACTCGCCGTGGTGGCGTAGACATCTTTTTGAAGCTGTGAAATGATTAAAAAAACCAACACATGCGGCACGACCATTCAATAGGTCGCGCTGTGCAAAAGTCGGCGCTCCCGAACTTGTTCACAGCTTCTTCTTGATGTCTGCGGATGATTCCGTGCCTAAGAGTGGTGCCGCAGGGCAGGATTGCCGGGAGTCCTGCGCCACCCACGTTTGAAAAGCTGACCGCATAATGGTTATGGCTACCCTTCTGGATTTTGAGCATTTGACCGCTCAACAATGTGCTCCTGTAGCGCTGCGGCCACTTGTCGTGCGGCGATCTCGGAACCATCCAACGAAGCCGTGCTCTCTCGACCCTTGTAGGCTGCTTTCCAATCACGGAATATCGGAGCCTCTGGATTTATTCTCGCTACCCTGCCATCACGCCATGCAATCGTGAATGATGACGGTTTGCCGACGCTTTTATCTTCAACTGTTTGTGCCTCATCCATCGACTCGGCGATGTGAAGTAGTGTACGCGGCAGTCCGTATTCTATGCTTTGTTTCCGTTTATTGAGTTGCGCCATAGCCAAGCGACCGCCCGTACCTATCACGTAAACTCCTGGCGAAGCACTTCCTTCGATGTAGCGCTTGCCGCTAGCCTTATAAAACAGGATGTCTCCATTGGTCAGAAACCCAGCGACCAGCAATTCGACTCGGAATTGCAGACCGTCAATGAACCTTGCGACCTCATCGTGAATTAGCTTGTTCATCTTACCGCCTGGCACTTTTCCGCGTTGCCACTCCATCAGGGTCATTCCATAGGACATCCTGATACGCCAATCCGCATAACGTCGGAAGGTGCGGGAACGCGCGTCTCTAATGGCATTCTCAATGTGCTCACAGTATACAGAGGCCTTGCGTGGAAGCTTGCGCAATCGATTGTTTAGCTCATCAACGACTGGCTGGCAGATACCAAGCGTTCCGGCAACACACGCAATTACAGGGAACGGCACATCGAAGTCCCATTGCTTTCCTGTCCAATCGTGGGGCTGGATAGCAGACCGAGGATAGCTGCTACGCATATCGCTGGCGACTACTGCCACGGAACCACGGTCGCACAGCACGCTGATGCCGATGGTCACTTGGTCACCGTCAGAATCGCTGCTCGCACGCTTTGACCACTCTTCAATGGGCTCATGCGTTCCAGCGTAACCCTCTTCTGAACCTGGTTCAAGTAAACGCGGGTGGCGCAGACATCACCGTGATGTGTGCGGATGACTCTGTGCCCAAGAGTGGTCCCGCAGGGCGGGACTAGAATCTCGCCGTGCCGCGACAGCGCCTTTCTACAGCGCCCATCACCTACACTTCCTTACCCCGAGCATCCCGCGAAGCGGGACCGCGCCCACCGGTTCCGCTCGGGGCGTTTCCCGTGCCAGTTCATCACCTCGCTTGCCCACCGGCGCAACAGGGGGGGTGGACCTCAGGCCGTCCGGCGAGGGGGCATGCGACTCGCGTAGGGGCAATTCATGAATTGCCCCGACGTCAATCAGCCGTGAAGGATCACACGGCACGGCCAGGATGGCCGTGCTACGGGGCGCACCTCGCGATGTGAAAACCTGTCCCGGCGTTCTTTGATCGGGATCGCTGCGGCGCGTGACGGACCCAGGTCAAGGCGAATAACCAGCAGCGGTCGGACCTTCACCCGAATCTCAACTCCGCCGTCCACCCTGACTCCAGAGTGGGGACCACAAAGGCGCTGTCCAGGCGGTCGGGGCTGAGCTCCTCTCTTTCACTGCAATCACCAAGCACCTCCGCGGCAAAACTGATAGGCTGTGGCCCGTGGGCAGATTACCTGAGTGGGGGGTGCGAAATGACGACTCCAGATTCTTCCCAGCACATCCTGGTTACCGGAGCGACCGGCAAGGTAGGGCGCCATTTCATCGATCGCATTCTGCAGTCGGTCAATCATCAGAATGTCAAAGTCCGCGCGTTGTGCCATAACCGGCTTCTGGAACCACAGGCGCGGCTGGAGGTCGTGCAAGGAAGCATTTCCAATCGGTCGGTGGTGCGTGGGGCCGTGGAGGGGATCTCGCACGTTCTCCATTGCGCCACCTGCAAGGAAACTCCGGAGGACATGATCGACGTGACCATCAAAGGATTGTTCTGGTTGCTGGAGGAGTGCCGCACCAGCCCCTCCTTCAAGCGGATCATCCTAATTGGCGGCGACGCTGCCCTGGGCCATTTCTTCTACCCGCATCCTGTACCGGTCACCGAACAGCAAAAGCACAGCGCCTATCCCGGCTGCTACGCGCTCTCCAAAGTTCTCGAAGAAGTGATGCTGGAGCAGTATTTCGTACAATACGACCTATGCGGCTGCTGCCTGCGGGCGCCCTGGATCATGGAAAAGGACGATTTCAAATACTCCCTTTCTTTCGGCGAGGACGTATTCGGGGGACCCCGCTGGCGCGACCTGGTAGGGCCGGAGCGCGCCGACGAATATGTGAAGAGTGGCGCCGTGCCGCTGATGCTGGATCCCAACGGGCGGCCGGTGAAACGCAATTTCGTGCATGTCAGCGACTTGGCCGATGCCATCCTGCTGGCTCTGGACCACCCCCAGGCGCGTCAACAGACCTTCAACATCTGCATGGACGAACCGGTCGATTACCAGCAGGTCGCCAATTACCTGCACCAGACGCGAGGCCTTGGCTCCGTCGAGATCAAGACTCCTTATTGGTCCACGTGGCTGGACAACACGAAGGCGAAGTTTCTGCTGGGTTGGAGGCCTCGCTACGACTTGAACCGCCTGATCGAAGAAGCCTGGACTTACCAACGAAGCCAAGACGATCCGAGGAAGATCTGGTACCCCGGTTAGTTCTCTTCTCGCCAGAACTACAATTCGGGTAAAGGCTGCTCACCCTCGGGCTATCACGGAAACCCGCTGGCGCCCGAGCCAATGTTCGGATTGCATTTGCCGTCGATTCTTTCCAACTATTGAGTCCTGCAAAATATAGTGACAACTGCTGCTGTACCGGCGCTGGCGCTACGACCTCTGGATTCGCGGGATTGACCTGCCCTGGGCTCCCGGTTGCACGGGAGGGGCTGCCTCTGGATTCCGGCCCTGCCCTGCTCGCCCAGGCAAGCCGCGCAGGCAGGTTTCGAGGGGACCTGTCCCGATGTTTTGTGTCGGGATGACTATCCTGGGTAGGCTGGCGCACGGCACTGCCGTGACGATGTGAAAACCTGTCCCGATGTTCTTGATCGGGATCGCCGCTACACGCGACGAGCCCGCGGTAAGTCTCGCCTCAGGGGCCGCCCTCTTCGGCGCGCGCCAGGGCCTCGCGCCCGATGGCATCTTCCGGGAACAACGTCACGTATCGCTTCAGCGCTTCATGCGCTTGCGGGAGCCGGTCGAGACTCATATAGCGCAACACCAGCGCCTGCAGCAGGTCGGCCGAGAAAGGCCAGGCGGCGACGCCCTGCTCGAGCACCTTGGCGGATTCTTCCACGCGTCCCAATCTGGTCAGCGCCTCGCTGAGGTCGAGGTAAGTGGATTCGTAGTCCGCGCCTTTTTCCACCGCACGCGTCAAGTCCTGCACGGCTTGCTCGTTTTCCTGGTCAGAAAGGGCTTTCCGCCCCAGGCAGGCCAGCACGGCGGGTTCATCCGGTGAGGACTTCCGCAGTTGCTCCAAAAGCTCGAGGTAGTGACGGGTTGCGTCAGGAGATTTCTTACTGAGCATGACTTCGTTGTAAGCCAGCAGCTTGACGAGAGGGGGAATCGGCTTGGTCGCATCCTCTCCTCGCCGGTCGATGCACACCAAGCCGGGCAGGTCGGGGTCGTTTTGCTCGAAAGCGTAGTCGGGGTACGGCTGCCCGGCTCGGCGCACGATGCGATGATTCGTATCGTCCGAGTGGGGGATGCCCGCCACGCCCTTCCTCGGCATGTGGCAGCCGGCGCAGTCATTCGCCGGCTCCTGCCGCGATCGCTCCGCGAGCGAGAGCTTGCAACTCTGGTTGGTGTGACAGGTAAAGCATTTCTCCCGGTAGTATGCCACCTTGTTCTCGGCGGTAGGAGGATTGTGAATAACATGGCAGGTGATACATCTCAATTGGCCATTGCTATCATGGAAACACCTGCTCATGGCCATCAGAGAGTGCTTGAACCACATCGGGGTGGACACGGTCCCTTTGACCGGCGGAAGTGATTCCAGCCGCTCCAGTTCCGCGCGTTGCTCCTTCTTTACGGGAACCTTGAACAGCGCCACCGTTTCGTAGAGGGGTGTTCCAGGCCGGAAATCCAGTTCGCTTTTGCCCGGCTGTAAAACGCGTGCGTTCCAGCCCTCGTGGCACTTCAGGCAGACGTCATCCGCCAGGCGGGGCGAAAGCCTTGCCGGGTTGACAATCGTAGGATCCGGCTTTCCGTACTTCCG
>Ga0187854_10003771_pt1 | contig 11809 bp, 10 predicted proteins | sample June2016WEW_6_15_FD_132445 | JGI IMG/M metagenome (GOLD analysis project Ga0187854, IMG submission 132445) | Peatland microbial communities from SPRUCE experiment site at the Marcell Experimental Forest, Minnesota, USA - June2016WEW_6_150 | ecosystem: Environmental > Terrestrial > Soil >...
GCGCGGCGCCCCAGCAAATAGACCCAGGACATCGTGAGGACGGCGCCGACAAACGCCGTCAGGGGGGAGGCGGCAGCCAGCCGCCCGCCCACATAAAGGGCCAGGATGGCGCCCAGCGCGGCGCCGCTCGAGATGCCCAGAACGTAGGGGTCCGCCAGGGGATTGCGCAGCAGGGCCTGCAAACCGGTTCCTGAAACCGCCAGCGCCGCTCCCACCAGCATGGCCAGAAGAATGCGGGGCAGCCGGATTTCCCGAACGATGACGGCCGCCTGGGACGCCGATTGCCGCCCGAGCAATCCCGACCAGACTTCGCCCAGAGAAAGATGCACCCCCCCCAGGGCCAAGGCTCCGAAGTCCGCCACGATGAGTGCGGCGGCCAGCGCCAGCAGCAGGAGCAAAACATTCTTGCGAGTGGATGAAATGGTCATGGGACCCTGTTCTGCGGCTTGTCCTCAGGATGCAGGATGTCCGCCAGTTCCTCGAGGGCGTCGATCAAGCGCGGGCACGGACGCATGATAGTTTCCGACACCAGGTACATCCGGTGGCTTTTGACGGCCGGCAATTCTTTCCACCCCGGCAGCTTTTGGAACTCTTCCAGTCCCGGTGCAAAGGACTCCGTCCGGGGAAACAGGATGACGTCCGGATTGCGTTTCAGGACTTCCTCCAGGCTCAGGTGCGGCCATTCGCCCCGGAGATCATCGCTTATGGAAACTCCCCCCGCACGGCGGATGACATCCGCCAGGAAGGTCTGTTTTCCCGCGGTGATGAGGGGACGGTACCATACGACGAAGAGCACTTTCGGCCGTTCGGGACGTTGCGCGCGCTTCGAGACAGCTTCCACCCTTCCCCGCAGGCCCGCCACCAGCTTCTCGGTGGGTTGCTCCCAATCCAGGATGCGGCCCAAGTCCTCGAGGGATTGGAGGGTTTCCTCCACGGTGTGAGCCGTTACCCCGTAAAGCGGAATGCCGAGATGCGCGAGTTGGTCAGCCGTCTCCCGCCGGTTGGCTTCGTCGGTGCCCAAAACCAGGTCGGGCTTGAGGGCCACGATCTTTTCCAGGCTGGGATTCAGCATCGCGCCCACATGAGGTTTGGCACGCGCCTCCGGGGGGTAGTCGCAATAATCCGTGTCACCCACCAGCCGGTCGCCCAGCCCCAGCGCGTAGAGAGTCTCGGTAATGCTGGGCGCGAGAGAAACAATACGCTGCGGGTGATCCGGAACGTTGACCCGCCGGCCCGTCTGATCCGTCACGTCGCGCGCCAGCGCGGCGCTCGCCGCGAGGAGGGCCACCCACAAAGGAAGACATCGGAATCTCACTTTACCGGCGCATTGTGGGCCCCCGGGCGCCCGGTCGCTTCTGAAAGAAGGCTTCAGCATTTTGGGAGAATCCCATCAGGTCACTTAAGAAGGCTGCAGATGTCATTCTGAGTGAGCGCAGCGAACGAAGAACCCCCGCAGTTCACTTCGCTACTGACCCAAACCAACTGCCGAGGTCCTTCGCGCAGTTTACCCTGAGCGGGCAGAGCGAGATTCTTCGCTTCGCTCAGAATGACAGCGAAGGGCTCAGGATGACAGCTAAACAGACATCTTCAGCAGACTGCGTAAAACACAAAAGCTCCGCGCGCTCTTGACGAGGGCGGAGCTGCGTCCTCTCACTCTCTCTCGCGAAGAGTGTACGGAGGGACAAGCATCGGTCGAGCAAGATGCGTCCCCGGGTACCCAGGCAGGTCTCCTGACTCGCGGCGCTCTTGCGGCCCTGCCTCACCTTCCCACCCTGTTCGATCCTTCCGTGCTTAGGGCAGTGGCTTCGTCCGGCGCTTCTCGCACCGAGCGAACGAGCAGGGCCCGCCGCTCACAGTGGCGGGACCGTGGCCGAATTTCACGGCCTTCCCTCTTGCTCCCTCGCCCGTGGCGAGGACCGGGGTCCGTGCCCAACAAGTCTATGCCGCAAGAATTCGTTTGTCAAACTTCCGCACCTCGTCAACAATAGGCACTGCCATGCCACATCTGAGACCCCTAGCCCTGCTGCTTCTACTCTTTTGCCTGCACCCGGGGATTGCGGCAAGTGCCGAAGACAACAGACAGCCGGCCCCCGTCGGCTGGGTCTATCTGCGTGATGGCACGCACGAGTTGATCTCCCGGCCGGGCAAACACAAAGAGAAACCTGTCCACATAACCCAGGGAATACTTGCCACCGTGTTCAAGATCACGGAAAGGGGCAATGTAAAGTGGGCTCAGGTCCGCATCTTGAATCTGGCCACCGCCAGCTCGCAGACAGGATGGCTGGAGGCAGGGCCGGCCGACATCCTGCCGGCGGAAACCTATCCGCGAGACGCGGACCTATTGCGGCAACTCGGCGCGCCTTACCTGGATGACTTCACGGCCGAGCACACGAAGATGGCGCGATTCCTGGTGCGACAGGACCCGCATCCCCCGCTCCTGCTGTGCTATGTCTTCGCAGATCCGCTGCCCACCGCCAAACTCGTCGTCTTCACGCCCAGCCAGGGGAAGTATCTGCCCGGCGCTTCCTTGGACTTTCCCATCAGTGAGCTTAAAGCCGGAATTATCTCCCTGGAGGTCCGCGGCCTCGTGGGTGACGGCAACGAGTGCTTGGTCAGTCGCGAACCCTTTCGGGTGGGACCGGAAACGCGCGGGGTGAACGTGGTCATCAGGAGAATCACCGAAAGCACCTTCCTGACCGTGTGGCAGGCCCCGGTGGAATTTCGCAACCTTGCGGAATTCAAATCCAAAATGCAGATTCTCCAGCCCCCGGAGAGAAACATCGGGACCCCCGGGACGGTGACGACTGGCGAGGTGACTTTCCACCCACGCGGGAACGGCCAGGAACCCGTCTGGAAGGGAAAAGTTGAGTTCTTCACCTTGGGCCGGGAAGCAGCCGTCGATTCCGTGCCTATCGAGAAGGCGTGCGCCTGGGATGGGAAAGAGTTTGCGCCGCTGCGGTGAATGAGAGGTGCTGTCACTTCACAGGCAGCAGAAGGCAAAAGAACGCGAGGGGAATCCGAGCTGACTCACTGCCCCGGGCCGGGGCTGCTTGAAAGGCGAAACACGCGCACCCCAGCGAGGTAAAGTCATTTCGAACGGAGCCTGCTCATGGAGGAGATCCTACTACCCCTGTTTCCCCTCGAAGCCGTGCTCCTTCCCGAAGAGCCGCTTCCCCTTCATATTTTTGAAGAACGTTACAAGACCATGATCGGTGAGTGCCTCCGGGCCAGGACCACAGGAGAAGGCCAGCAGGAATTTGGGGTGGTCCTCCTGAGGGGGCAGGAGTTGAGTAGCATCGGTTGCACCGCACGCATCATTAACGTGACCCGCCAATATGAAGATGGGCGAATGGACATCCTCACTGTCGGCAAGCGGCGTTTTGAAGTATTGCTGATGAACGAGGAAAGGTCATACCGGAGAGGCTCCGTGGACTTCTTCGATGACGAGGGCCCCAGCGTTCCGGCCGACCAGGAGGCCGAGCTCGCCATCGCGCGCTTCCGCGAAGTCGTGAGGAAGCTGCGCCAGGCCGCCGAGATGCCCATCCACCTTCCCCGCCCCTACCGCTATCTTTCCTTCCGGCTCGCGGCCGCGCTGCCCCTCGCCCTCGAATTCAAACAGCAACTGCTTTGCCTGCGCGACGAGCCCGAGCGCCTCGGCCGCGTGGTCCGCGCCATGCAGGCGATCCTCCATCAGCTCGAACGAATCCAGCGAACCCAGGAAAAGAGCGGCGGGAACGGCAACCTGCTCCCCTGAATTGGGCGCGGCGCGCCAGAGTTGGATGTGGAGACGGCCTTACGCCGCCACTTGGCGATGTAAGATCGCCGCGACCACGCTAAACTGACCCACTACCGGAAGCCTCCAAGGGGGTTCCCATGCTCAGGTTTCTGCTACAATACTTCATGAGCCGATTCGGGAGGAAACCTATGCCGACACTGACCGCAGGCAAGATCGCACCGGCTTTTCAACTTGCCACCACGACGGGAGAGTCGCTTTCCTTGCAGGAGGCTCTCGGTAAGGGCCCGGTATTGGTCGCCTTTTTCAAGGTGTCCTGCCCGGTCTGCCAGTTCACATTCCCTTTTCTGGAACGTATCCATCAGCAGTTTCGCGGGGCCGGCGTACAGATCTGGGGTGTCGCACAAGACAGCGCCCCGGACGCCACGCGATTTGCCCGGACTTACAGACTGACCTTTCCGATGTTGATCGACGACCGCCCCTACAAGACCTCCCGGGAATACAGCCTGACGACTGTACCGTCGGTCTTCCTGGTGAAATCGGATGGCCGCGTCGAAATTTCCAGCGAGGGTTTCTCGAAGGCCGACCTCCTGGCAGTTCAGAAGTCCTTGGCCCAGTCGTCGTCCGTTACCCCGCCCGCACTGTTCCTTCCCGCCGAGAATGTCCCCGCTTACAAGCCTGGGTGAGAGTCGAGAAGCTAGGCTTGGTTCAAGCCTTGTTCACAAGATTGGATGAGGGGTCGCAAGCGGCGCGGCGCGTGCGGGGGAACTACGAACTCTCCCCTTCCGCCTGCCACGCGCGCTTCTTGTGTTTCGGAAGCTTCTTTCTGCGGTCCTGGTGAGGCTGCACCGCCGGCGGAGATCCCACGCGCAACCGCGCTTGGCGCTTGACCTCTTTCGTCCGCTGGAAGGGCTGGCGCTTTCCGGGTTTCGTCATGGGAGGAAGGACCTGCTCAGGAAATTCGCTATGAGAAGACTTGGCGGAAGTGTGTCGGAATCGAACCGACCGGTCTACCAATGGCAGACCCACAGGATTTGAAGTCCTGGGCGAACACCAGCCCGCATGCACTTCCTTATGCCGCTAACTTATTCTTTCCTTTGTACTTGATCTTCTAGCTCTGGATGCCTGAAAGACCCTCGAAAAGCTCAATGTGCCCAAGATTGTGCCCATCGCCTTTGACTTCATCAAGCTTTTCCGCCGCTATAGCGAGGTCTGCTTCCGAGACAATGTCGTATCTCTGGAGCATCGCAAAGCTCTTCCATCCGAGGATTTCCATGACCACGCTGGCGCTCACTCCGGTCCTGAGCATGTTCCTGGCGGCGGTTCTGCGCAGGTCATGAAAGAGCATCCCCGGTAGTCCAGCGCGGTTGGCAATCTCACGCCAGCCATCTTTAATGCTGCGGATGGGGAGGCCATTCGAGCGGGTGATGAGATAGTCGTCTGGGTTCTTGCCCTGCATATAGCGCGCGACGATCTCCCAGCACTCGGCTGGCAGTTTCATTAGCCTGCCGGCTTTATTCTTCGACTGGCTACGGTAAAGACGGATACTCTTCGTCTCGGGTTCCACCTGGCGAACCTTGAGGTCACGCAGCTCCTTGCTGCGCCAACCCAGGTGGTAGCCCAGAATCGCCAGGGCGGCGTAATGGCGCTGGTCCCTCGAGCTGTTCTTGGAGATGTGGCAGGCCTTCGTAAACTTCTGCAGCTGTTCCTGGGTGACGAATCCTTGGCGGGGATTGCCTTCGGTCAGGCGTTTGAACTTGAAAGGATTGGTGACTTTCCTGGGCGTGGTCTGACGCCCGAGTTCAAGCATAGGGTTCAGGTAGGAAAGTTCCCTGCTGCTCGTGGAATTGGACGCTTCTTCGTCTTGTCTTTTCTCGACGTAATCATCACGGTCATCGGAGCCAAGAGCCTCAACGCGCCTCTGTGCGAAGAAGGGCTCCAGGTGACAGCGCCATGCGTACTCAACTCGGTCCCACGAACGCTGTTGGCGGTCGGCATAATCTCGCTCGATCAGCGGGACGAGATCGGCTACCTTCAAACCGCGGAACTCAATGCTGGCTTGCCCAGCCTCCAAGGCAGTGATCCGCTTTCTCATTGCCTTGCCGGCGGCTCGTTCACTCGTCTCTTCCGTTGTTTCCCGGACGGGCTTCCCGTTCAGGTAGAACTTCATCCACCTGAACGGGGGGCCACGGCGCCGGTACAGACTTCCTGCTGAAACGCACATATATCACCTAGCAGGGATTCGTATGCTTTGAATATATGCGTCCAGGTCGTTAATGTCAAAGAACAAGGGAGCTTTGTAAGCCCGTTGGCAGTACGCAACCCCCCTTTCCATTACCAGTCTGCGCAGCGTTTTCACGCTGCACTTAAGGTATACCGCAGCTTGTCGGATGTTCAGCAAGCGCGGCTGGAAGTTGTCGACTTTCTGAGGTTGCAAGTTTCACGTTCACCTCGCGACGATTCGACGCCTCTGCTTTACGCCTGGCCGTCGCCACCGCAGCCTCTTCCCCGTGGTGTTGCCAGCCGACAGAATGCTGAGACACGGGGTTCGGGATATAAAGCCCGCTACTTACGCGGGCAATCAGACCCCAGCAAACAGGGTCGCATCGTATGCTCCCACAATAGCGAGAGCACAGCTCGTTATATATAGGGCGGGGAGCGGGTCGACCGCTCCCTGCTGCGTCCGTCTGTAAACCCAGGTTCCACCAACACGGTTGGAAGTCGTCGCGGTCTTGCGGTCATAGTACCTCCAGGGTTTCAGGCGTGACATCCGCCCCGGACAATACAGAGCAGGCGGGAGGGGGGGTCTATACCCTCCGAATCGCCTGCAAGGCTGCAAGACCCAGCCAACGACTCAGGGGTCGGGAGGACCTCCGCATCGTCGGGCAATGGGTCGCCTACAACCAGCCGGAACGGCTGACCTCGTTTGGTTTCGCGGTTCACCAGGTAGCCTTCTTCCAAACAGGCATTGACGCGGCGAGACACGGTTGAGCGATTCAGGTGGAGGATGTTTGCGACGTCCATGAGGGACGCCCCGCCCATCTTTTCACCCGGATCCTCTACCAGCCCCCCTTCCATCTCCTGCTCGAGTTTTTCGACCGCCTGTACAGTTTCCCGCATGGTGGAGGGAACCGTCATCTGCACACCCCGTGACACAATAGGAGCCACTAGGTCCCAGACGGCCTTGTAATCCTCGATCGTAGCAATAATCCTGCCGCGATCGTCTTGCTCTCGGCTTGCCTGGTGAAGAATCGCGTGCGACATGATCAAGTGCAGAATGGCCTTGAAGTCGCGCCGCAGGCGGACAGCAACGGGGGGGATCCTTTCAGCCAAGCGCTTGGCATACGGGATCACAACTTCGTGATTGGCTCCCCCAAGCCACTCTTGGAGGGCGAGAAACTTACCAATCTCTTCCTTGCAATTGCCACTGCTGTCCTTTGTTCGTCCGGCGCAGCATCTATCGCAAGCAAGAGGTATCGCCAAGTCTTACCGACAACTCCTTGGGTGGGTCCTTCCCCCACTGGCGGTCTGCGCCGTTGGGGCGCACTGAGAAGTTCGGGTTAGCGGGTACCGACGGGTAACTTCTTGGTGGCCGCGACGAGTGGAAAACCTGGGAAAGGTCCATCACACCTTGGCGTACACCCCATACTCGCGCGCGGCGTCGAGCATGGCGATCACGTTCTCCGTGGGAACGTTGCGTTGAATGTTGTGTACCTGGTTAAAAATGTAGCCACCGCCGGGCGCAAAAATCTCGAGCCGCTCCCGGACATGTTCCCGGACCTCCTCCGGCGTCGCTCCGCCCAGGACGCTCTGCGTGTCGCAGCCGCCGCCCCAGAACACGATCTTGCCACCGAACTCCTTCTTCAGCCGGGCGGGGTCCATGTTCGCCGCAGAGGTCTGGACGGGATTCAGAATGTCCACGCCGGCTTCGATGAAATGCGGAATCAGGCAGTAGACGGAACCACAAGAGTGCAGGAAAGTCTTCCAGGGCGTGTTCTTATGCACCCAGTCACAGAGCTTCCGGTAGTGGGGTTTCATCATCTCCGCCCAAAGGCTGGGTCTGATGAACTCCCCACGCTGCGTGCCGCTGTCGTCGGAGGCAATGCCCCAAGCAAAGCAGCGGCCGCCCACGGCTTGGTGCAGGAGGGTCAGGCACTTGATGCTGGCTTCCACCGACCGGTTCATCATCTCATGACAGGTTTCTTTCTCGGTCAAGAGCATCATCATCCATTGGTCCGGCATGCCCATGGTTACGTTTGAGCGCGGGTCGGTGATTACGCTCAGTCCCAAAAAGCACACCCCTCCGCCCCACCCGAGCAGAGCGTAGTCCGTGCCGTCGTAAAGCTGGGAGGAGTACTCCTCGACCTGCTTCAGCGCTTCGTCCGCGATGTCATCAACGGGGTGGAATTTCGCCGGGTCAATTCCCTTCCTGCGGTTGAAAGAGACATCATCGAAGTAGTAGCCGTCCTTCGGCATGCGGAATGAGCCGGGCGCGCCGTCTTTGTCAAGCAGCACCCAGCTTCCGTCTCCCTCTTCCTGGATGCGCGTGCCGGGCAGGAAAAGCACGTCCGTACCGGAGAAAAGGCGGCGCGGCACCCACTGATTCTCGGGGGTCATCAGGCCGGGGATCATGCTGATATCCACCGGCATCACGTCCAGGCTGAACCGCTTCCGCACCGGCTCTTCCACGACCGCAATCATGCCCGGCGTGTCGGCCACGCGCGGCGTCTTGTCGAGGCCCAGCTTGCGCGACAATCGGTCGTAAGTCTCGACCGCAATCCCTGATGCCTTGAGCCCTCCCAGGTCGATCGGTACCCGGTCGGCTTCCTGAAAGTTGATGGCCTTCAGAACGCACTCTCGGGATTTCATAGCGCCAATCCCCTTGTGCTCAGATTTGGAAAAGAGACTACCACGGTCAGCAGGCACAGAGTCAAAGTTTGTCAGCAGCCGCACGCCTGACACCCTGGCGCTCTGGGGCGGCCCGGTTTTGGCCGTCACCCGCAGCGCCCCGTTAGGCGCCTCCTGACTCTCCCCGAATCTTCCTCAGGGCGCCTTCCGCAGTCTCGACGAGCGAATCGCGAGACCGACGGAGCGGCTTCCCGGTCGACGCGCGCGGGTCGAAGTTGGCAATTCGTTCCAGATCGCGGGTGGCTCGCTGCTCTCGCAATTCTCCGACCTGCCACACGATCACTTCGTCTCGATAGAGACCAATCAGGTACTCTTCCTTGGGCCGCTCTTGGATTCCTGCCAGCAGATCAAGAAGATGGGTCCGAACCTCCTCCGTGTCAGGAGACTGTTTCCAAATCTCACGACCCTGGTCCCTGGGGTCGATGAAGATTGGCCCAATGGGGATCTGATCACGCTCTGGAGACCTGTGGGGATGGTTGGCGCAGTAGGTAAACGAGAAGATGCCGATTCATTGCGAGCACGCCAAGCGTCCGCCGCTCTGAACGGCTTCGTTCAAACGGCGTTCGATGTAATTCTGGCGAGGGACAGGATTCCATGTGATGGGCGCCGGGGGAAGGACGTGAGCCGGAAGTTCATCGAGCTCCGGCACGACGATTGCCGACCGAGATTCGGAGCCCCGGCAGAAGGCGGCCCCGCGGGCGACCCACTCCCGAATGCGCTTGCTTCCCGGGGTGGCAGCCGCCGCCGCGGGTTAGCCGGGTTTTTCCACTTCCATGTACTCAGCGAGCGTCACGAAGGTATACCCACGCTTCTTCAGTTCCGGAATCAGGCGTGAGAGCACTTCGACCGAATTGGGTATTTCGTGGAAGACCAGGACATGGTCGATGACGCCTTTGCGCTCGCGTTGCTCGATGGTTCGTAGGACGTAATCATAAAGCGAGGGCCGGGGGCATTTGGATAAATCCTTGCCTGCGCAGAAATAGTCCTCGGAATCGACATCGCGCCGGACGAGAGGCAGCGTGGTGGACTTGCTCATGATGTGGTAGCCGCGTGCTTCGATTCGCTGTGCCAACTCGGGCCAGATTTCCCAATCCGGCGGCCGCAGGTATTGCGGCTTCACGCCGGTAATGGGCTCGATGGTGCGGGAGGCGCGGTCGATGTCGTTCAAGATCCAATCCTCTCCGAAGCGTTTCTTCATGAGGCGGAAGTTGCCGTGACCGAAGGTGTGATTTTCGATTTCGTGACCGCGGCGATGCTCCTCCTCGGCGGCTTGGCGGCAAGTGATGCCGGTATCGATTTTCCGGCAGTCCTTGTCGGCGGCGGGCGCGAGCCGCCATGCCATCACAAAAAACGTAGCCTTCGCGCCCTCCCGGTCGAGCAAATCCAGTAGGCTGGCTGACGCATGTCCCGCCTGGGAGTTCCCCTTCAGCACCCAGGGTCGCGGACCATCATCAAAAGTGAGGGCGATAAGCTTCTGTGAAGAGACACGATCAATGGGTCGTGCCTCACCCGGAGAGGTTTGAGCCACAGCGCTGGAAATGGCGAGAATCAGGAGCAGCGGGATATGAGCGTATCTGAGAGGCCGGCCGGGTTTACGCGCTGCGTGGTCTGCCATGTGTGGTCAGCGGAAGGCTCGGGTGGTTGCTGAGGCGGGGCGAGCATCGGCGGGCGCGGGAAAGAGGCCGTGTGCGACGGCAAGGTGCACTTCGGGCATCGCCTCCAAAGGCTTCGAGTAGTCGTTGCGCGCATTCCAGAAGAGAAACCCGACGCTGCCTTGCTGGTGGGCCACGCGAACCTGGGTAACGATGTAGCCGGGCGAATAGGTCTTCGTATGCCAGCCGAAGGCCTGCAGCCAGGGACGCAGCACCACGCCGCTGCCCGCGGTCGCCTGCTCGAAGCGTTGCATGGACTCCGAAATGAAACGTTCAGGAGCATCGCCGGGATCACGGTAGCCGTCAAATCCAAAGAAGTGCGACGGGTAGATCATGGGCGAGATAATGTCGCAGTGACGCGAGAGGTCATGGATGTTCTGGCCAGTATGGTTCAGGTCAATCGGCCTCGCCCAGGCCATTATCCCGAACACGTCGATCGAGACCAGCACGCCCAGCGGATGCAGGGTGTCCGTGGCACGGGCGACAAAGTCAGTGATAATCTTCGAGCGGGGCCAGTCAGGATGCTCCTTCTGATAGGCGAACTGCGCGTCCGCCTGGTCTCCCTCGGCAGGAAAGCGAACGTAGTCAAACTGGATCTCGTCTGCCCCCGCGCCGGCCGCGAGGCGAGCCAAATCCAAATTGTACTCCTGCACGGCAGGGTTGGAAGGATCCACCCAGACGAGCTTGCCGTTTTCCAGCCAAGGCTTGCCGAACTCACGGGAGTGGACAGCGAGGTCCGGGTAGGTCTGGGCCAAATGCGCGTCGCGAAACAGGGCGATGCGCGCGATGGCGTGCATCCCCAACGAGTGGACGTAGTGGATAAACTTCGGCAGGTTGCGAATCGTGATATTGCCGGGCGGCGCGTAATCGTGCTTGAAAGCAACGTGCAGTTCGCCATCAAAATCTTTTACGTCGAAAACCACCGTGTTGCCGCCCGCTTCCTTCCAGCGCTGGATCAGGTCAAGCCCATAAGTGTCGCCCGCGGTGTAAGCGGTCAGGTAGATGCCGCGCGCCACAAAATCCTTGGGTGTCGGGGCGGGCCTGTCAAGGATCGGCTGCAGGGGAATGCCTGGAATCAGAATCTCAGTGCCGGGCTTGAGCGTGTTGCTGCCTAAGCCGTTCGCCTGGCGCACGGCCTTTTCCAACTCGGCGCGCCGCATATAGACGGTCTCAGGAAGGTAGTGCGACACGAGCGCGCCCAGGCTCTCATTGCGCTTCACGACGTGGGGAATGGACTGTGTTCCCTGGGGAAGGATGGAGCATACAGAGAGCGGCGGAGGAAGGAGGGGCTCGGCGGCCTTGGCCAAGGGTTGAGCGTTACCCAACGGTCCTGCCGACACCAGGGTGGAAGCTGGCGAAACCGGTTCCGGCACGGCCGCGGGAGTCACAGGGTTCGGGCTCGCGGCCGCAGGACCTGCCGCAGCGATTTCAGCTCCTGCTGCCACCCAGGTGGCGCGAGTGCATGGCGGGAGGAATTCAACGGCCAGACCAACAGCTACCAGAGAGGTCAATACGA
>Ga0187854_10003775_pt1 | contig 11793 bp, 8 predicted proteins | sample June2016WEW_6_15_FD_132445 | JGI IMG/M metagenome (GOLD analysis project Ga0187854, IMG submission 132445) | Peatland microbial communities from SPRUCE experiment site at the Marcell Experimental Forest, Minnesota, USA - June2016WEW_6_150 | ecosystem: Environmental > Terrestrial > Soil >...
GAGCGAGTTGACGGCCATGCTGGATGGCGAAACCGGCAGTCTTTCCCCCAAAGACGATCTGTCGATGATCATCATGGAAGTCAAGTGACCCCCGCCGCCGCTTGGAATGTTAGCGTACGGGATCGCCCCACAAAATCGTGGTGATGCGGAATTCGCCGTCCATGTCCCGCCCCTTGACCAGAATAAACGCCAGCCGCTGCTCGTCCCTGCCGCTGCGGCTATCCCACAGCACGATCACGCCCACGGGCGTTCCCGGCCCGGCGTCCAACGCAAGCTGCGCCCACTTGACCGCCACGGCACTGGCGGCGCTGCGCGCAATCGGATCGTCCAGGGCCAAATCCGCCTTGATGGCATCCGGAACCAGCGGCGATGCCGCGACGTCCGCAGCGACGTCCGGCGCCATCATCTGCGGCGGAAAAACGTACGCGTGAACCCCCAGCACCGTCCGACCCGCCAAAAAACCCAGCACCGTTTTGATGTCCGATTCGCGGTCGTCGGCCAACGCACGGATCACGCAACGGTCCGACAGCAGCGGCGACAGCGAATCCTCGTCCGCCGCGGATGCCCCCAAAACCTCCACAACCTGCTGCCAACGCGCCGGCGCCGGCCGCGTGGCCTGGCCCGCCGCCGCGCCGCACAGACACAGCACCGTCGTGATCGCCGCCAATAGTCGCAGGAGCGAAGCCACCATCATCGACACTATCGGCAGGACCATCCGGCGACATCCGCACCCACGCCTTATCAGACACCGTGCATGGCCCATGGAGCTGCGCGTCGCGTGACTTCGGTGAGGTCAGTCACACCGGCACGCCAGCCCCCGCGCGTTGCCTACTTCTTCATCGCTTCCACGCCCCCCATGATCTCCGACAGCTCCGTGGTGATCTGCGCCTGGCGGGCGCGGTTGTAGCGCATCGTCAGCGATTTGGTCATCTTGTCCGCGTTGTCCGTGGCGCTCTTCATCGCCACCATGCGTGCCACGTGCTCGCTGGCCGTGGCCTCCAAAAACGCCTGAAACAGCGCCCCCCTCACCGCCGACGGCAACAGTTCGTCCAGCAGCGTCTTGGCATCGGGAATGAAATCGTAAATCGCCGCGGCCGCAGGCCCCGCCGTCCCGCCCTTTGGGCGCGCACCGCCGGCCGCTTCCAGGCCGGCCAGAGGCAGCAGCGAGATCACGTCCGCCTTCTGCACGCCCGCGCTCAGGAAGTTCATGTACGCCACGTGCACCGCGTCGTAGTGGCCTTCGACGAATTGCTCCATGAGCCAATTCGCCACCTGGGCCACGTCCTCAAACCGCGGCGTATCGCCGATCTCCAGACGCTGGGTAATCGGCCGCTTCTGAAAATTGAAATAGCTGTTCCCCTTCTTCCCCGCGACCAGCAGATCGGATTTCTTGCCGCTCGACTCCTGCTCGCCGATGAAATGCATCGCCTTTCGCAGCACGTTGCCGTTGTAAGCTCCCGCCAGCCCGCGGTTGCTGGTGATCACCACCAGTGCGATCCGGCCGCTGCAATCCCCGGCCGTCGGACGACGCAGCAGCGGATGGCTCACGTCCTCCACGGCCCGCGCCAGCTCCGCCACCAGCTCCCGCATCTTGAGCGCGTACGGCTTGCCCGCCACGGTCCGTTTCAGCGACTTCTGAAACTTCGCCGTGGCGATCATCTGCATCGTCTTGGTGATCTTGCGGATGTTGCGCACCGCCTTGCGGCGCTTCACAATCGCCCGAGCTTTGGCCATAGGGCGCGATTGGAAACCAAAGCCTTCGGCGGGTCAAGGGCGGCAGGAAATCCGTAGGGCCGGTGGATGCATGAAACGTGAAGACGTGAAACGTGAAAAAATTCCTCACGTCTTCACGTTTCACGTTTCACGCTTCGGGTTTTTCCCCATATTGGTAGCGAACGTAATCCACGTCCACGCTTCCCCGTTGTCCGTAGCACATCACTCCCATCCTCGCCCCTTTCCAGCACGCAAAGCCAAGCATCACCGCGACGCCGGTATCGACATAGCGCGTGCCGTCGAGGCTGTACCACAGCCGGGCCGCATCGCCCTGGTACGTTCCGCGCAGCCAGACGTCGCCGCCACTCACTGGCGGCCCAAGCCCGCCGTCCCAAGCGATTCGCTTCCAGCTTTCTTCCTGCCGCACGCCGACCCATGAGAACTGATCGCCGCTGATGAAGGTCAAACCCGCGCATTGCCCGGCGGCCATCCCGCCGGTGTCGAGCTTCAGGTCGATCACGCCGCATTCGTCCCACAGGCGCTGGGTCAGCGTGTTCCGCGCGGATGCCGGTCGATCAGCCGGCAAGGCCCCCAGCCGCAGCCAACCCGGCCGCTGCGTCAGCGACCACGCCTCATTGACAGGATTGTGATTCCATTGCCACATCGGCGACAGCGTCGGCCCATCGAACTCATCGCTCGTCTCCGGCCGCTGGATCGGATACGTCCGCCCGACATCCGGCTTTTTCCACCGCTGCACCGGCTGGCCGTTGTCCCCAAAGATCGGCCAGTCATCCTCGCCCCATCGCACCGGCAGCAGATGACAAACCCGCCCCAAATGCCCCGTCGATTTGAAGCCGATGAACCACGCCTGGCCGCTGTCCAATTCCACCAGTCCGCCCTGATGCGGGCTGCCCGCCGGCAACACCACCCGACGCTCATACGGGCCGTAAATGTTCTTCGATCGCAGCACCGTCTGCCAGCCGCTCGCCACGCCCCCTTCGGGAAGCGAGATGAAGTAATATCCGCGCCGCCTGAACAGCTTGGGCCCCTCGGCCCCTTGGCCGCGGTAAATCTCCGTCCCATCGTCCAGCAATCGCGTGCCGTCCGCGCTCATCTTGTGCAGAATCAGCGGCCCAGCCCCCTTGCGACTGTGCACCAGATACGCCTGCCCATCCTCATCCCAAAACGGGCACGGATCCTCCCAGCGTTCCACCCTTTTCACCGTCACCATGTCCGACCATTCGTGCGCCGGGTCCTTAGTGTGCCACATGAACAGCCCCTCGAACGGCGTGCACACATACAGGTAAAACTCCCCACCGTGTTGCCCCCACGCCGGCGCCCACGTCCCCTGCCCGTACCCCTGCATCCGGTCGTATTTCTCGTCCATCGACAGCCGGTCGAACACCTGAGAAACCAATCGCCAGTTCACCAAGTCGCGGCTGTGCAGAATCTGAATCCCCACGAAATGAAAATCCGATGATGCCAGGTAAAAATCCTCCCCCGCTCGAATGATGTCCGGATCGGAATAGTCAGCCTTGAGGATCGGATTGCGATACGTCCCATCCCCCTGATCGCCCCACTGAACCGCGCCCATGGTTGCTCTCCGCGTATACGAGGAATGCTCGATTTGCTAAAACTAGCCGCGGTGAGATCGCGCGGCAACTTCCGGTGGGTGATCGTCGCCCTGCTCTTTGCGGCGACACTGATCAATTACATGGACCGCCAAATCCTGGCGCTTCTGAAGCCCGACCTGGCCAAATCCCTGCACTGGAGCGAGCAGGATTACGGCAACATCGTCGTCGCCTTCCAGGCCGCGTACGCCATCGGCCAGGTTTGCTTCGGCCCCATCATTCGCTGGATCGGCACCAAAAGCTCCTACGCCGTCTCCATCATCTTCTGGAGCCTGGCCGCCATGGCCCACGCCCTGGTGCGTACCGCCACCGGCTTTTCCGCCGCGCGCTTCGCACTTGGCCTAGGCGAATCCGGCAACTTCCCCACCGCCATCCAGGCCGTCACCGAATGGTTCCCGCAGCGCCAGCGCTCCGTCGCCACCGGCATCTTCAACTCCGGCTCCAACATCGGCGCCATCCTCGCCCCGCTGGTCGTCCCCTGGCTGACCCTTCAATTCGGCTGGCGCACCGCCTTCGTCGCCCTGGGCACCGCCGGATTTGCCTGGCTGATCTTCTGGTTCCTGCTGTACGGCGCGCCGCCGCCGTCCCATCCCTCAGACCGACCCGCCGCCGCCGAGAAAATCCCCTGGGCCCGGCTGCTGATCTATCGCCAGACCTGGGCCTACGTCGCCACGGGAATCCTCGTCGGACCGGTTTGGTGGTTCTATCTCTTTTGGCTTCCGGATTTTTTCCACAAGCAGTTCGGCCTGGACCTGCAAAGCTTCGGGCCGCCCCTGATCGCCGTCTATTCCGTGACCGCTTTCGGCAGCGTCGCCGGCGGCGGCCTCAGCGCTTGGCTGCTGCGCCGCGGCTGGTCGCTCAATGCCGCAAGAAAAACCGCCGCCCTTCTATGCGCTTGCTGCGCCGTCCCCGTCGCTTACACGCCCCACACCGGCAGCGTCTGGCTCGCCGCCGGCCTTTTCGCCCTCGCCGCCGCCGCACATCAAGCCTGGTCCGCAACCATGTACACCGTCGTCTCCGACATCTTTCCCCAAAGCGGCGTCGCCTCGGTCGTCGGCCTGGGCGGCACCCTCGCCGCCGTCGCCTCCATGATTTTCTCCTGGTTCGTCGGCCACGTCCTTCAAAACACGGGCTCCTACAGCAAAATCATGGTCGTGTGCGCTCTGGCGTATCTTTTGGCTCTGGGAATCTTCCACGCCGCCGTCCCGCGCCTCGATCCCGTGCGAATCCCACCGCGACGCGGCTAATCAATACGCGATCGACGGCGTCCAGCAGGAGCTCAAGAGTCGCGGGTTGGGTCATAGTGAGCGTGTTTGGCACCATTGCCGCCACATCTGTCTATACGCTGACTCGACGTTCCTGGCAAAACGCGGCGCATCCATCAGGGGGGATTTTTCCATCTGCTGCCGCAGGGTGGACCGCAACTGGGCCAAGCGCGGCAGATCGGCCGCCAGGTCGCGGGCGATCTGCACGTACTGATCGGCATCTTGGGCAATGAGCTGCGGCAAACCGGCGTTGCTGAGGAGGCTGACGCCGGCGCGGCCGACGGCCGTGCGGCCGCGCAGCGTGACGACGGGCACGCCCATCCACAGGGCGTCGCACGTCGTGGTGCCGCCGCCGTACGGGAACGGATCCAACGCGATGTCTATCTCGTGATACTGCTGGAAATACTGCCGCAGCGAAACCCTGCCGGTGAAGCTGACGCGCTCGGGATTGGGAATGTCCTGCACAGCGCGGTCGCGGTGGCTGCCCATGCCGCTGCGGACGATCAGCCGAGCCTCGGGCATGGCCGTGAGCAGCCGCCGCCACGCGCTCCAGGCGGCGCTGGAGACCTTGCCGTAGTTGTTCAAGCACCCGAAGGTGACCCGGCCGTTTTTGAGCGCCGGCAGATCGTTGGGCTGCAGTTCCGGGAGAATCGGTTCGTAGCACCAGTAGGTCTGCGGCAGGCGGATGGTTTTTTCGCTGTAGCAGCTTTCATCCATGCCGACGGGGTCGAGGTAGGGATCGCTGAGGCGATAATCGATGGTATCCAATCCGCTGGTGCTGCAGTAGGACAGGTACGTGACCTGCACCGGCGCGGGCTTGCGGGCAAAGACCAGCAAGCGATGGCCGCGCGTGTGAAGGGCCAGCTCGACGAGGATGTCGATGCGGTCCCGGCGGATCTGCTCGGCGAGCTGCTCATCGCTGATGCCGCAGATGCTGCGCCAAAAGTCCGCGCAGCCTTGCAGCCGCGGGGTGAGTTCATCGGGATCGGCCACGTCCGAGTAGCCGTAGACCTCCACCTCCTTGTGATCGTGCGCGGACCACAGCGGCACGAGAAAGCGGCCGACGACGTGGTGGCGGAAGTCGGCGGAGACGTAGCCGATCCTCAGGCGCCTTTCCGGCGACGGGTCGTTTGGGTGCAGACGGATGATCCGCGCCAGCGGCGCGGCGTAGCGCTGGTTCCACAGGCGCGTTTCGCGGGCGATGTCCGCGGCGTCAAACTGCGGGCAATAGTGCATCAGGAACACCAGGTTGGTGTGCGCGTCGGCCTGCGCGGGAGAGATGGCCATGGCGCGCCGGTAGCAATCCGCCGCCTTTTCATAGGCGGCGGTGTCCTTCAAGACATTGCCCAGGTTGCTGTACGCCTCGGCGTAGTCGGGCCGAAGGGCGATCGCCTGGCGCATCGCCGCCATCGCCTCATCCAATCGCTCCTGAGCGTGCAAGGCGTTGCCCAGGTTGTAGTGAGCACCGGCGAGATTCGGATTCAGCTCGATGGTCCGGTGGAACGCAGCCAGCGCTTCCTCCAGCCGACCCGCGCCGCGCAGGGCATCGCCCAGATTGTTGTACGCCGCCGCATAATCCGGCCGAAGCTCGATCGCGCGGCGGAGGGACTCCACCGCCGGCTCGTGCAAGCCCTGGGCGTCCAGCGCGCAGCCGAGATTGTTGTGCGGTTCGGGCAGATCCGGCTTAAGCGCAATCGCCTGACGATACGCCGCGATCGCCTCGTCCAGCTTCCCCCGGTCTATCAACGCATTGCCCAGATTGTTGTGGACATGCGGATCGCCGGGCTGGAGCCGCACCGCCTGGCGCAAAGCGCCGATCGCGTCGTCCAGCCGGCCTTGTCGACGCAACGCGTCGCCCAGATGGCCGTGCGCTTCGGCAAAGTCGCCCCGCAGGGCAATGGCCCGGCGCGACGCCGCGACCGACTCTTTCAGCCGGCCCATGTCCAAAAGCACGTTGCCCAGATTGCTGTGCGCCGCCGCGAAATTGGGCGCGAGTTTCACCGCTCGACGCGCACTGGCCAGCGCCTCCTCCAGTCGTCCGACCCGCCGATATGCCTCGGCCAGATTACTGTGATATTCCGCGACATTCGGTTCCGCGGCGATGGCCCGGCCGATCCATTCGATCGCCTGCTCGACCTTCCCCCTTTGCAGGCACAACGCGCCCATCAGATGCAAGGCGCCGCCGTGTTGCGGAGCCTGTTGCAAGACGCGGCGGTAAAGATTCTCCGCCTCGTCCATCCGCCCCGCCTGGTGGCATCGCAGCGCGGTCTGCATGTCGTTCTCGATCGTCATGCCTGTGGATGCTGTCAAAGGGCGGACGCTTGGCCTTCTCGGCCCGGAACCTGGCTCATCGCTGGCTCTGGCCCAACGCCACGCCCCCCAGCCCCTGAACCGTTATTGTTTTCCGTGGACGACAATCTGCTTATCCCATCCTCAGTCTTCCCCGGCCTGCTTCCAGAACCGCGGCGCGGGAGGAATCTGTCCTCTTGAGGTTCCGGGTTTTGGAGCTTCGATGTTGAAGTATTTTGCGAGGTCTGCCGGCATCATGTGCGAAGGCTCACGTAGGAAAATCACACTCGTCCGCTCCAAGGCACGCGCCACCAATCCCGAGCAAATAAACTCGCCGTCGAACCCGAATGAAAACTTGCAGCCCGTCAGCAAACTGAGAGAAATACTGATAATGATCGCCCAGCCGTATTTACGTCCGAGACAATCGCGGGCGAAATGAACCATCTGCTCACGGTCATGGCGATCCGCCAATGACGGGTTCAGGTGAACAAGGTGGTATTCCGTGGGGGCATACTTGGAGATGTTGGTATTCCGAACGCCGGCACCCAGGGCTTCTATCAGACTGCCATCCTCCGCGACGATCAATGCCGCATGATTCCACCACGCAAACTTCCGGTTCTTTCCACGGAAACGGATTGCTTGTCCGAAGCGAATCAACTTACTAAAGAAGCCATTTCCATGCGTTAGGATGAAGTCGCCGGGTTGATAATCGGTGGGCGGTACGATCTCGCCCGGGGCGAATCTCGTGACCTTGACGTCACCCGTCGTGTTATTCCATAGCTCTGGCACAGGTAGGTGCCCCAGTTTATGCGCTCAAATCATCGCTGCCAAAGGATGCGAGCGGTCTCAAGCGGAACCGCGACGCCGTGGAAATGTGGGATGATGCGCGGCGTGTAGTCCGCCGCCGGGCGGGTTGCCGGCACACGAGCCTGATAGACCCAGCCGCCCGCCGCGCCCGCCAGTTTCCGCGCCACCGTCATCCCCTGCCGCACCGGAGGCTTGCCGTTGGCTGCGTCGGCATAAAGCTCGACTCGCACCGCGTCGGGCTCGAGTTCATGCAGATAGACCTGCACCTCAAACGCGAACTGCTCCCCGGATGGCTCATAGTTGACTTGGCCAAAATGCAAGGATGCCCAATTCTGTTCCAGCTTACGCCTCCAATGAACGATCCGCTCACCGACGGCGCCCTGGTCGGCGGCGCGCTGCTGGTAGCTGGCAACCGCGGGCAGATAGTAGTGCTCGGTATATTCGCGCACGGTGCGGTCGGCGGAGAAACGCGGCGTTAACCGCGCCATGCTTTGGCGCATTCGCGCCACCCACGCCGTGGGAATGCCGTTGCCGTCGCGCTGATAAAACTCCGGGATGACTTGCCGTTCAAGCAGATCATAGAGCGCTTCGGCCTCCACGGCATCCCAGCCCGGATCGTCATGGTGTTCCTGGCCATCGCCCAAGGCCCAGCCGACTTCGGGCGTGTAGGCCTCGGCCCACCAGCCGTCCAACTCCGACAGGTTCAGCCCGCCATTGACCAGCACCTTCATGCCGCTGGTACCGCTGGCCTCCCACGGCCGCCGCGGCGTGTTGAGCCAAACGTCCACGCCTTGCACCAGGTGTTCGGTCAGCAGCATGTCGTAATCGCTGAGGAACATCACATGAGGCCGCGCTTCCGGCCGCCAGATGAATTGCACCCATTGCTGAATCAGGGCTCGCCCCGGTTGGTCTTCCGGATGGGCCTTCCCGGCCAGGATGAGTTGCACCGGGCGCCGCGGATTGCTCAAAAGGCGAAGCAGCCGCGCCGGATCGTGCAGTAGCAGGTTAGGCCGTTTGTAGGTCGCGAAGCGCCGCGCGAATCCCAGCGTCAATACATCCGCATCGAATAGATGTTTGGCACGCTCCACCGATTCGACCGATTGCCCTGCGACGGCCAACTCCCCAGCCAATCGGTCACGAGCATATTCGATCAGAGACTTGCGGCCGGCGTTGCGCAGTTGCCACAGCCTGGCGTCCGAAACGCCGCCAACCTCCTGCTGCAAAGTTCCCTTTCTCCCCAGCCAGCGATCTTTTCCGCAGGCCTCCGTCCACAGATCATCCGCCGCCGCCGAGTCCCAACTCGGCATGTGCACGCCGTTGGTGATGTGCCCGACCGGCACTTCATGCTCCGGCCAGCGGGGAAAAAGCGGCGCAAAAATGTGCCGGCTCACTTGCCCGTGCAGCCGGCTCACGCCGTTGACCGCCCCGCTCCCCCGCAACGCCAAATACGCCATGTTGAAAGGCTCCGAAGCATCCTCCGGATTCAGACGCCCCAGCGCCAGCAAATCATGAACGCTTATACCAAGACGATCCCGCGCATAACGCCCCAGATATTGTTCGATCAGGCCCGGAGCAAAGCGATCAAACCCGGCCGCGACCGCCGTATGCGTTGTGAAGAGGTTGCCCGCCCGCGTCGCCGCCAGCGCCACTTCGAACGGCTGCCCCGTCTCTTTCATGAAACTGAGAGCACGTTCCAGCACCGCGAAAGCGGCGTGGCCTTCGTTGAGATGGCAGACCTGCGGCCGAGTCCCCAGCGCTTCCAGCAGCCGCCATCCGCCAATCCCCAGCAGCAATTCCTGCGCGAGACGCAATTCCGGCCCGCCGCCGTACAGTTCCGTGGTAATGCCCCGGTGCGCGGGGAAATTCGCCGCGTCGTTGCTGTCCAGCAGGTAAAGTTTCACGCGGCCGACCTGGGCCTGCCAGCCGCGCAGCCAAACCGAATACCCCGGCAGCTTCGCCTCCACCCGCAACCATTCCCCGTTTTCTTCCCGCAACGGCGCGATCGGCAATTGACCCGGATCGTTGTACGGGAACAATGCCTGCTGCGCCCCGCTGCCGTCGATCACCTGCCGGAAATAACCTTGCTGGTAGAGCAATCCCACGCCGACCACGGGCACGCCCAGATCGCTGGCCGCCTTGAGCTGGTCGCCGGCCACGTTGCCCAGCCCGCCCGAATAGATCGGCAGCGCTTCGCTCAGCATGAATTCCATGCTGAAATACGCCACGCAGTTTAGCGGCGATTGCCCATGTTTGTGTCCAAACCACGCCGGCGCTTCCGCCGCCTGACGCTTCGCCCCGACCAGATCCTCCACCTGTTTACAGAAGCCCCCATCCGCCAGAGCGATTTTCAGCTTATCTCGCGAAACGGTTTGCAGGACTACCCAAGGATTATGCGTCGATTCCCACAGCCCCGGATCAAGCCGCCGCCAGAGGTCATCGGCCGCATGGTTCCACGACCAGCGCATATCCAGCGCCAGTTCCCGCAGCGCCTTCGCCCCCGGATGGATATCCCGCCCGCTCGCTTCCGCCATGCCGCTTCCAGCATAGCACCGTCCGACGCTTTTGCCATCGCTGGAAATGTCACGACCGATTCGCCCCGCTCGGCGACCAATTTCAGACGCGGCCCAATGCCTTTGAACTTCCTTGATCCGCTGAAGTGCCGGAGAAATACTTGCCATCCGTGGCCTACTATTCGCTGGTGAACAAATCACCACCATTCTGACAGGACCTTTGGATCCGCCCGAAAACTCACGAAGGAGAATGCCATGAGCGAAGTACGGGTTCTGGTGGGCACGCGCAAGGGCGCGTTCGTCCTCACATCTGACGGCAAGCGCCAGCGATGGGATGTTAATGGCCCCCACTTTGGGGGTTGGGAAATCTACCATTTGAAGGGCTCGCTCGTTGAGGCGAACCGATTGTACGCGTCGCAGTCCAGCGGATGGTTCGGGCGGCAGATCCAGCGCTCCAACGACGGTGGCAAGACGTGGAAGCCGGTGGGCAACCAATTCGTGTACGACGGTGTCCCCGGCACTCACCAGTGGTACGATGGCACGCCGCACCCTTGGGAGTTCAAACGGGTCTGGCATCTCGAACCATCGCTGAGCGATCCGGATACGGTGTATGCCGGCGTTGAAGACGCCGCTTTGTTTCGCTCGACCGACGGCGCCAAGACGTGGCAGGAACTCCCCGGGCTGCGCGGCCACGGCACAGGACCCAAATGGCAGCCGGGCGCCGGCGGGATGTGCCTGCACACGATCCTTTTCGATCCGAGCCAAGCCGGACGAGTCTTCATCGCCATCTCGGCCGCCGGCGCCTTCCGAACGGATGACGCCGGCAAAACCTGGCGAGCGATTAACCGTGGTCTGAGGTCCGAACACATCCCCGACCCGAATGCCGAGGTCGGCCACTGCGTTCACCGCATCGCCATGCACCGCTCGCGCCCCAACGTGCTGTTCATGCAGAAGCACTGGGACGTCATGCGCAGCGACGACGCCGGCGACTCCTGGCGCGAGGTCAGCGGAAACCTGCCTAGCGACTTTGGGTTCCCCATCGAGGTCCACGCCCACGAGCCGGACACCATCTACGTCGTCCCCATCAAGAGCGACTCGGAGCATTATCCGCCGGATGCGAAGCTGCGCGTTTACCGCAGCCGCACCGGCGGAAACGAGTGGGAAGCCCTCACCAAGGGTCTGCCGCAGCGCGATTGCTACGTCAACGTTCTGCGCGACGCGATGGCCGTCGATTCGCTCGATAAGTGCGGCGTGTATTTCGGAACCACCGGCGGGCAGGTGTACTGCTCAGCGGATGCCGGAGACAACTGGACTCCGATTGTCAGGGATTTACCAGCGGTGGTGGCTGTCGAGGTACAGACCCTGATGTGAGAATAGAATCAAGAGTAAGATTAAGATGAAGATTAAGATTATGAACAGGATTAAGAGCAAGAGTAAGAGTAAGATTAGGAATGCATGGGCTTCCCCACGAACGGTGGGCGCGCCGAACGGGTTGTTTCAGGCTGCCTCGAACGATTCGGGGCTGACATAGCCTAACGAACTGTGCAATCGGTTGCGATTGTAGAACACCTCAATGTA
>Ga0187854_10003779_pt1 | contig 11787 bp, 9 predicted proteins | sample June2016WEW_6_15_FD_132445 | JGI IMG/M metagenome (GOLD analysis project Ga0187854, IMG submission 132445) | Peatland microbial communities from SPRUCE experiment site at the Marcell Experimental Forest, Minnesota, USA - June2016WEW_6_150 | ecosystem: Environmental > Terrestrial > Soil >...
GAGATTCCCGGAAAGATGATGCTGGCCCTGGGGAGGATGGCCCTGGATCAGGGTGTTTCCTTTTCGGAGTTCGTCGAGCAGGTCCTGGATTCGTACCTGCGCCAGAAGAAAACGAATCGGAAATGGCGGGTTGTAAAATCTTGACTCATGAAAGCCCTTCTCGGCCCGGGAAAGGGCGACCGGCCGGTCGTCCATCCGGAGGCTCGAAAGGGGGAAAAGGAGAAAGAAATGGCTAAGAGACATCCTTTGAAAATTACGGTGATCAAGAAACTGAGCTCCAAAGAGGTATACGGCCACCCGCTACCGGAGTTATCCGAGGAGGTGACCGCTTACTGCGACCGTATGGAGGTAGGGCAGGAATTCAGAGTCGACGAGTCAGGAACCATGCCGGCCGGTTTTTGCACCTGGGCCTGGCATGATATCTACCCTGCTGTAACCGGGCTTAGGTTTGGTGGCAACTTTCCCTGGATGAAGAAAGAGGGGACGGTCATCTCCTGCTGCAGTGATGGCGCTCGCCCCGTTTTCTTCCGGATTGAGAGGGTGTAAGGAAATAAAGTTCCGAGTTTGTAGGGGCACGCGGCGGCGTGCCCGTACGGAGGTCGGAGTAAAAATAGTAGGGAAAAGCACGCTCGTTATCCGGGGCTAAAATTCCTACGGGAAAAATTGGCTCCGAACTCCGGACTACATGACTCCGAACTTTTTTCGTCTTCCCCGTAGAAGCATGTAAACAGCCAGAGGAATGGCGATCACCCCGACAGCCTGAGCCGTAGAAAGAACCTGGGGGATAACCCAGCCTCGGGGGTCATTGCGATACATTTCGATGATGAAGCGAGCCGTAGAGTAGAAGAGTAAATAGAACCAGAAGAGCTTTCCCTGGAAGCGTGGTTGGGTGCGCATCGCTCGCAGGACAAGGAAGATGACCAAGGTGGCAGCCGATTCGTAGAGCTGCGTGGGATGCAGAGGAACTCCCAGAGGCGCTAGGGAATCCGGATCCTTGAAGGTAACCGCCCACGGAACCCCCGTGGGTGCTCCGTAGCATCACCCGGCGGAGAAGCATCCCAACCTTCCCAGGGCTTGGCCGAGGGGGATCGAGGGCGCGAAAAGGTCCGCGAGCTGGGTGAAATTCAAATGATGCTTACGGACATACCAAAGGCCAGTCAGAAAGGCAAAGACCAACCCTCCATAGAAGACCAGCCCTCCATGCCAGAAGAAGATAATTTCGATGGGATGATCCCGAAACTCCGCCCAGTTGGTCAGGACGTAAAAGACTCGAGAGCCGATCAAGGCCGCGATCAGGATGTAAAAAGCCAGGTCCATGATCAGGTTGGAATCGAGACCGATGCGGCGAGCCTCTCTTAGTGCTACCACAACGGCTAGAAGGAAACCTATGGCCAGTAAAACTCCGTAGGTGTGAAGGATGAAGCCATCGATTTTGGCAAGGATGGGAAACATATTCGTAGAGTTTCAAGGTTCCAAATTCGTAGGGGCGACCGGCCGGTCGCCCGTAAAGCGTTCACCGTTAATATTTTGCGATCCTCTCCCTCTTCCTTCCCCCGCTGCGCTTGGCGGAAGACAAGCAAGGTAGAGATGAAAAGCAATCCCCCGCCGATGTTTGCGGCGCAATCTACCTTTCGCTCCGAGGCCTGGCCAAGCTTTCATAAGATACTCGATCAACTAATTTGGAGCTGATTCATATTTTTGAACCAAAGGTTAGAGATCCCTTGCGCATCATCTGGATGAAGAGTAGGATCACCCCGACGGAGATGGCGGAGTCAGCCACGTTGAAGGCCGGCCAATGGATATGGTACCAGTGGAGGTCGATAAAGTCTATTACTTCTCCCATGCGGAGCCTGTCGACCAGATTTCCGATGGCCCCGCCCAGAATCAGAGAAAGGCTTACGATCAGAGTTTTCTGCTGAAGGCGGAGAGTTTTGAGGAGATAGGAGATGCAACCAATCGCCACGGCGGATACGAGGATGAAAAAGACCATCCGCAGCGGGGAACGGCCGCCGGCCAGAAACCCAAAGGCTGCGCCCGTGTTCCGGAGATAGGTAATATGGACAAAGTTGGGGACGATCTCGATGGACTGGTAGAGGGACATGGTCCCTTCGACCCAGACTTTGGTGATCTGGTCGAAAGCCAGGACGGCGCTGCCGATGGTTACCATCATCCGGTATTTGGAGCTCACGATTTGCCTTCTGCCTTGATGGCGGAGAGAGCTGCCCGGCAGCGAGGACAGACCGAAGGATGCTCTGCGCTCTCCCCAACTTTCGGATCGTACATCCAGCAGCGCTGGCATTTTTGGCCTGCAGCCCGGGAAACGAGAATACCCAGGCCTTCCACTTCAGAGCTCTGTTGCCCTCTCTGAGGAAGGGAAGGGGTCAACTCAACGGCCGAGACGATGAAAAGATCTTTGAGGAGGGTCTGGTTCTCCCGCAAAAAGGCGAGCAGCTTTTCCGGAGCGCTCAGGGTCACGGATGCCTCCAGGGAGTTTCCGATCAATTTACTCTGCCGGGCCGCTTCCAGTGCTTTCGACACTTCTCCCCGTACTCTTAATAGGAGTTCGAACCGCTCCTCAAGCTTCTGGTCGAGATATTGAGCTTCGACCTCTGGGAAGGGGGTGAAATGCACACTCTCAGCCCGGTGTTTGGCTCCCGGAATGTACTCCCAGACTTCTTCCGCGGTAAAAGAAAGAATGGTGGCCATGAGGCGCACCAGTCCATCCAGAATTTTGAAAAGGGTAGTCTGGGCCGCCCGCCGCTGGGGAGAAGAAGCCGGGGCCGTGTAGAGCCGGTCCTTGAGGATGTCCAGATAGAGGGAGCTCAGGTCTACCGTGCAGAAATTGTGGAGGCCATGAAAGACCATATGAAACTCAAAGCTGGCATAGGCCTCCTTCAGCCGGGTAGTCAATTTCTGGAGGCGAAGGAGGATCCACCGGTCAATATCCTGAAGCTGGTCATCCGAGACCGAATCTTTCTTAGGATCAAAGTCATAAAGATTCCCCAGGAGGAAACGGCAGGTATTCCGGATTCGCCGGTACGCATCGGAGAGACGGGAGAGAATCTCCTCGGAGATCCGAATGTCGTCACGGTAGTCCTCGGCCGCCACCCATAACCGGAGGACCTCCGCTCCATAACGTTTGATCACCTCGTCTGGGGCAATGACGTTGCCCAAAGACTTGGACATCTTCCTGCCTTCCCCATCCACCACGAACCCGTGGGTAAGGACAGAGAGATAGGGCGCCTGGCCCCGGGTTCCAGCTGAGGCCAGTAGGGAGCTGTGGAACCATCCTCGATGCTGATCACTGCCCTCGAGGTACATATCCGCAGGGGACTTCAGGTTGGGCCGTTTCTCGCAGACGGCGGCGTAACTCACCCCGGAGTCAAACCACACATCCAGGATGTCCGTTTCTTTGCTGAATTCTTCTCCCTTGCATTTGGGACAACGGGTCCCCGGGGGCAGGAGCTCCTTTACCGGGAGTTCAAACCAAACATCCGCGCCTCCCTTTTCAAATAATCGGGAGACGTACTCCACAATGGACTCCTCAACGAGAACCTCCCGGCAGGACTGGCAGGTAAAGGCTATGATGGGAACTCCCCAGGCCCGCTGCCGGGAGATACACCAATCGGGCCGGTTTTGGACCATCCCGTAGATGCGGTCATGACCCCAATGGGGGATCCAGGTCACCCGGTCGATGGCCTCCAAGGCTTTCTGACGCAAATTGTTTTTCTCCATGGAGATAAACCATTGTTCGGTGGCCCGGAAGATAATGGGGTTCTTACAACGCCAGCAATGGGGATATTGATGGGTGTAGATCTCGGTGTGAACTAAGGCGCCCACTTCGCGTAGCTTCTGGATGACGGCCTCGTTGGCATCGAAGACATACCGACCGGCGAAGAACTGTACATCGGAAGTGAACCGTCCCTGGTCGTCAACGGGCGAGTAAATGGGAATGTTGTACTCCAGGCCTGACTCGTAGTCTTCCTGCCCGTGGCCGGGAGCGGTGTGCACGGTCCCCGTACCCGTGTCGAGCGTGATGTAATTGGCCAAGATGAGCAGAGATTCCCGGTCGAGGAAGGGGTGGCGGACCTTTAAGCCCTCGACCTCTTTGCCCGGAAATTTGGTCAGGACCCGGTATTGCTTCTTCCTGGCCTGGGCCATGTTCTGCTCCAGGAGGCTTTCGGCCAGAATCCAGACCTCATCGTCTACCTCGGCGGCTACATAGGTGTAGTCGGGATGGAAGGCAATGGCCAGGTTGGCCGGAATGGTCCAGGGGGTCGTTGTCCAGATCAACACATAGACCTTTTTATCTTTTAAGGCTGGAAAGCGTCCGCCAAAATCGGAGAGGGCCGGAAACTTGACTGTAATGGAAGGAGATTTATGATCTTCGTATTCAACTTCCGCTTCGGCCAGAGCGGTAACGCAGGAGGCGCACCAATAAACTGGCTTCTTCCCCCGGTACACCGAGCCTTTGCCGACAAACCGGCCAAACTCACGGGCAATGGTAGCCTCATAATCGTAGCTCATGGTCAGGTAAGGGTTTTCCCACTCTCCCATGACCCCCAGTCTCTTAAACTCTTCCCGCTGGATATTGATGAAGTCGTTGGCGAACGCCCGGCAGAGTTTTCTCTTCTCCGAAATGGAGTAAGAAGCCTTCTTGCTTCCCAGATTTTTATCAACCTCATGTTCAATGGGGAGGCCGTGGCAGTCCCATCCAGGGACGTATTCTCCGTTAAAACCGGCCATATTCCTGGATTTGATGATGAGGTCTTTGAGGATTTTATTCAAGGCTGTGCCGATGTGAATATGGCCGTTGGCGTAAGGCGGGCCATCATGGAGGATATATTTGGGACGGTCCTTGGCAACCTTTCTCAGCTTCTGATAAATCCTTCCGTCTTCCCATTTTTTCAAAATTTGGGGTTCGCGCTGAGGTAGGTTGGCTTTCATGGGAAAGGAAGTCTTAGGGAGATTCAGGGTGTCTTTGTAATCCATCTTCGCCTCTGATAAAAAGATACCCTTTGAGATCCTGGAGAGATCGGAAAAGCGCAACCTCTTATAATCTCAAGGGTTCATAATTTTTTATCATAGGATCCGTCTCTGTACAAGGGAAAAGAGCGAGATAGGGGCAGCATTTTTCCTATTGCGGATGCTTCTAGGCGAATGTTATAATTTTTTCAAATCAACTTCTGCCAGTCAAAGATTTATCAGTTCGGTTAAACATTTCTCGACCTTATCTTTGGGCATATCTCGAGGAAAGACTTGGGATTCAGAGATATTTTGAAGATAAGCTTTCTTAAGCCCCGAAGAAAATTTCGCCTTTTCCAGGTTGAGCCCACGATGAACTGCAACTTGAAATGTTGCATGTGCCCGTGGGTCAATCTGCGCCTTCCGGGGTCCAACATGGATTGGAAAACCTTCGAGACTGTGGCTCGCTATTTTGGAGAAGCCGAAGAGGTGGACCTTACCGGGGGAGGAGAGCCTCTCCTCCATCCCCGTTTGGAAGAGATGGTGCGGCAGGTCAAATCCGCGGGCTGCGTGGTGGGTTTTAGCACCAATGCGACTCTCCTTTTTCTTGAACGGGCACAAAACTTTTTGGAAGCAGGCTTAGATTGGATCGCTTATTCTATCGACGGCGCTACACCGGCAACCTATGAGAAGGTCCGGGTTGGAGCTTCTTTTGAAAAGGTTATGAAAAACATCGCCGGGGTTCAACAGCTGAAAGAGAGAAAAGGGAGCAAGAAGCCCAAGACCATGCTCTTTTTCGTGATGATGAAAGAGAATGTACATGAACTGCCGGCGATGGTAAAACTGGCCAAATCCATTGGGATCGATCAAATCGTGGCGAAGAATCTGGATGTCATTCTGAAAGAAGGCGATGATGAGAGGCGAATTTTCAAAAACCGAGGAGAGGGGGAAATCGATCCCTCCGTGTCCAGGGCAGTAAAGGAAGCCCAAAAGGAGGCCCGGGATTTAAAAATTAGCCTGAGAGTCTATGAACTGTCGCCCGCTGAAAAGCCGATCTGCGAACAGAGTCCCCTGAAGACGCTGTTTGTGGCCTGGGATGGGTCTGTTTCTCCGTGTATCAATCTTTCTTATATTCAGGACCGGTGCTATGAGGGGAAATGGCAGCGGTTTCCCATCGTCCGTTTTGGGAACGTGGCCACCGAGTCATTGGAGGCTATCTGGAAGAAGCCGGAATACCGGAATTTTCGAAAACTGCTCCAGGAACGGGGGAAGGACCCCTCCGGGAATTTAACGGAATCACTCATTCCAGATTTATCCGAATACCAAGAAAGGAGGTGCTCGTCTGGACCCCCGCAAGGTTGCGGGGTTTGCTATTACCTTTATGGAGTTTAAAAAAATCGGGTGGTAAAAGCGGGAACAACCCAATCAAGGCTAACAAATTGCCGCCGTTTCAGGATTACCCAGACGAGCTGGGAGAAAGTACGATTATGGTTATACCGAAGTGAAAGTTAGAAATGAAAGCCAAGCGTTCAGACTTTCAATACTAAAAGCATGGAGGTGTAGCGATGGCGCAGCAAGGTTTATTTAAGACCGAAGACTGGTGGGCGGTATGGCTTGGAATGCTGGTCTTTATCCTGAGCCTTTTTTACCTCGCAGGCGCGGATTTTCTTGGCTGGGTCGGTCGGCCTATGATGTGGACCGATTTTTCAAAATCTTTCGGCCCCATATCACCAAAGTATTCTACCCTTGGGGGATTCGGGTCGCTCTTGATTACCTACATTCTCTTCCTGGTGGTTCTGACCATTGGCGCCAAAGCCATCGGTTTCAAAATCGGCAAGTTCATCTATGGATTTACGGTTATCTTCTGGCTGACCATCCTCTGTGTGGTCCTCGGCAATTATGCCAACATCGCCGCTAACTCCCCGGGGGACATCAAGAAATTCGGCCTGACCTGGTCACTAAGGCTGACCGGAGAATCCGGCCTTATCATTGCCCTTCTGGCGGGCTTATTCATCAGCAATTTTCTGCCCAAATTTGCCGAAACGCTCAAGGAAGCGGCGCGCCCGGAGTGGTATATAAAGACGGCCATTGTTATTCTGGGAGCGGGGATCGGCGTGAAGGCGGTGGGGGCGATGGGATTGGCCACGGCGGTGATGTCTCTGGGACTTTGCGCTGTCGTTGTGGCGTATCTCATCTATTGGGCGCTGGTTTACTGGATGGCGCGCAAATGGTTCGGCTTCAGCAGGGAATGGTCCGCCCCCCTGGCTTCGGGCATATCCATTTGCGGCGTTTCGGCTGCGATCGCCACGGGGGGAGCGATCCGGGCCAGGCCCATTGTACCCATTATGGTCTCCTCCCTGGTGGTCATCTTCGCGGTAGTGGAACTTCTGCTCCTTCCGTTTCTGGCCCAAACTTTCCTTTACAAGGAGCCCCTGGTGGCCGGGGCCTGGATGGCGCTGGCGGTAAAAACGGATGGGGCGGCGGTGGCCAGCGGAGCCATCGTCGATGCCCTGATCCGGGCCAAGGCGCTCGCAGTTCAGGGCATCAATTATGAGCCCGGATGGATGCTCTCGACTGCAACCACGGTCAAAATCTTCATTGACATCTTTATCGGAGTGTGGGCATTTATCCTGGCCGTAATCTGGACCACCGTAATTGAATCCAAACCGGGCGAAAGAGTCAGCGCAATCGAGATCTGGAACCGATTCCCCAAATTTATCATCGGGTACGCCCTGACTTTTGTGATCATGCTCCTGATCTGCCTCAACAACCCGGGAATCGTGAAGACGACTGCCACGGCGGCCAGCGGGGAAGCGGATGTTTTCCGTACCACTTTTTTTGCGCTCACCTTCTTCTCCATCGGGTTGGTATCCAACTTCCGAAAACTCTGGGAGGAAGGAATCGGGCGGTTGGCCGTAGTGTACCTCGTCGCCCTCTTTGGTTTTATCATCTGGATCGGGCTGTTGATTTCCTGGATTTTCTTCCACGGCGTGAAGCCCCCGCTCATCGGTTAACCCCTATCCCGAGGAGGATGTATCATGGCAGAAGAACAAAAGCTGGTTGATGAACTGAAGAAGATGGAAGTCGAGCCATTCCTGCCCATAGAAAAAAAGCTCGTAGCCTGGAGTATTATCTTAGGAGTGGTTCTGCTCGGTTTCCTCGTCTGGGTAACTTATACCTTCTTCCCCACAGGCCATTAATCATAAGAGAGGCTGGGACTTGAGGCAATCCGTCGGGTCCCACCTTCTCTCTTCCTCGATCCTCGTATTCTTCGAGCCAACCCCTATGAAATCCTGGGCTCCAGGACGCCAGGGGGCAAGCGATTATCATCCGGAGAACAAATTTCTTGACAATTCAGGAACGAATGCCCTACGCTTGGGGCAAAATCCTGCTCAGGGTAAATTCTTAGTCTGGCAGGATGAGAGAGACCCTTGACTTCTGCTCCGAAAACGGTAATCTATGATGGTCCATGGTAATTATTCAGGGCGGAAAGGATATCCAAAAATGCAAGGAACAAAAAGCAAAGCGGTGCTGGTATGTGCAGGAATTGCTCTGGGCACGATCTTCTTATCCTCCCCGGCCATGGCGGCGGACGGGATCGATATGGGGTTCCTGGGTAAAATCGAGTTTACCTGGGCCTTTTGCATGGGTCTTTTCCAAATCATTCTAATCAACATCATCCTTTCCGGGGACAACGCCGTGGTCATCGCGTTGGCCGTAAAAAACCTGCCGCCGAGACAGAGAAGGAACGGCATCATCTTCGGCGCCGGGGCGGCGGTGGTCTTGCGAATCATTCTAACCTTTATTGTCGCCAGCCTCCTCCATATTCCCTTCATCAGTTTTGTCGGAGGCGCGCTGATTCTGTGGATCGCGGTGAAGCTCTTCATGGAAGGAGTGCCGGAGGACAAGGAAAACCCTGCTCCCGCCAGCCTTCTGAAGGCCGTCTGGCTGATTTTGGTCGCCGACCTGATCATGTCTCTGGATAATGTACTGGCCGTGGCCGGAGCCTGCGGAGGGAACTTCTTCCTCCTCGTCTTCGGGCTGGGCCTGTCCATCCCGATCGTCGTCTTCGCCAGCGCGCTGCTTTCCATGCTGATGGAGAAGTACCCGATCATCATTTACTTTGGCGCCGCGATCCTGGGAAAGGTCGGGGCGGAAATGATGGTGGGGGACACCTACATCGAGAAGACCTTCGCTCCGGGCAAACCCTTCGAGTACACGATGATGGCGCTCGGCGCGGTCGGGGTGATCGTAGTGGGCAAGCTCTATATGCGCTGGAAGATGAACTCCGGTTTGAAGGCTGCCGAAAAGACTGGCTGAGGCCCTTCTCTTCGCTCCGGGGGGCGAACGGAAATTCATCCGGGATTCACTGAGGGTGAGTTGGACAAGTAGCGATCTCCTCCGCAGGGTGAGAAAGGAAAGACATTTCAAAATTTAGAAGCCCCTCCCGAATCTCAATTCAGGATTGAAATCTTTTCTCCCGTGCCGGGAAAATAAAGATCTATATTCTTTAGCCCTCTGAGAGCGAAACCCGGTAAAAATCCCTTGACTTCAACGCCTTGGTAAACAATAATAAATATGGGGTTTTTGCTCGGTTTTTTCTCTATCAAGATCATGTTGGCAAGCACCATCCGCGAAAAGGATGGTATTTTTGCTTTTGAGCCGGGTGTTTTGAGATTAGAGGGTGTAGTTTCGAAGACACCACCCATGGGCCGTCTGTTTCTTGGCACCTTTCCATCTGACCCTATATTCGTCGATGATCCAAAGCTCTAAATTCCTTTTGTAGCAAAGGGAGAACAGGATCCCCGGAAAAATTGCCGAGATGGGTACGTTTCATAAGGTTTCCCAGGCGTTTAGAGGCAAAGCGGGAAGACGGAAGGCGAAGGGAGTCACGGAGGTTGCCGGATGAAAAGACGCGAATCGAGAATAGGGAAGACGAATGATTAAAACAGAAACGGAGGGATCAAATGTCGAAACCAAAAACTCCTCTCTTGGATGAGCTCGAAAAAGGGCCATGGCCAAGCTTCGTGAAAGACATGAAGCAGGCTGCGGAAAAGAAGCCCATGGCCCGGGACCTCATGGGCCAGCTCGAGCTTTCCTACAAGGAGAAGATCGGGCACTGGAAACACGGGGGAATCGTGGGAGTTAAGGGATACGGTGGAGGGGTGATTGGAAGATACTCGGACCGGCCCGACCTGTTCCCCGGGGTGGCACACTTCCATACCTTGCGGGTCAATCATCCGACCGGATGGTTTTATACCACGAAGGCGCTGCGGACCCTATGCGACGTTTGGGATAAGCACGGGAGTGGGTTGACCAACATGCATGGGTCCACCGGGGACATTATTCTTTTGGGAACCAAAACGGAGAATCTTCAGCCCTGCTTTGATGACCTTTCGGATGCAGGCTTTGATTTAGGAGGATCCGGTTCCGCCCTCCGGACCCCCAGTGCCTGTGTGGGCCCGGGCCGCTGTGAATGGGCCTGCATCGACAGCCTGGATATCTGCTATAGCATTACCATGCACTTCCAGGACCAGCTCCACCGGCCCATGTTCCCCTACAAATTCAAGATTAAAACATCGGCTTGCGCCAATGATTGCGTGGCCTCCATTGCCCGCGCGGACATGTCCATCATCGGAACCTGGAAAGGAAAGATCCAGATTGACCAGAAGGAGGTAAAGGCTTATGCGGCCTCCGGCCTGGATATTCGGGAGGAGGTTACTGGTCTCTGCCCGACCAAATGCATGACCTGGGACGAAAAGGGAAAAATCCTTTCCATCGCCGATGAAGACTGCACCCGCTGCATGCACTGCATCAACCAGATGCCGAAGGCTCTACGCCAGGGGAAGGAAAAGGGCGCCAGCATTCTGATCGGCGGCAAGGCTCCCATCTTGCAGGGCGCTCTTCTTTCCACACTCATTATTCCCTTCATGAAGATGGAGCCTCCCTACGAAGAATTGAAGGACCTGATTGCCAAAATCATGGACTGGTGGGATGAGAACGCAAAATCCAGGGAAAGGATCGGGGAACTGATCAACCGGCTGGGAATGCGGACTTTCCTGAAGGCCCTCGGACTGAAGGCGGTTCCTCAAATGGTCAAGAACCCGCGGACCAACCCCTATGTCTTCTTTTGGCCCGAAGAGATCAAGAAGGAGGTAAGGTAATCATGGCGAAAACTGATATCGGACCGCCGAACTATAAAAATTTCTTACCCCCCGTGATTCAGAAGAATTACGGAAAATGGAAGTACCATGAGATTCTCAAACCCGGCTTACTGAAACATGTGGGCGAGTCCGGGGACGAGCTCTATACTGTGCGGGCAGGCTCCCCGAGGCTTCTGAGCACCGATCATATCCGGGAAATATGCGACCTTGCCGAGAAATACTGCGAAGGCTACCTGCGTTTCACCAGTCGTCACAACATCGAGTTCTTGCTGACCGATAAAGCGAAGGTCGAGCCCCTGATGACGGAGCTGAAAGCCAAGAACTACCCCGTAGGCGGCACCGGGCACTGCGTGACCAACATCGTTCATACCCAGGGCTGGGTCCATTGCCACACGCCGGCCACGGATGCTTCCGGGCCCGTGAAAGCGGTCATGGATGAACTCCACGGGTATTTCTCCTCCATGACCCTCCCTTCTCAAGTGCGCATTGCTCTGGCCTGCTGCCTGAACATGTGCGGTGCCGTGCACTGCTCGGACATTGCCATTCTGGGGATTCACCGGACCATTCCCAAACCGGATCACAACCGGATCCCCAATGTCTGCGAGATTCCCACGACGATCGCGGCCTGCCCCACCGGGGCCATCCGTCCCGACCCGAA
>Ga0187854_10003790_pt1 | contig 11764 bp, 11 predicted proteins | sample June2016WEW_6_15_FD_132445 | JGI IMG/M metagenome (GOLD analysis project Ga0187854, IMG submission 132445) | Peatland microbial communities from SPRUCE experiment site at the Marcell Experimental Forest, Minnesota, USA - June2016WEW_6_150 | ecosystem: Environmental > Terrestrial > Soil >...
CCTGGCTGAAAGCCTCCAGGAATCCATAGGTCTTGGAGATGGGTAGGAATCCATCCAGTAGCCAGGCTGGCAAACCCACCTCCCATTCCAAGCCCAATGTCCTTGAATCCAGACGTGCTGAGGAGACGGTGCTGGGACATATATTTATAACCTAAGTGTCGCACTTTTCGACCGCCCCTGCCTAACTTTTACTCCGCCCTTTCCAAGGTTTTCCTGAATCTATGCCCATCACGAAGGGGCCTCTATTTGGGTTCCTATTCGACCATGAGGGTGTTCTGCCAAGGAAAACTTCTTGAACTCTTCTGTTGACATATTCTGTCAAAGAGTGTAGGTTTCTACCCATCATTAAGGGTTTGGATATACTTTTTATCTCAGCAATTTTGCCGAAGTGAGGAGATTGGCACGTAATCGCAAGCTTTGATAAACGGGCGCTACCCCCAATATATTGAGGTATTTCTCTGCTGGCTTTTTCCAATAAAAGTCAATTTTTGGTTCGACCCATCCACCCAACTTTGCAAGCCTCAATAGTAATCCATTTATAGAGACTTTTCTCCGAAAAAGAAGTAATTCTTTGAACAATAATGGTATATCATATTATGTGAAGCGCGAGGATGGAGAGCAAATGTCACCAGAAATATCATGCAAGTCTGGAATGGAGGCTGCAATGAAAAGGGTGATTTCCGGGATGCCATTGGTTATTGTCTTGGCTGAAGTATTAATGATCACGTTTATTGTCGGTAGGATCTCTGCCGCTGACTTTGCCCCTGGAATTCCCGTAGGATCGAAGATCCCGACCTTCGAAGCAAGAGACCAGAAAGGGATGGTGCAGACCTTCGAAAGCATCCGGGGGCCGAAGGGAGCGTTCCTGGTTTTCTACCGCTCTGCCGATTGGTGACCATACTGCAAAAGCCAGCTCGTGGAGTTGGAACGATCTCTCCCCAGACTGCGGGAAGAAGGTTTTGGGCTCGCTGGGATCAGCTATGACAGCGTCGCAGTGCTCGAAAACTTCGCGGCTCGGCGGAAGATAACCTTCCCACTGCTTTCGGACCCGGAGTCGAAGATCATCAGGGACTTCGGGATTCTCAATGAAAAGATTCAGCAGACGATGCAGGCCGGAATCCCCTATCCAGGCACATTTGTCGTGGATGGGAAAGGCCGGGTTATAGCCAAATATTTCGAGGAAGACTACCGTCAGAGGTACAGCGTTTCGGGTATCCTGGCGGACCGCTTTGGAAAGGATATTGGCCCCGTGCGGAGCGAGCAGGAATTGGATTTTTTCCAGCTGACTTCAGCGGCAAGCGACCGGCTCGTGCGCGGGGGCCAGCACATTATCCTGAGCCTGGAAGTTAGGCTGAAGCCGGGGTATCACGTCTATGCCCCTGGCGTGAAGGAAGACTACATTCCCATTCAGTGGGGTATGGCCTCATCGGACGGGTGGAAGGTCGGCAGTCCTTCATACCCTCCGGCCAAAAAGGAAAGGGTCGCCGGCGACCCCGACCTCGCCCCGGTTTACTCGGGCCATTTCCGGATCACCCGCGAGTTGGCCTTGGGCACCGAACCCCAGCTCAAGTCGTTGGCGGGGTCGAATGGGGAAATCACCGTTAAGGGCTCTTTCCGCTACCAGGCCTGCACGGCAAAACTTTGTTTTCCTCCACAGAATGTCCCCCTGGAGTGGGAATTTCAGATGGAAATTTTTGACCGGGAACGGGTGCCGGATCAATTGCGCCGGAAATAAACCTATTTTTTGCAGAGAAAATGAACGACGGGAGAGCTGTCCTTGATTAAAATTTAGTGAGATCCCAAAGTAGCGGAAATCAAAATCATATCTGGTAAAAGAAAAATTATGACTCGATAGAACAAATTGGCACGTTTGTTTCACTTTTGAGGACCAGAAGAAACCCCCAAGATGTTGTGGTCTTCCTTAAGGCCCCGACTCTGAAAAAAGACCCCCACGGGGAGGTAAAAAGCCCGCTTGACAAACTTTTCCACCCTGCTAAAATTCAGTCAGTTTAGCCTGCCTTAAAGTAAGACCCTTGGGATATATCCTTCTGGAGGACGGTATGAAAAAGATTTTCCAGAAGTGGACGATATTAAGCGCTTCCGAAGAGTCTCTGGCCATTACAGGCCTTTTTGAATCCATCCAAAGCCAAGATTCTGTGAAACTTTTATCTCCTGTGTTGCCGTCATGAAACCTTGAGGAGATACCCCATGTTCCCAGAAAAATTCAAACGTAAGCTCACTGCGATCCTTAGTGCAGACGTGAAGGGATATAGCCGCCTCATCGGTGACGACGAAGAAGGAACCATCCGCACCCTGAAGGCTTATATGGAGGTTATTAGTGGATTCATTCAGCAGCACCGAGGACGGATCGTCTCCACTGGGGGAGATAGCATCTTGGCAGAGTTTGCCAGTGTGGTGGATGCTGTTCGGTGTTCAGTGGGGATTCAGGAAGAGCTAAAGGATAGGAATAAGGAGTTACCGGAAGAAAAACGGATGGAGTTCCGGATCGGGATCAACTCAGGAGATGTAGTAGAAGAAGGCGATAATATTTTAGGAGATGGGGTGAATGTTGCGGCTCGGGTCGAGAGTTTGGCCGAGGCAGGAGGCATCTGCATTGCTGGAATTGTGTATGACCAGATTAAGAACAAGCTGGTGCTTGGTTATGAGTATGTTGGAGAGCAGACGGTTAAAAACATTAAGGAGCCGATACGGGTATATCGAGTTTTGATGGAGCCGGGAATTAGAGTTCCCGAGGGGGTCGTAGAGAAAAAGGGGAAACCAAAAAAATGGCGGAGAACGGCTCTCCCTATGGGGATTATCCTGTTTGTGGTCGCTGCGGCTGTAGCGGTTTGGCTTTTCTACCTGCGGTCTACTCTCCCTCCCAGAGAAGTCGCCTCCAAAGAGAAGATGGCATTTCCTTTACCTGATAAGCCCTCCATCGCCGTGCTGCCGTTTGTGAACATGAGTGAAGACCCGAAGCAGGAATATTTCAGCGATGGGATGACCGAGGACCTAATAACCGATTTATCCAAGATTTCTGGCCTTCTGGTGATCGCCCGGAATTCAACTTTCACTTATAAGGGGAAGCCCGTGAAGGTCAAGCAAGTTGCCGAAGAGCTTGGTGTCCGTTATGTCCTCGAGGGGAGCGTGCGTCGGGCGGACGATGAGATCCGCATCAATGCCCAGCTTATAGATGCCTTGAGTGGGAATCATCTTTGGGCAGAACGATATGACGGCAAAACAGACAGGATCTTTGCCTTGCAGGATCAGATCACCCAGAAGATTGTATCTGCCCTGGCGGTGAAGCTGACCGGAACCGAAGAACAAATAATAGCCCAGAAGGGGACTGATAATATAGCAGCATATGATGCCTACTTGGAAGGAATGGATCACTATTATCGGTATACACCCGATAGTTCTGCGAAGGCAGCTGCCTTTTTCAAGAAAGCCATTGAGCTGGACCCAAACTATGGGCAGGCATATGCGGCCCTAGCCAGCGTTCACTCTTTGGTTACTCTCAATACCGCATTGCTCCCAGGACTCAAAATCTCTTGGCTGGAGGCGCGCTTGCGGATGCGGGAATATATACAGATGGCCATGAAAAAGCCAACATCCAGTGCTTACGCGGTCTCATCCGAGATGTATTTAAATAGGCGTCAGCATAAGGAGGCGATTTCTGAATTGGAAAGGGGTCTTTCTCTCAATCCCAACAGTGCCGCTTGTCATGGTGACATGGGCTTTACCTTGACTTGGGCAGGCAAACCGAAGGAGGGAATTGAATATTTAAATAAGTGGATACGGCTCGATCCCCGCGCTCGTTATCGATATTTGAGATGGACCAGCTGGGCCCACTTTTGGATGGGAGAAACTGCAGAAGCTGCGAATCTGAGCGAACAAGCTCTGAGACTCAACCCGGAAAATTTATCGGCCGCAGTTGAGCTCGCTGGGTTTTACGGCGCTCTGGGTCGTGATCAGGACGCTCGAGCCATGCTGGAGATCCGTAAAAAGGGCGCGCTCCCCCCGGACGAGCTTTGGCAAGTCTTGCGTCAAAATCCCTTTTCGGACCGCACAGTTGCCGATCGTTATGCGAGAGGTCTTCTCAAGGCAGGGCTTCCGCCAGGAAAAGTATCTGGCGGTTATTTCCCTGCGTTCAAGGAAAATCAGCTGACTGGGGAAGAGATCAAGAAGCTGCTTTTCGGTTCGAAGATCACCGGAATCAATCTTTCCGATGGCCAGCAATGGTGGACAGACCACAAAAAGAATGGGGAATGCACCTGGCGTGGATCAGGGCCAATTTCTTCTGATACTGGTATGAGCCGCATCGAAGGCGATATGATCTGTAGTCAGTACCAAAAAAGGTTATGGGCACTCGAATATTGCGGGACTGTTTTCAGAAATCCCGGAGGCAAGCATGGGAGTAAAGATGAGTATTTCTTATGCAGCGACATTGGACCAATACCTTTTTCCTTGGTGAAATGAGGATGACGGCCCACTGAGATGTGGTTCTTTGGGTGCACTGCGTTCCTCCTTAAAGCCTTAAGGAGATGATCCATGAGCGCAGAAATATTTAAGCGTAAACTCACGGCGATCCTCAGTGCTGATGTGAAGGGTTACAGTCGCCTCATGGGCACAGATGAGGAAGCCACTCTCCGCAGCCTGCAGGAATACAAAAAGGTGATGGCCAGCAGTATCCAGCACCACCGGGGTCGGATCGTGGGTACTGCCGGAGATAGCGTGTTGGCCGAGTTTGCCAGCGTGGTGGATGCGGTGCAGTGTGGGGTGGAGATCCAGCAGGTCCTGAGGGCGAAGAACTCGTTGCTGTCTGAGGACCGCAGGATGGATTTTCGGATTGGGATTAATCTGGGGGATGTGATTGAGGAAGGAGATACGATCTACGGAGATGGTGTGAACATTGCGGCCCGGTTGGAAAGTATTGCTGAAGCAGGGGGTATCTGCATCTCCGAGAGCGCCTACCAGCAGATCGAGAATAAGCTACCGCTCCGATACGACTACTTGGGGGAGCATGCAGTCAAGAACATTGCCAAGCCCGTTCGGGTTTACTGCGCACGGATAGAGGCGGATGCTGCCCCCTCCAAATTGGGTAAGGAGAAAAGGCCTGCACAGAAACGGTTACCCAAGGCAGCTTTGGCTATAATAGGCGTCGCTGTGATAGTCGGGGCTGTAATCCTTTATCAGTTTGTCCTTCATCCCTCTCATCCTAAGGTGGAGGTCGCCTCCAAAGAGAAGATGGCCTTCCCTTTGCCCGATGTGCCTTCTATTGCTGTGCTGCCCTTTGCAAATATGAGCGAAGACCCAAAACAGGAGTTCCTCTCTGACGGGATGACCGAGGAAATCATCACTCATCTTTCCAAGGTACCAGGGATGTTTGTGATTGCTCGGAATTCGACCTTCACTTACAAGGGAAAGCCGGTGGAGGTCAAGCAGGTAAGTGAGAAATTGGGGGTTCGGTATGTGCTGGAGGGGAGTGTTCAGAGATCTGGCGACCGCATTCGGATCACCGCCCAGTTGATTGATGCCCTCACAGGGAATCACCTTTGGGCAGAGAGTTACGATCGTGACCTGAAAGATATATTTGCCCTACAGGATGAGATCACTATGAAGGTGCTGACGGCCACTGCAGGGAAATTGACGAGGGAAGATCAAATCTTGAGTGCTGGAAAATATTTCAAAGGGAAGCAAGGTTTGGATTGTTATTTGAAGATAATGGAAGGGGAAAAATATCGTGCAGGTTTTAATGTCGATGACAACAGGATGGCTAAGCGCATTGCAGAGGAGGCGGTTGCGATGTGTCCAGACAATCCAATGGCTTATTACTTCCTGGGTTCGGTTTACCAGCTGGATTATCACCTAGGTTCCGGAAATTCCCCTGAGGAATCGACCGAGAAAGGCATAGAATTTACCCAAAAGGCCCTTGCCATGGATGATTCGATTTCCCTTGCCCACGCTATATTGGGTGCCCTCTATGTACAAAAGCGGGATTATGACAAAGCTATTGCTGAAGGGGAAAGGTCTATAGCCCTTGATCCAAGCGGGGCGAGAGCCTATGATCTTTATGCCCAAACTCTGCATTACGCAGCCCGGTGGGAGGAAGCCATTCTAATGTATCAGAAGGCTCTTCGACTTAACCCCTTTGCTGGGTCCGCTTATCATCATCACTTCGGGAATTCACTGGTCAATGCGGGGCGGTATGAGGAAGCGGTTTCGGAATATAAGAAGGCAATCCAGCTTGAGCGTAATAATATTTTCGCCCATCAGGGGCTGGCCGTTGCATACATTATGACAGGCCGTGACAAGGAGGCTCGTGCCGAAGCTGCCGAAGTCCTCAGAATAAATCCCAAGTTCACAGTGGATCGACTCTTTTCAAAGACAACTCTGCAAAAGGATCAAGCGAAAGTAGATATGTCGCGCACGGCCCTGCAAAAGGCGGGGCTGAAGTGAGACTTTGGAAATTTCCGCAGAGAACTGGCAAATGGAGGAGTATTCAGGACTCTTGTAAAGGTCCGGGAATCACGAAGGGGAAGCTGACGTTGCAGGGAACGAGCCGACCCTGCGTCAGGGTAACGGGAACCTATGAATTGAAGAAATAGACAACAAAGGGCTAACTCAGAAAGGCGGGGTCGTTATAACTCTGCCTTCTATATATTGTGGTTTAGGCATTTGGGCAGAAAGCATAGATAGCTGCTATCCATCTGGCATTTCTAAAAGGGCAATAATTATCGTTATCAGAATCATTCATGCAATTTTTTGGGGAAATTGGGCGGTATCGGGTTTGGCACGCTCGAAACATTGAATTCCAAAAGAAAAAAACAGGGAGATTGATATGGCAGAGCTATTGGTTTTTCATAGTGGGAACCCTTCATGAGTGACTTGCAAAAAGGCTATGGGCGTAGCCGAGGAAATGAAGAAAAAATATGGGAAGAAGCTGGAATTGAAAATCTACACCACCGATTCGGAAGAGGCAAAGCCCTACAATTTTAAAAGCTCAACAAACGTCTTTTTCCAAAAGGAGGCTATACCCATCGATATTGCCATCGATTCGAAAAAAATGGAAACTTTTCTTTCCCAAACGCTATGAAAGCCTCTATCGGCTGAAGGGATATTTTCCCGGGTTTCCGGTAAAGGGCAAGATCAATAATCGGGGCAGAGTCAACTCGCCAGGATCCCGAAAATGACTGAGGCCGATGGTCATACCTTCATGACCGGCTGCCGGAGCTGGTCGATAGGTGCCAAAAATCCGGTCCCACCAGGGTAGGTTAAAGCCAAAGTTGCTGTTGGTTTCCCGGATGATCACGGAATGATGAACGCGGTGCATCTCCGGCGTAACCACAAGGAGCCGCAGGATGCGATCCAGACCTCCTGGAAGGCGGACGTTTCCGTGATTGAACATGCTGGTGCCGTTCAGCAGAACTTCAAAAGCGAGGACCGCCAAGGCCGAAGCCCCCAGAAGTACCACCATTGCCATCTTGATCCCCATGGAGATTATGACTTCCAGGGGATGGAAGCGAACCCCGGTGGTCACATCAAAATCGAGGTCGGAATGATGCATCATGTGTATTCTCCACAGAGTCGGCAGGGCATGAAAAACCACGTGCTGAAGATAGATGGTCAGGTCCAGAACGATCACGCCAGCGGCGACCCCCAACCAATAGGGCAGGGCAACATTGTTCAGGAGCCCCCACCCGTTTTTCTGCGCCAACATGGCCACGGAGACAGCCGTAGCCGGTAGCAACAGACGCAAAGCCAGGGTGTCAATCAGGACGATGGCCAGATTGGAAACCCATCGCCCCGGTTTGGAAGTGGTCAGCGGCCTGCGAGGCGCCAGCAGTTCCCAAATCCACATCAGAACCAGGATAGCACCAAAAAAGCCAAAACGAATGACGGGTTCATTGTTTAAAATCAGAGTATTCACCCGGTCCCATCCTCTCCTCCCTCATGGATAGTGGGGGGACGGCTACATCGGCTTCATTGTAAACCGTAAAAGCATAAAGATTCCGGCGGCCAGGATAATCGCAGGGACTATGGCAGCCCTCCGGGATTCTCCTCGGATTCCGACCTACTTGATACGTGTTTTATCAAGAAATATTTCTGACCTCGTGACGCCATGAAAGAAAGTGCGGTAGCCGTGCCGACCCATGGCATAAACAGGGTGAAATTCTAGAACATGAGGCTCCTCTTCCCTTAAGGAAATCTTAACCTCTGTGTAAAAATCATCGGCGGGTAGGCCAAAAACAATATGATGCGGTCCAGGCGCTAGAAAAATCGTTCGATCAAGAACGTATCGTATGCCTTCTCCTCCTTCGGGGAACCTTCCCTGTTCCCCTGAGATCGGCGTCTTCTCCAGTTTTCCTTTCTCTTTCCATATGATCTCCTGCCCGTCGATATTCAGCTCAAAGGGATAGCCATCCTTTACCTGGGGAGGAGTTTTAAACTCGAGGAGATAGTGTTCGGAAGTCGGTGTTTTGACGGAAGCCCTTATTTCTAGACTGACCGTCCCTTGGGGAGGGGGGATTGAGTTCTTGGCTTCGGTGAATACATCAGAGCGGGTACCCTGCGGCTTTAAGATCTTTCCCCCTCCGTCGCATCCCCAAAACGTGAACAGAAAGATAATGGTTATGCAAATTCCTTTCAGGCCTTCTGTTCTTTTTTGCATTTTTGTCCTCCCGCCTCATTTACCGTTCTGGCCCGCCCTTACGGGAGGACCCCAGGTCCAGAGGTAGGCTATATAATACCTAGAATGAGTATCCCCATGGATGTCCGAGCCAGCCGAGAATATTAGATGATGTTCTTCCGTGAAATTGATGAATCCGCCGATATTATAACCGACCTGATGACTGCTGTCCGTAGTAGGCGGGGTAACATAGAAAATCTCTGCTCCCAGGGTAAGCCATTTGGTCAGGTCACGCTGACCCTGCCATCCCAGGAACCAATAATTCTTGTTGCCGGTACCGGGATTGATCCAGTAACCGCCGCCACCGTAAGTTTGCCATGGACCCCAGCTCTTTTGAAGCCAGATGGGCAGGAAAAATTGAGTTTCTCCGTTCCCGAGCCCTCGACTCTCATTACCCGTCGGAAGATGGATAATCGGGAATGTCCCTATCATGGGACACGTATCCGTTTCTTGCACAAAGCGATACTTAACCCCCAGCTCCAAATCGCCAAAACCGTATAGGGTCGGCTCTCCTTTTGGCTTATTGTAGGCAAGAGGGGCAATGATATGAAGCTGAACATTCGGTATGACGCCATAATTGAGCTCCAGGTGCGGTGCAGTCCCAGAAATTCCGTTCTTGTCGTTGGTGTAAGTGTGAGCGAGGTAGAATTCCCAATGCTTATAATCCACAGGTTCAGGGTCGTCCGTAATAAATGGCGGGCCAGCAGAGGCAGAAGGAGTGAGCATGAACAGGGAAAGTAAAATGATCGAAATAGCTGCGCCGAACCACCCCCGGATGAGAACAATCTTCCACAGATTATAGAGCAATTCAGGTTTCCCCCTTCATCCCTGCCCTTTGAAAATGATGCGATGTCAATAAAATTTATGATAACATATTTAAAGGATCATATAGAAGATAGCTTACTCTGCAGGCAATTTTTCCGATTTACGCATGATTTTTTTCAACGAATTCTGAGCTATTTCCCTTCTTAAACGAAGGCAAATACAAGCACTGAGGTGTGAAAACTTAATGCATTTGAAAAAGATCGTTAGACGAGGAGGAAGAAATGGGCCCCAAATATGTCGTATGGATTGCATTATTCATTATTGCCGCCTTACTCGTGCTCGCTGCGAAATATTATGCCTACTTTCCCGGAGACGTGGCTGTGGAAAGAGGCGTCCAATCTTTGCTCCCCCAAAACCTGAATTGGGCTGAAGGGGTCTCTAAGTCAGCCGAATTCCCCTGGATTCTCCTCATACTGGTGCTCATTTTTGTCTTTTCCTGGATCCTGGCGGGTTGGCGCGCTGCGCTTTTTTCCCTTCTTAGCTTTGTGGGAATGTGGGCCGTGGGAAAATGGCTTGGCCCGATCATTGCCCGGCCGCGGCCTTCCCCCGATCTGGTACATGTGTTTCGTTCCCTTTCGGGTTATAGCTTCCCGTCCCTTTTTGCCTTAAGGTATGCCGCCACTTTTGGCTTTCTGGCAGTTCTTGCCGCAGAGAAGGGTTCCGGTGCACTGCGTGCGGTCATATTGACTGCGTGCATTGCTCTTATCGTTGTCGGCTGGATTGCCAGAGTCGCCCTGGCGGCGCACTGGCCCAGTGACGTATTAATCTCCTATTACCTAGGATTGATCTGGGCAGCTTTCCTCATCCGTTTGCTCCCAAGAATAGCCGAGGCACGAGTGTGAGGACCCAAGAGATTGGGAAAGGGTCTATTGGTGAGGTGGTAAAACTCTTTCTCAAGTTGGGTACGATCGCCTTTGGGGGGCCGGCGGCGCATATCGCGATGATGCAGGATGAAGCTTGCCGTCGGCGGGGATGGGTTACCGAAGAGCGCTTTTTGGATCTCCTGGGAGCAGCCAACCTGATTCCGGGACCAAGTTCGACCGAAATGGCTATCTATCTTGGGTACGAAAGGGCGGGATGGAAGGGACTCATCGCGGGTGGGGTTTGCTTCATCCTACCAGCCATGCTTATCGTGCTAGCACTCGCATGGGCCTATGTGGAATACGGGATGACACCTCAAGTCACTTGGCTCCTCTATGGGATCAAACCTGTTATTGTCGCAATCATCATCCAGCGTTATGGAGGCTTCTCCGAACCGCGGTCAAAGGAACCCTTCTAGCAGGGGTTGGCCTGCTGGTCCTGGGTTTTTACCTGGCAGGGTTCAGCGCGATTGCACTTATTTTCGGGAGTGGGCTGCTGGTGATGGGGATTGAAAATGGATGGCGGCTTTGGCGTCAGGGCAGGAGCGGCGGTGATGTAAGCTTGGCTCTCCTCCCATGCCTCGGATTACCCCTGGCTCAGGTCGCCGCAGTGTCTCCGGTGCCATTCAGTCTGACAACCATGTTCGTAACATTTCTGAAAATCGGCTCAGTGGTTTTCGGTTCAGGTTACGTGCTTCTGGCGTTTTTGCGGAATGACTTTGTCCATAACCTGGGCTGGCTTACCGATCATCAGATTCTCGACGCCGTGGCCGTAGGACAATTCACGCCGGGACCCGTTTTTACCACCGCTACCTTCATCGGCTATATTTTAGGGGGGGCACCAGGGGCTATGCTGGCGACCCTGGGAATCTTCCTTCCCTCCTTTTTCTTTGCCGCCGCAGTCTTTCCTCTGGTGGGAATTCTGCGCCGCTCGCACTGGGCCAGTGCATTCCTGGACGGGGTTAACGTGGGTGCTCTCGGCCTTATGGTAGGGGTCACCTGGCAGCTTGGACAGGCTGCGATTATGGACTGGCCTACGTTGGCACTGGCCCTTATTTCAGCCTTTGTCATCTTTCGCTTTAAGATTAACTCCGCCTGGATCGTATTGGCAGGCGGTATCGCTGGATTAGTTTATAGAGTCTTTTCGCCTTGATCTTGGTGGGCATTCTGGCTGCTTATCCAGGTGACTTTTTAGCTGTCGTGAACTCTTGCAATTAGTAATCTTCAATTTAAAGAAGTATGGGAAAGTGATTAGTAGTAGGTGAAAGCGTCGTTTCCCAAATAGAGCATAACGGCTATCTTGGTTGAATTTCTGAAGTCGTAAAAATAGCGGAGATCAAAACCATTCATGCAATAATTCGGGCAATTTTGGCGGTTTCGGGTTTGGCAC
>Ga0187854_10003793_pt1 | contig 11763 bp, 11 predicted proteins | sample June2016WEW_6_15_FD_132445 | JGI IMG/M metagenome (GOLD analysis project Ga0187854, IMG submission 132445) | Peatland microbial communities from SPRUCE experiment site at the Marcell Experimental Forest, Minnesota, USA - June2016WEW_6_150 | ecosystem: Environmental > Terrestrial > Soil >...
ATGCGGCGTTTTCTGGCGGGGAAGGTGAGCGTTGTTGAGGATGGGAGGATGGATGGGTATTATGAAGAGGGTGAGAAATACCGGAATAAACGGAACTACGTCCCCCTCGTCCTCCTAAAATACCGGAATAAACGGAACTACGTCCCCCTCGTCCTCCTAAACGGAACTACGTCCCCCTCGTCCTCCCAAAAATTGATTTTCAGTCGTCACCCCGGTGAAAACCGGGGTCCAGGCTGTTTGTAACGTACTGAAAAGACTGGATGTCCCGCCTGCGCGGGATTAAGGCCCGCTTCGCTCTACCGGCGTCCGCCGGAATGACGGCAAAGGGTCCCCAAACGATTTTTTCACAGCTTCTGACAAGGAGGCATGACAACCAGGAGTGACAAAAAACATTTCAGCAATGTTTCTTTTGTTGCCAATGAAAAATCTTTCTAATAGAATGTGATATGCCACACAGGACGTTCAGGGAGATCGTCGTCTTCGTGATCGGTTCCACCCCTCAGATCATCACAGAAACGATCTATGCCCTCTCTCAAGAAGACCCACCCGTACAACCGGACGAGGTTTACGTCATCACCACTTCTCATGGAAGAAAGAAAATCGAAAACGGCCTCTTGAAGGACGGCTTAATAGGAGATCTGTTTCAGGAATATGACCTCCGTCCCGTCGAACTGACAAATTCGTCGTTCATACTCATCAGCGATGATCGCGGCAAAGAGATTGACGATATCAGGAGCGAACAAGACAACAGACATACAGGAGACGCGATAGCTTCACTCATCAGGAAGTTGGCGGAAGATCCGTTAAACCGGCTTCATTGCTGTCTCGCAGGCGGCAGGAAAACCATGTCCTTCTATCTCGGCGCGGCCCTCCAGCTTTTCGGGAGACCATGGGACAAGCTTTACCACGTGCTGGTGACGCCCGAATTCGAGTCACGACCTGAATTCTTCTACAAGCCAAAGGAAAGCAGGATCATAGAACAGAAGATGCCCGATGGTTCGGTGAAGCGGCTCAACACGGATGATGCGGAGATCATCCTCGCCGAGCTGCCGTTTATCAGACTGAGGGAGAAGCTCGATTTGCGGGGCAAAGGGTTTGAAGAGCTTGTTGCGGAAGGTCAGGCGGACCTGGACACGGCGATCGTCCACCCAGACTTGGTTGTCAACATTACAGAGAGAACCGTGTGTATCGGAGGACACACAATTGAAATGGTACCTGTTCACCTTATGCTTTACCTCGCCCTCCTGAGAGAAAAGGTCGAATCGTGTAAGAGACCTTCCCAGCCTTACTGCTTCGATTGCACTGACTGCTTTCGGGCCCTTGGCGAGATGGTGGCGGAGCCGAGCCTCGCGAGAATGGGCCTCGATTACCAGTCAATCTACAGGAGTAGCCCCGGCAAGGCCGACGAGATGCTTGACCACTGGAGAGGCAGTGACGGCATGAAGGCCGCAAGGCAGAACAGGAGCAAGATAAATCGGGCGATTGGGGAAGGTTTACGTGATACCACGCTCACTCCCCGTTATACGATCAGCTCCATCAGGCGCTATGGGGACACGAGGTACGGGATACGTGCGGAGAAAGGAAGAATAAGGATTGAGTAAGAAATTCACGCGGGCCAGATGAGGAGAGACTTGATGGATAACACGATCTACAAAATTGCTATGGCGGGATTTCTCCACGACATCGGAAAGTTCGCAGAACGGGCGGGAACGGCTTTTCATGCAGACCCAGAATTTGTGAACAGCAACGCCGACTTGTACCAGCCATACAACACGCAACAAAACAGGCACACCCACAGGCACGCCATATATACCGCTGCTTTTATTGATCACGTCGAGATACACCTCCCCTCCGAATTCAACAAGGCAAGCTGGGGGCTGGGGGACCCCTTCATCAACCTTGCCGCCGGTCACCACAGGCCCGAAACACCCCTCCAGTGGGTTGTCACCATGGCAGATAGGGTAAGCAGTGGCTTCGACAGACAGGAGTTTGACAGCTACAATAGCGAGATCGATAGGGAGGGGGTGCCGCTCCGGGACTACAAGAAGACCCGGTTGCTCACCTTGTTCGAAGGGCTCTCGCTGAATGACAAGTGGATGGATGACGCACTTGAGTCATATGGATACAGATACCCGCTTAAGGAACTGTCACCCGAGAACATTTTTCCGGTAAGGCGGAGTGACCTTTCGACCGGCGACAGTGAGGACGCGGGCGAGGAATACGACCAGCTTTTTCTTGGCTTCTTGAACGCCCTTGAAACCCTGGACCATAAACAGAACATTCCGCTATGGTTTGAGCATTTCGACAGTCTGTTCCTCATTTATGCTTCGCACGTGCCGGCCGCAACGGTGGGCAGGGTCGTGCCGGACGTATCCCTTTACGACCATTCACGGACTACGGCGGCCCTTGCTGCTGCCATCTACAAATATCATCAGGCTTCAGGTACTCTGGACGTTGAACACGTAAAAGACTATGACGATCAGAAATTCATCTTTGTGAGCGGTGATCTCTACGGGATTCAGGACTTCATATTTGCGGAAGGTGGAAGCACGGGTAAAGCGGCTGCGAAACTCCTCCGAGGTCGGTCCTTCGCCGTATCGCTCATCAGCGAACTTGCAGCCGACATGCTTTGCAGGAAGCTGGATTTGCCTACATCATCGATCATCCTGAACGCTGCAGGCAAGTTCACGATCCTTGCCCCTAACCTCAAGAGCACGTATTCAGCAATTGAGGGGGTCCGGGATACGATTAACGAGTGGCTACTCAGAAACTACTACGGCCAATCATCTATCGGTGTGTGCACAGTTGAGGCTTCCTGCCACGATCTTGTGGGAGGCAACTTCCACTCTCTTTGGGAAGAACTCCAATCCGCTCTTGACAGGCAGAAGTACTCGAAGATAGACCTGGAGAAACACGGAGGAACGGTGGTTGGCTACCTCGATTCATTCAACAACGAGTTGGACCATCCACTCTGCCCTTTCTGCGGCAAAAGACCGGCGCACGTGGACGCATACATAGGTCAAGAAAAGGAGGGCAGTTGCAGCATATGCCGCGACCACGCGTATATAGGAGAGCATTTGGTGAAGCAGGAGCGTGTCGCTATCACCACGGCTAATGCTGACCTGAAAGGAGACAAGCTTTTCGAACCCATTTTTGGTCAGTACCAGATATCCTTTGACGTTGGAGGGAAGCTCAGCCAGCTTTCCAGGTCCGGTTTTCTTCTGAAGTACTGGGACATCGGGATACCGGGCGACGGTAACATCGCCAAGAACATTACGGCAAAATTCATCAACGGCTATGTCCCGAAATACACTGAAGAAGACAACTTCGATGAGAGACTCCTTTACGGCAAGAAGAAGACAGACACCACGCTGGAACTAGTTGAAGTACTGAAGCCAGGCAGGGAAATACCCAAAACGTTCTTACATATAGCGAAGACCGCCCTGAACTTCACTGAAAAACCGGCCAAATTCACCGGCATCGAGGCACTCGCCGTGCTGAAGGCGGACGTGGACAACCTGGGGCTGGTCTTTTCCTGCGGGACCCGGCAGGAGAGATTCACGATCTCCCGGCTTGCCACGTTAAGCAGGCAGATGAACCACTTCTTTGCCGTGTATTTACCGCACCTACTCAAGACCGACTCCAGGTTCACCAATATCTATACGGTCTTCGCCGGAGGTGACGACCTCTTCCTGATCGGCCCCTGGAACAGAATCATCGACTTCGCCAGCTTTCTGAAAGAGAGGTTCACGGAATATGTGTGCCACAACCCCGCTGTAACGATCTCGGCCGGAATCACCGTCCACAAACCCGGAGAACCTATCGGTAGTATGTCAGAAAGTGCGGAAACAGCGCTGGAGATGTCGAAGGATCGCAAGCCATACGAATCCGGGAGGGACCCGGGGAAGGATGCAATAACCATTTTCGGTGAGACCACGAGGTGGGACGACCTATATAGGCTCCAAAAGATCAAGGGCATCCTTGAAGCCTGGTATGAGAAAGGCACTATCAATAGCGCGATGCTTTTCCGGCTGAATGACTTGTTGGAAATGGCAAAAAAGGAAAAGGAACTGAGGGGTTCCGGAGCGGCCGTGTCCATGGAGGACATGGACTGCCTCAGGTGGCGGTCACAATTGAAATACACGGTCGCAAGGAACATCGGACGGAAACTGAAAGGGGAAGAGAAGGGCAAGGTCATTGACGAGGTATTGAGCGCGGTCATGTGGCTTGACGAGTTCGGGGGTACGATGAAGATACCCTTGTGGCAGATAATCTATAACCACAGATAGGAGGAAATGATGGAGATTAAATTTTGGAGGGACAAGAGCAAGAAACTAATTGACCCGGAGTTGTTTTCTGGGCATGCCGAAGATCTCGCGCGTGCCGTCGCCTCGGAGAGTAATGACAGGACAAACGCTCCCACTCAAATACGGAAGTTTTACGATCAAGTCGTCCGGTTTGATAGCATTGTCAAGACAAACCCTGAGGAGTTTGACATACTGATACCGTACATAAAGATGCTCAATGCAAAAGCTGCATATGCCCATGCAAGGGAAAGCGGTGGTAATCCGCTCATATCACAAGGGTTTCGGGAGTTTATTACCCGTTCCTTGGAAAAGGTCAATGACCGTGACGACTTTGAGGTGTTTGCCAGTTTTTTTGAGGCATTCATGGGCTTCTACAAGTTGTTGTACGAGCAAAAGAAAATAGCAGCAAAGCAGCATAGAGCTGAATTCAGCGGGGGAGTGAGAAAATGAGACTAATGTCGATCAAGAAACTTGAAGGCAAACTGACTTTACGGAGCGGGCTCCACATAGGCTCGGGAAACATGGAAATGCATATAGGTGGTACCGACAGCCCCGTGATCAAACACCCTCATACATTGGAGCCATATATCCCTGGTTCCTCCCTCAAAGGAAAAGTCAGATCCCTGCTGGAGATGGAGAGCGGCCTCATGATTCTTACTCAAGGGGGTGTGGTGACAAGTCAGACGCTCCAAACGGACAGAGTCAAGGGGGACGCCACGCTATCCGCCAAGTGCGAGGCAATCCTGAAAATATTCGGCAGCAGCGGTGCAGATAAGGATGATGAAGCCGGGTTCGGGCCTACCCGCGCATCCTTCAGCGACTGCTACCTCAACACCGAGTGGAAAAAGAAGGCGCACGATAACAGATGGAGTCTCTCAGAGGTAAAGTCCGAGAACAGCATCAACAGGATCAAAGGGACAGCCGAGAACCCAAGGTTTATCGAGAGGGTGCCAGAGGGTACGGAATTCGACTTCCTTGTTACCTTCAAAATCCTCGATTCATCCGACGAAAGCCTTTTCACAGACTACCTCCTCAAGGGCCTCAAACTCCTTGAGATGGACGCATTAGGCGGAAATGGGAGCAGGGGGTATGGCAGGGTCCAGTTCTCGGCGCTCATACTGAACGGCGGAGAAGATATCACCGACAAATTCAGGGCACTGAATCCGTTCTAAGCTGGATGGCCGGTAAAGGAGGGCTTTTGAAAACCTATATCATTACCATGAAGCCACTGTCTGGTTTTGCCACTCCTCTCAAGGGCGACACCCTTTTCGGCCAACTATGTTGGCAGGCGGTCTACGATCCTGGCCTTTTCGGCGCCTCCATAGACGACCTTCTGTCCGATTACCTCACGGACCCTTTTGTGGTGGTCTCCTCGGCATATCTGAAAAAGCGCAGTGACGGAGAAAACGAGTATGCCTTGAAGCGACCCGATCTGCCCGCTGAGAAGTTCATGGAGCTGAAAAGAGAAAACAAGAAAGAATTCCTAAGACAAAGGAAACTGCTCAAATCTGCGAAATGGATTCTCGTGGGAGCCGGGAAAAGGATGGAATCGTTGCGTGACCTTGGCCTGCTGGGTAGCCCGGAGTTGTTTGACGTCCTTGCCGGGCCACCCGCCGGTTCAGCTATGGAGAAGGCGACACGGAGGCGCACAAAGGCCGTGGTAGCTGACTTCGCACAACCTCACAACACCATCAACCGGCTCACCAACACCACGGGCGAGGGCGGATTTGCGCCATATTCGGTCGAACAGCACGCATACTTCCCGGGTGCCGAATTAGCTATCTTTGTCGGCGCACACAAAAAGATCGATATCGAGCAGATTGCCGCAGGGTTCAGACGTATGGGCGAACTGGGATTTGGAAAGGATGCCTCGACGGGACTCGGAAGATTCGAAGTCGGAGGAATTCAGGAGATCGATCTGGCGGCTCTCGGCAGCAAGAACCCGGACGCCTGCTACACCCTGGGACCATGTGTTCCACCCGCCCACGCGTTCTCTTCCATGTACTTTACACCTTTTACTCGATTCGGTAGACACGGCGACGTCTTGGCCAAATCGTCCAACCCTTTCAAAAACCCCGTCATTATGGCCGATGAGGGAGCCGTTTTTGTGGCAGCAACCGGCGCCGCCTTTGACAAGCCGTACATCGGGTCTGCCGTAAGGGGTGTCTCAAAAGCCATCCCTGGTGCGGTAACCCAGGGATATTCTCTCTACATCCCGGTAAGAATGGAGGACTGAGATGCAGACTCCGCTAAAATTTATACTCCAGGTGCTTTCTCCGATACACATCGGTTGCGACGACGTGTATGAACCGACCAGCTTTGTCATAGACGAAAAAAAGGGTGCTCTTTTAGAGTTTGATCCGATGCATCTTGTGCAGACGCTGAGTTCCTCGCAAAGGACGGAACTCCTGCGGCTCTGCGCCGACGAGGACCTGCTCGCCATTTTCAAATTTGTGAGAAGGGTTTTCAGTCCCAACATTCCCCGGACGGAAACAGCCGTAGCTACCGGCCTTGTGAACCACTACAAAGACGTCATGAACATGTCGACCTACAACAAGAATGCCGTCATAAACCAGTTCACCATGTACAAGACAGCCTATAACCCGCAGACGAACCAGCCTTACGTACCGGGGACATCTATCAAAGGGGCCTTGCGAACCGCGTACCTCAGTCATCTTGCCGGTGTCAAGGGCATCAAGGACATAAAGGGAGGTAAAGGGGAGGCAAGGCAACTTGAGGCGAGCCTCCTCGGCGGTACGTTCGACAGCGATCCCTTCAGAATGGTCAAAGTGTCGGATTTCCAGCCCTTCGAGAAGGTGAAGACACGGATCATTTACGGGGTGAACAGAAAAAAGAGAAAGAGCGACAGGGCCTCAAGGGCGGAGAGCGGGCCTCCACAGATTTTCGAAGTCTTGGAAGCCGGCAGTACCTTCGAAGGTGCCATAAATATCGAGCAACCAGAAGGAACCATAGCGCATCCGATCACAAAAGAGGTGCTCTTCGCGTCCGCTAACGAGCATTATGGAAAAATAGGCAGACAGGACGCACAGGACATGACGGAAGCAGGGTTGAAACCTCTCACACTCGCGGCCGCGCCTGGCGACGAGGCCCACTCGTGGCTGCTTATCCGAATAGGCAGACATTCCGGCGCAGAGGCTGTCACCATCGAGGGCAACAGGGAGATCAAGATTTTGCAGGGTCGCGATCAAAGTCCTCTGATGCTCACGCGAGCGACGACCTTTTGGCTTGCTTCTGAGACGAGCAAACCATCCACGGGAGATGGTCTCGTCCCTTTTGGGTGGGCGATGCTCAGAGCAGTGCCGTTTGAGGTCGAAAAGGGCATCTATTCTCTCCGGGAGAGAACCTCGGATGTCAGCCCCCACCTTCCCGTAAACGAAGATGCCATTGAAACACGGGATGATCACGTCACTAACATAACCGCCCCACGAGCAATTGAGCCGATCTTATGTGAAGGCGTCGTTGTAACATGGAACCCAGGCAGTCAGACGCTGATGGCAACGGTGGAAGGGAAGAAGGCGCTGAGCGATAGGATCACGGACCGGTCTTTTGTCCCTGAATCCCTATGGCCTAAACTGGAAAAGAAGAGAAGCGTCAAGGCCGCTATCCGTGTTCTGCCGAGGGGTAACGCCTTAAAGATCGTTCAGGTACTTGATGAGTCATGATGCCTCTATCCCTTGAAGAAATCTCCCCCAACCCCTCTTTACGAAAGAGGGGAGATAAGAGGAAAGAGCATCTCCGCTTGTGTGAATCCCGTAGCGGGTGTACACTAAGCAAATAATGGAAGCAATAAAAATCCTTGAAAAGAAAGAAAACCTCAACTGGGATTATGATGAAGAAGCTGATGTGCTGTACATTAGCATGGGCGAACCGCAGAAGGCTGTCGGCGTCGATATTGGCGATGGGGCGATCGTCCGCTATGTCGAAGCGACGAACGAAGTAGTGGGCCTGACCCTTATCGGGATGAAAGAACGGCTCCTGAACAGCCTGAAGAAAAACTGACGCCGCCAAGATGAACAGAGCAACCCCTGATATGGAGAATGAATTGGCACCCATCAAGGCGGTCTTGCAGGAGCTGCGGGCCGAGGGCAACGTCCTCATCGCCATTCTGTACGGCTCTTTCTTCAGCGGGACGCCCCATGTCCGGTCGGACGTCGATCTGGCGCTCTATGTCCATGCCGCGAACGAAGCACAAGAGATTGGAATCATCGACCGGGTCCTTGTGTCGAGCGACAGGGAGATATCGATCCTTCGCCTCGACGATGCGGACGAATCGCCTTTTATTGTTCAGGAGGCCCTCAAAGGAAAGCACCTCGTCGAACCGCAGAAAGAGACGCTTTACCGGGTGTACGACCGGGCTCTTCATGAGAGCGAGAGCATCAGGCTCAAGAGAGGAATGCGTGGACAATAAGCTCACCAAGCTCAAGAGGTACCTGGCCGAGACCGTCACGTATTTCCTCTCCAGGGTAGAGGGAGTCGACAGAGACCGCTACACCGCGGACCGTGACATCCGCTACATACTCGACAAGGCCATTAACGACATCATTCTGTGCATGGTCGACATTGCCGAGGAATGCCTGAAAGGCCATGATCGCTCGGTTCCCGAGACGTATCGACAAACCCTCCTCGCCTGCTACGAGTTCGTAGGCGACGCCGCCACGAAGGTGGCGCCCTTAGCGAAGCACCGCAACGAGATGATTCACCAGTATCTTCACGTGAACTGGCAAAATATCGTGACGGTGAAAACCAGAATCCCTGATATTCTCGAGTTTGCGGATAAAGTGCACGAAAGCCGTGAGAGGAAGGAAAAGACCGTGGGCACGATTTCAGACGTGGAAAATACTTTCGAGTAGTGAAATCTCCCCCAACCCCTCTTTGCAAAAGAGGGGAGAAGAGGCTGGCTCTTTGCAAAAGAGGGGAGAGGAGACTGGCTCTTTGCGAAAGAGGGGAGAGGAGACTCAAAGGGGGACTGAGGGGCAGGCAAATGGTCGGTATTCATGTCATCTCCTTTTTTCAAAGGGGGATTGAGGGGGATTTACTCAAATGATTACCTACGACCCACGCCTCAAGCCTTTTGCCCGCTCCTTGCGAAGCAACATGACCGACACCGAGGCTTTCCTATGGTCAAAGCTCCGACGTCAACAGATCAAGGGATACCAGTTTTACCGACAGAAAGCCCTCCATCGATGCATCGTCGATTTCTACTGTCCTGCGGCATGTCTCGTGATCGAGATCGACGGGGGACAGCATTACACAGAGGAAGGGAAAGAAAGAGATCGGACTCGCGACAGTGCCCTGGCGACCATAGGACTCAAGGTTCTCAGGTTCTCGGATAGGGAAGTATTTGAGGACATCGGTGGAGTATTGCAGAGGATATGGGATTGCTTGCCTTGAGGAATGAAATCTCCCCCAACCCCTCTTTGCAAAAGAGGGGAGAAGAGGCTGGCTCTTTGCAAAAGAGGGGAGAAGAGGCTGAAGGGGGGATTGAGGGGCAGGCAAATGGGTGCTAGGCAAACCCTAAAAAAGGGGCCATTGTACTGTCATCCCCCTTTTTCAAAGGGGGACTGAGGGGGATTTATTCAAAATGATTATGTATACGACGCAGTGAACCTGACATCGAGGAGAGACCATGGCAGACGCGATGATAGTCTCAGTTGGAGGGACACCGGCACCGATAGTAAAATCAATCGGGCACTTCAAGCCGAAGTTCGTGGTCTTCTTCGCTTCGCAGGATACGGCAGATCAAGTGACGGCGATCAAGTCGGAAACAGGCCGAAATGGGGTCACCTTCAGAAGCGAGATGACACTGGTGGATGACGTGAACGACCTTCTGACATGCAATGACAAGGCAGAAGAAGCGGTCCGGCGGGTTTCGGTGAAAGGGCATCACAAGGATGACGTAATCGTTGACTATACCGGGGGCACAAAGAACATGTCAGTGGCCTTGGCCCTCGCCGCCATAACACACGGTTTCTCTTTCTCCTACGTGGGAGGAGATGAAAGAACGAAAAGCGGGACCGGTACGGTCATTGACGGTCAGGAACGGGTATATCAAAGCGTGAATCCATGGGACTTGCTCGGCATCGAGGAAAAAAAGAAGATAGGCCTGCTTTTCAATCAGTGCCAGTACAAGGCCGCGAAAGAACTGGCAGACAGCTTGGCCAACAGGAGCACACGACACCGCACACTTTTCAGGAAAGTCGGCTTTCTCGTCGAAGGTTATTACCTGTGGGATCTCTTTCGGCACAAGCAAGCTCTTGAACGATTCGGAAAGGCGAGGATTGACGAAATCATTGAAGGAGAGGACCGGGGCGCGCGGAAGTTCGCGCAGGAGACACAGCACAGCGTCGCTTTTCTCGAAAACCTTACAAAAGAAATCTCAAAACCCTCCAGACTCTTGCTCCTCGATCTCTATTCAAATGCCGAGAGGCGAATCAGGGAAGGAAAGATCGACGATGCGATCTTCCGGCTCTATCGGCTTGTAGAAATGATGGCACAGGAAGCCCTACTCGTCCGTCACGCCATCGACACATCAAATGTGGAGATTACAAGGTTGCCTCATGCCATCAGACAGGCAATAGTGGACAAGTACAAAAACCCCAGGGATGGAAAGGTAAAGATACCCCAAGCGGCGGCCTTCGAGCTGCTCGCGGCACTGAACGACCCGCTTGGTTGCACGTTTGCCGAAAACATTCATCGCTTCCTCAATGTTCAACAGGCCCGAAACTATTCGTATCTGGCCCACGGCTTTGGATCGTCCAAAGAAAGCACGTATAAAGACTTGAGGGACTTCGTTCTCGGTCTGGGCACACTTGAAGGCGCAGATGCCCCTATGTTTCCGGAAATGGCGTTGTGAAGGAACGGTAAAGCACGCAAGCTCATCTACCGCTCGCCGGTCACCGGCGACACGACAATCTTTGACCATTCGCCGGATTGAGCATCGGGCCTCTCGGGCTAGTACAAAAACATTTCCACAACATTTCTTTCCGTGACTCATCGCGGATTATCCCGTATTCTTTTCCCATGAAGCGAACGCTCTACGTTATCGCCTACGACATCGCCGACGGGCGGCGGCTCAACCAGGTGCGCTGCTTCCTGAAGGGCTATAGCTCGGGCGGGCAGAAGTCCGTCTACGAATGCTTCCTCACGGATGGGGAGTTGCGGATCGTGACGGATGAGCTGAACCATCTCATCGAGCAAGCAGAAGACAGGGTCCATGTATTCGTCATGGATGGCCGGAGCACAACTCACACCATGGGCATGGCCGTCCAGCCTCGCGACCCTCAATTCTTCTACATAGGGTGAAAAGAACGCATGGGAACCCTCTACATCGATCGGAAGAACATCCACGTAAAGCTCGACGGCAATGCCCTCGCCTTCTACGCCAACGGCGTACGCGAGGGCATTGCACCCGTCAATCCCCTGAGCCGGGTCGTGG
>Ga0187854_10003800_pt1 | contig 11744 bp, 6 predicted proteins | sample June2016WEW_6_15_FD_132445 | JGI IMG/M metagenome (GOLD analysis project Ga0187854, IMG submission 132445) | Peatland microbial communities from SPRUCE experiment site at the Marcell Experimental Forest, Minnesota, USA - June2016WEW_6_150 | ecosystem: Environmental > Terrestrial > Soil >...
CCATCAGTATTTTAAGCCTTTGAACCGCGGGGGGCAGCACTTCGCCGATCTTTTCCCAGAAGCGGAGATGGGCATAGGGATCAAAGGGGGTATCACCAGCGTTGATAATGACGAGTCGGGCACCGGCATGGAGAGCCACCCTGGGCATATCGGCAGCTGGGGTGACGACCAGGCTGGACCCCACTACGACAAAGAGATCACTCTTCCTCGAATGTTCGTAAGACAGGGAAAGATCCTTTTCGGGAAGGGATTGGCCAAAATCCACCACGCTGGAGTTTAGCGCGCCACCACACGGGCAGGTTGTTTTTCCAGAGGACTTTTCGTAGGTCTTACCACACCTGGGGCAGCGAAGTTTGGTCAGATTCCCGTGCAGCTCGGCCAGAAGATCAGGCCGGATCCCCGATTTCAAATGAAGATTGTCCACATTCTGGGAGATCAGGAATTTCATCTTCCCCATCCTTTGTAGCTCTGCGAGAGCCATGTGGCCGCTGTTCGGTTCGACTGAATCCCATGGCCTGCCGGGCCTCGGGGGAAGCCCTTTATCCCTACGGGTCCACATGCCATCGGGTCCGCGGAAGTCAGGGAGGCCCGATTCCGTGCTGATCCCGGCTCCGGTAAAGAAAACCGGGTAACGGGACTTGAATAGCAACTTGGCAAGTGTTTCTATTCTTTCCTGGAGATCCTTCTTCATCCCTTCACCATCATCGCCCAAATCAAGTTCGAATCCGGAGTCATTGAGCGATGCTCCTTAACATATTTTACATCCCCCGTTAGAGATCGGCATCTATAAGTAGGAAAGTGGCTCGTTCCAGCCTTTCCTGAAAGGTCCCTCCCCCAGGGCTCATAAGCTGATGGGCCAAGTTCAAGAGACCTTCCCTTTCCTTTTCCCCAAGCCAAACATAAGCGTCATCCCACTCCCTTCTTAGATTCTGCGCCTCATCCGTTTGAGTCGCAGCCAGGGCCTCCACAGGGAGAAGCACTTTGAGGAAAGCGGCCAAAGCAATCTTCTGCAAAGGGCCCGAGTCCCGGACCATCTCCCAGGCCTGACGCTCCTCCTCGGTCTCCGAGATGAGGTGCCGGAGAAGGGCCACCTGGCTGAAACCAAGGCCAATTCGGGCCAGCCACTGAACCACCTCCCGGTCTTTAATGGCCACGGAAAGAAAATAAACGCATTGCTGGAGATGGGGCATATCCAAGCCACGGGATCGAGCCGCCTCCTGAAGCCCTTTCGAGAAGGTGAAGGTGTAGAACTCTAACGTGCCATGGTTTAGGGCATGGGCGATTTCATGGTGGATAACCCCCTGGATTACAGAGTTGGGGATTGCCATCAGCCGTTCCTGGCAGATATGGATCCTCGGATAACCCCTCCAGGCATCATGGGTGGCCAGGAATTCGCTCTCTTCTCCGGTTACCACCCCAAGGGCCTCCTTTTCGCTCCGGCTAAACGTCAGGTACTCGTCCATGTTCTTCCAAACCAATAGGTGCAGAACCGGTACGGAGTTGGGAAAAGAGATTCTTTCTATGACCTCATTACCCCATAAACGAATCTGGGCCAAAAAGCCCTCATCAATCGTCTCATGGCACACGATTTGGATGCGTACGCTCATATTATTATTCCGTGATTTTCAAAGACATATCCCTTGGATAAAAAGTGACCTCTAATGACCCGCTGGACCTCCTGATTTACCAAATGATCGAGTTCTGCCGCCGACCGGCTCCTGGCTTCTTTGACCAGAACAGCGTGATTATAGCGGATTTTCTTGGATAGAGGGGATGAGAAAACCTTGTTGCCTTCAAGCTGATACTCAATCTCGATTTGGATGGGAACATCGAGATCGTACTGAGGTTCTCTGAGGCAAAGGCGGGTTTTGAGTTTGTCGACCATCCAAATCATAATACCGATCGAATCCCCTCTTCCTATCGTCTAGCCGAGATAAATTTTACCTTTTTTTCTCCCGATCTGACAATCTCACCATTCATAATCTTCGCCAGAGGACCTAGAGGTAAAGCCATGTGGCCATAAAAGTGAGGAGAATCAGGTCCCCCTTCCCAAGATTTTCTGAAAGGAGAAGGAGGAGTTAGCTAAAGAAATTTAAGGTTTTGACCTGATGAACAGTTTCTGCTATGATTCGATAAATTTTAGATTTCCCCTAAAACCTTTTCCCTGGATCTAAATCCAGGTTGCCAGTCCAAAATTGGGGAATAAGAATGCGGGGTGATCAGCTAGTCCGGCAGTGGCGTATCATCCGGGCAATAGAGGCCAGCTCCAACGGGTTGACCGTAACAGAGATCGCGCAGCGGGAAGAAACTGGGATACGCACGATCTATCGGGACCTGGAGGCCCTCCAGGCGGCTGGATTTCCTCTGTACACCGAGAAAGTCGAACGAGCCACCAGGTGGGCCTTTATCGACACCTTCAAATTCAAAATCCCTCCTCCATTTACCCTGACCGAGCTCATGTCTCTTTACTTTTACAAGGACCTGGTCCGGGTTCTGAAGGGAACGCCTTTTTACGATTCGCTTGAATCTGTCTTCAAAAAGATCCAATCCACTCTCCCGCCCCAGGCCTTGCGCTACCTCGACCAGATCCAGTCAGTCTTCCATGTTGGGATCAAGCCCTATAAGGACTACGCCAAATTCCGGGAAATCCTGAACCAGGTGAGCCAGGCAGCACTGGAGAAACGCCGGGTCGAGATGGTCTACCACTCCCTCCACAGGAAAGAGAAGACCCTCCGCAAGGTGGACCCCTATAAGGTCTGGTTTTACGACGGGACCATTTACCTCATCGGCCTATGTCACCTCCGGCAAGAGGTAAGGATGTTCGCTCTGGACCGGATCAAGATGCTCAAGGCTACTGATGAGCGCTTCACTCTCCCCAAGGATTTTAACCTGGACGATTTTATGCGCCACAGCTTCAAGGTGATGCATGATGAGCTTTACACAGTGAAGATCAGAATCTCCCCGGGCTGGGCTCGGTGGGTAAGGGAGAAGATCTGGCATGAAAGCCAGAAGATCATCAAGCTCTCGGATGGCAGCATGGAGATTACCTTCCGTATCGCCGGTCTGGACGAAATCAAGCGTTGGATCCTAAGCTTCGGGCCTGAGTGCCAGGTCTTGGAGCCGGTTAGACTCAAAGAATTGATCCGTGCCGACTTGCAAAAGAGTCTGGGTCAGTATGCAATGTCTGGAATTTATACTGATACGGTTCGAGAATCCCGACTTTCTTGAGTAGAGGATATTAGCCACTTTCTTTGACTTATTCCATGAATAAAACCGTCCAAGAGCTTTTGAGCGAAATATTCTGGACCGAAGCGCCGACGAGTGATGAATCGCGCCCAACAGACCCGCTTGGCCTAGATGCCATGCGAGAAGAATTAAGCGACAAACTAGTTCCTTGTTTAACCAGCCGAACATCCCGCCATGAAGATTTTTTTTGGGCTCTTACGTTTCTTAGGTGGTCTGCTTCTGAGGCTACTGAAAAAAAGAGAGAAGAGCGTTTCCTGCACTGGGAGCGATGTCTTAAAATTTATTGGATCAAGTTCCGGAAAAATATTAAAGGTTTTCCCGGGATCAATCAAGCGCGCAGTCAAGCTTCAAGACCTCCTTCCCTGAAATTCCAAAAACTCTTAAAGGTGCAACGCGCCCAGGGTATGCTGGGGGCACACTTGGGGCCACTTCGCCAGCTTGGGTTGGCAAAACGGAATGAGCTTGTACTTGAAAATGATGGCATCCGATTGGTTGAGGGAGTTGGAAATCCGCCCGACCTAAAAGAGAACTGGGAAAGCTGGAAGAGAGGTTTTGATTCTGCAGGGAGGGCATTCGATGTGAATTTCAAAATAGAGTTACGTAAAAGACTTCACCAACGCATGCCGGAACTATATAATGCCCTCTCTGCTCTCAGGTGGAGAGCTAATATGGGATGGGGACAAGCAGCTAAACATATGGGACCCAGACTTGAGCCGTATGCAAATCTTGCCCATGTATTTTGCCCATGGGCAGATACAATACGTTCTTGCTTCGATGAAATCCTTCATTACAATCCGGATGTTGATTTTCCTCCATGGCTGCGAGGAAAAATACCGACGGATCTTAAGCGCTGGGACCCGCTGAGAAAAATTGCTGAAAAGTGGAAAAAGGGGAACCTTGAAAATGTTTTAGCGGACCTTCATAAAGATGTATTCTTCGAGCGTGGTTATTCTCGAAGCGATCTTTGGATATCCATTGAGGATGGGCGGTTGTTGAGATTCCCAGGTCGAGCGGATTACCGCCCGATAGCTGAGGGAAGCGACTGTCGTTGGAGTAACGCTGTTGCCCTAATGAGACCATTCAGATAAGAAAATGAGAAACAATATTCAAACTGCGTCCTTAGCTGAGCGAATAAAGGAAACAATCGGTGGTGGGTATGTCATCGCCGCCTTCTTTTCCACCTATACTTTTAGTCGTGATTTTTTTGAACAAGAAGTTGTGAAACTGATTGCAGACGAGGGGAGAAGGAGAGGATTCTTCCCTTTGACCATCGTTATGGACCGATCTCAATACCGAGGGAATGGATGGGGCTATGATATTGTCCGCCATCCTGAACGCATGTGGCATGCGAAGCTGATAGCCCTTTTCGTCGAAAACCCCGAGCTTGAGCTTAAATGGACGGTGTTAGCAATAGGCAGTGGAAATTTGACTCGCGCAGGATGGGAAAGGAATCAGGAACTTTATTTGGTCCATTCCTGGAATGGCTGGATTCTTCCCGAAGCGATTGACTCCTGGATGAAGGAACCTTGGCTATCGGAATGTAAATTCGGTAGATGGTTCCATAATAACCGGATCAAAATAATAGCAAAGAATCAAAGGGCTTCTATTTTTACGAATTTGAAAAAACCGATTTGGAATCAACTAAATTCTCTTACGGGATATAAGAAGTGGAACGAAGCTCATGTCCTTGCGCCCTTCAGTGACAATTTCCAAGATGAAGAGCAATTTGGAGGGACCAAATCCTTTTTCCGTATGCTTACCGAGCGAGCTCATTCAGCAAGCAACTTGCATATATATCTGCGTGGCATCGATTCGGAAGGGAAGTCTGTAATCGGGGAAAGACGGGTATTTGAATCTTTGGCAAGGAAGATTAGACTCCACATCCATCCTGTTCTCCCATTTGAGGATCGACAGCTTCATGCGAAGCTTTTTGCCTTCCGAGTTGGAAACAGTTGGTCGTTAATAATAGGCTCTCCTAATGCGACCGGGGCAGCAATGATTTTCCCCAATAAGAATATTGAACTTGCGTGGGAATTTGCCCGGATCGGGAAATCGCAATTAGGCAAAATAATCCCCAGGTGCAAAGAGGTCCAGTTATCAAAGCTTTTTTTCAAAAAACCGGCATTTATGAATAAAAGACGGTGGGAGGCGCTGGAGTCAGCGATTTATTTGCCAAAAGCGAATCGACTGCGAATAACCTGGAAAGTCGGATTTGGACCCAAAAACACCAAGATTCTTCTGGATGATAAAATAATCAATCCCTTTCGAATAAATATTGAAACCACCAACAGTAGGTTTTTGGAAACTCGTCCTCGAATTCCAACCAAGGAAAAATATGAACCGGGCTTTGTGCCAATCCAAATGCCATCCGGGTATTTGGATTTACCAACATGCCAGTTTAAGAAGTTAAGCCCTGAGGAATGGCTTGAATTGCTTGGGAAACCATTCTCCCTTGAATTACCTAAAAATGGTCCTGGGGCTGGGGAAAATGGCGGGAATGGCGCCGCAAGGAATATAGAGAGACATCAATTTATTTGGCGCGATCGCGTCGCAAAATTATCAGGATCACTCAAAGGTTTGAGAGAAACCATTAGAAATGCGGGGACCCCGCAAACCATTAATTATGTGGATAGGATTGTAAGAGGCGTTTGGGCTTCTCATAACCCTCGAAAATATCAGAGGTTCTCCACAGAACATGGCTGGTGTAAATGGGTTCGTTCTGGGCTCTGGCAGGTGCTAAGGGAAGAATGTGACGGGCGATCAATAAATCATAGGGGGTTATGTAATCTATTGAACAAGTGGTCAAGAAAAATTGATGGCGTCCTAAAGGAGTTCCCCATTGCTTAAGTGCTATTCAATGGCTCTCCCCAAGGATCCACTTAAATGGATCAATTTTAGATTATCCCCCAGTATTTCTAAGGAAAGTGCGGAAAGGCAGCGGCAGTCTGCGCGGGCTATCATCAAGCACCTTTATGCACAAAAGTCCCCAGGGGTAATTCTTGCCGACGAAGTAGGGATGGGAAAAACCTATGAAGCCTTCGGCGTCTTGGCTGGCCTTTTCGTTCATTGTCCTAAAGCCAAGGTCGTAATTTTCACCCACAGCAGGAATATGGCCCGGGTTTGGAAGAGAAGATGGGATGAATTCCGAAAAAGGGCAATTCATAATTCCTCTAAGCGTTTGCTTCTGCCCTCTGGGGTTTTTCTTAATAACTCTGAAGATATCGGCCGCCAAGGGGTCTATTTTGGCTCTTATGAGACCGCCAAATGTGTTTCAAAAAGCGATTTGAGGGCTGCGCTTGAACTATGTCTTGAAGGGCGCGGAATCCATGAGAATCCTACTCGTAGGAATCTGCGAGAAGACCTGTTTGGCACAAAACGAAAGTGGAAGGAAAAACTAACCTCAGAAAGAAAACCTTCACAATCGGCTATGAACCGTTTTTGGAAATATTGTTACGACCCAGAAGCTCAGAGATGGAAATATTGGTCGAGGGCAGAACAAGAATTACGGCGTATTGTCTTCCAAACTGCACGGACAAGAAAAAAGATCGATCTACTCGTGGTGGACGAAGCACACAAGTTGGCTGGCCGACAGCGTAACCTGTTTTTCTCCGAAGTGATTAACGGGCGGGCAAGCAGAGTCCTTTACGTTACGGCAACCCCTTTCGCTTTGGACGTGTATGACCTTTATGAACGAATTGTGGATATGCATCATGCGACCGGATTAGAACCAAAGAGCCTGCAAAGCCTCTTCCAAAAACTTGAAAGATTTCGAGATATTGTCCGTTTTCTCAAACAAATTTCTAAAGAATTCAAAGAGGAGGTCAAAAAATCCCTTGGCCATTATCTTATACGTTCCCTCTGGGAGGATCAGCTCAAACCGGGTGTTCAGCGCCGTATTCAAAAAACGATTGGACCTAAATTGCAGAGAGCCCAAGGGGATCGACAAACATTCGCCACCCTAGGCCTTGAAACCGCATTTCTTCGTTTAGAGGAAGAAGGTCGGAGGGCTCATCTTGCTACCCACCGCGAGACGCTCTGTTCTTCTTATCGAGCAATAAGAGATGCAGCTCAAAAGAGAAGTGAAGAGGATCGGGCCTGGCCTCTTTACTTGAAGAATTTACCGGAATTGCTCTCCAGCCGAAAAGAATCACCGAAATTTGAGGCCGTGCTTCAGTACCTTATCAAGTCTGCAAGAAGTCGGCAAAAAGTAGTGGTTTTTTGTAAGCGATTAGCTACAATCCGGGAATTTAGAAGAAGATTAAATGATGCGCTGAGAGGAGAAAGGTTATTAGAGCGTAATCGCTGGAAACAAATGCAGAGTAGACTAAGGGGTAAAATAGAACCGTCCTTATGGCCCCGACTGAGATTATCTGGCAGCCGGGGAAGAACTATTCCTTCTGGAAAAGAAAAAGCGGCCCTTGCTGGGCTTGCGAATCTTTTAAAGAAATCTGGAGAACCGACTAACGGTGATGAGCATGATACGCTCTGGAATGAAAGTTGGGGACCAGGGCGGCATATTGACTGGGTTGGAGTACTCAGCGGAGAAACACGTCAATCTAAAGGAAAGGGACGCTCGCCAGAGGCAGTACAATTTGCTTTCAACTTACCCGGTCCGCCTTATATACTCCTTTGCACTCAGGTAGCGCGAGAAGGAATTGATCTCCATCTTTGGTGCCGTAAGGTTATCCAATACGACTTGGAGTGGAATCCTGCCTTTATGGAACAACAAGTAGGCAGGATTGACCGAATGGGCTCTCTTTCACGGCGGGAAGGGCAGCCGATCGAAGTTTACTATGCTTGGCAAGAAGGTACTTATGAAGAGCATATTGCAAAGATTGTTGAAGAGCGGGTCGAAATAATGCGGGTCCTCCTGGGGGCGGGGGAATGGCTTCAGGATTCTCCTAAAGATCATGAAAGTATTTCACGGTTGAAAGAATATGCTCTTGATTTTAGCCCATAACTGATTACTATTTTGTGACAATGTGGCAAAAAAAGTCAAGGTCTTGCCCGTTTTAACCTGGGATGGTTGCCGAGAATTATCTGGCATGAAAGCCAGAAGATCAACAAACTTCCGGACAGCAGCTTGGAGATTACCTTCCGGGTGGCTGGTCTGGACGAGATCAAACGCTGGATCTTGAGCTTTGGCCTGGAATGCCGAGTTTTAGAGCCGGAAAAGCTCAAAGATATGATCCGTAAGGATTTATCCAAGAATTTGGGTTAATATTCGACGATCACTGGCTATATGAAATTGACAAAGGAGGCTGGGACAGTTTGATCTGGGATTCGAGACTCTTGGGTGGAGACCAAAATGTCCACAGTAAAGGTCTGATCCCTGAGCTCAGCTTCTTCAAGATTATAGCAAAATCTGGCAAATACTGAATAAAGTACACCAGGCGGCTATAGATTACCGCCGGATCGAAATAACATGAAACTCATAAAAAATAGCGGTAATGACCGAGTCGTTGATGAACTCCGGCGGTGCCTCACCTCCCAAGGCGCCCTGGACATTGCCTCGCCGGCCTTTTCGTTGTTTGCCTTTGGGGAAATTCAAGAACTGCTATCCAAACTGGCTAGGTGCCGCCTCGTGGTTCCGTCCAGCGAAGCGGGCGACCTCTCTCTTGTCGGCGCCACGTCCGACCGCACATACCGGAATCGTCTGCAACTTCGCTGGCTGGCAAAACAATGCGCAACGTGGCTAGAAGCGAAGGCTGATGTAAAGAATGCGCCGGGCGTGATCCCGCAGGCCACACTGATTGCCGGAGGCGCCGATGCCGCGCTAAATCGCGTCATCACAGGCAACTGCCCCTTCACCACCGAAGGGCTGGGAATCACCCCCGGAAATCAGTTCAGCCTTATCCAGGCAGCGGAAACCGCGGAGGAATGCGCCATCCTCGGCGCGTGGTTTACGGGGCTTTGGAACAGCCTTCCTTCGTCACCCGAGCCCAAGCAAGCCCTCCTTGCCCGGCTCAAGGAACTCACCGACCCCCGCGAGGCCTCGCTCATCTATTTCCTCACACTCTACCACTTATTCAAAGACCTCGGCGACGAACTGGACGAAGAGCGAATCGTCAAGTCCGCCACCGGCATCCGCAACACCACCGTCTGGAAAAAACTCTTCAAGTTCCAGCGGGACGGTGTCATCGGGGCCATCGACAAGCTGGAGCGTCTCGGCGGTTGCATCATCGCCGACAGCGTGGGCCTCGGTAAGACGTTTGAGGCGCTTGCCATCATCAAATATTATGAGTTGCGTAATCACCGCGTGCTGGTGCTGGTACCCAAGCGTCTGCGCGACAACTGGACGCTCTATAAGGCCAACGACCGCCGCAATTTCCTCGCCTCCGACCGCTTCAACTACGACGTGCTCAACCATACGGACCTCTCCCGTGACGGCGGTCCTTCCGGCGACATCGATCTCGCGTTCGTGAACTGGGGCAACTACGACCTCCTGGTCATCGACGAGTCCCACAATTTCCGCAACAAGGCCACGCACAATGACCGCGAGACCCGTTACGGCCGCCTCATGCGGCGCCTTATCAAGGAGGGCGTCAAGACCCGGGTCCTCATGCTCTCTGCTACCCCAGTCAACAACCGCTTGGCCGACCTCAAGAACCAGATCGCCTTCGCTACCGAGGCGGACGACATGGCTCTAGCCGCCCACGGCATTTCCAGCATCGAGGCGACGGTTCGCCAGGCCCAGCTCCAGTTCAATCGCTGGCTCGCTCTGGAGGATGCCGACCGCCGCCCTGCCCGGCTCATAGACATGCTCGGGTTCGACTACTTCAAGCTGCTCGACCTGCTGACGATTGCCCGCTCGCGCAAGCACATCGAGAAGTACTACGGCACCCATGAGACGGGTCGCTTCCCCGAGCGACTCAAACCTATCAACATCAAGCCCGACGTGGACCTTGCCGGTGAGTTCCGCTCCATCCGCGACATCAACAACGAAATCCGCCGCCTGAATCTGGCCGCTTACGCCCCGCTGCGGTATGTGCTGCCCCACAAGCAGGGGGCTTACGACGCCAAATACAGCACCCAGGTTCGTGGGGGTGAGAGCTTCTTCCGCCAGGTGGATCGGGAGGAAAGCCTTGTTCACCTCCTGCGTGTCAACGTCCTAAAACGGATGGAAAGCTCGGTTACATCCTTTGCTCTCACGCTCACTCGCCAGCTCGCCGACGTGGAAGCCATCCTGGCCAAGATCGAGGCGCACGCGGAGGAGGTCGAGGAGATCGACATTGAGGACGTGGACGCAGACGATCCGGCTTTCGAGAGCCTCCTGGTAGGGCGCAAGGTCAAGGTACTGCTTCAGGATGTGGATCGCGTCCGCTGGCGGCAGGACCTCATCGAAGACCGCAACCGGCTCGCCACGCTCCTCTCCACCGCGCAGCAGGTGGGCGCAGCGCGTGATGCCAAGCTCACCGCGCTACGCGAAGTCATCGAGCGCAAGAGCCGCCAGCCGCTCAACGCCGGCAACCGCAAGGTAATCGTCTTCACCGCGTTCGCCGACACTGCCCATTATCTCTACCACGAGCTTTCGGGCTGGGCACTGAGGGAACTGGGCCTGCACTCGGCCCTCGTCACGGGTGCCGGTGGAAACCAGACGACGTTGCCCAACCTCCGAAAAGACTTCACCAGCATCATCACATCCTTCTCTCCCCGCTCAAAGGAGCGTCCCGAGGACCTTAGCGGCGAAGGCGAACTCGACCTGATCTTCGCCACCGACTGCATCAGCGAAGGCCAGAACCTCCAGGACTGCGACACCGTTATCAACTATGACATCCACTGGAACCCGGTGCGCATCATTCAGCGGTTCGGCCGGATCGACCGCATCGGATCGATTAACGAGCGTATCCAGCTCATTAACTTCTGGCCCAACATGGAGCTGGAGGAATACATCAACCTTGAACAGCGGGTCAGCGGGCGCATGGTGCTGCTCGATATTTCGGCCACCGGCGAGGAAAACATCATTGAGCACCAGTCCGGCAACCAGATGAACGACCTGGAATACCGACGCAAACAGCTCCTTAAGCTCCAGGATACCGTCATTGATCTTGAAGACCTGAGCAGTGGTGTCTCCATCGCCGACCTCACGCTGAACGACTTCCGCATCGACCTCTCGGGCTTCCTAAAGGAACACCCCGATCAACTCGACGCGCTCCCCTTCGGCACCTTTGCCGTCACAACCGTGCAGGGTAGCGGCGAATCCGCCATCCCGTCGGGCATCGTCTTCTGCCTCCGCGCCGTGGGCGAAGCGGCGCTCAAGGCCATCGCACCGGGTTACCCACTCGCCCCACACTACGTCGTGCATGTGGGCGACGACGGGGCGGTCCTGCTACCGTTTACCCAGGCTAAACAGGCGCTTGACCGCCTGAAGCGGCTCTGTCTCGGGCGCGACCTTCCCGACGCCGGGGCCTGCGCTCGCTTTAACAAGACGACCAGAGACGGCAAGGACATGAGCCTCGCGCAAGACCTGCTCGCTAAGGCCGTCGCCTCCATCGTCG
>Ga0187854_10003803_pt1 | contig 11734 bp, 9 predicted proteins | sample June2016WEW_6_15_FD_132445 | JGI IMG/M metagenome (GOLD analysis project Ga0187854, IMG submission 132445) | Peatland microbial communities from SPRUCE experiment site at the Marcell Experimental Forest, Minnesota, USA - June2016WEW_6_150 | ecosystem: Environmental > Terrestrial > Soil >...
AAGATAAGCGTCGTCGCATTAAGGAGTTTATCCTTAAACTTGAAAATGTGCCAAATATGTGTGAGTTTTGGGCTATCTAGAAATCCGGTGAGGTGTGCAAGGAGGGCGGAATCTGAAATTTTAACCATCACATATTAGTCCTCGAATTAATTTCATTTCTTGATATTCGCTTCAGGAATCGAAAGAAAGTTGTTTTTTGGGGGGGTCTCTTGTGAAATATTATGAAATATTGGAGGGAGCCATTGACTTGCACATGCACACAGGTCCCTCCCGACTTCCATGTCGTATGGACTTCCTAGATGCAGCGCGGGAAGCAGAAGCAACTGGCATGAGGGCGATCGTTTATAAACCATTCTATTTTACTACGATGGATCGCGCCTTTATTGCGGAGAAATCAGTTGTAAAACTTAAGGTATTCGGGGGAATTGTTTTAGATTATGGTATGGGTGGCCTCAATCCAACAGTAGTGAAAAATGCCATTGATGAAGGGGCCAAATTTGTATGGATGCCTCTATTCGATTCCAAACATACCCTTCAGAGCCTTAGTAAAAATTCACTCTACAGCGATATGGTTTCTTCGACTAAAGGCCTGGAGATCTTAACGCCTGAAGAAGAAATTATCCCCGAAGTAAGAGAAATTCTAGAAATCATTTCCAAGACACCCCATGTAATTCTTGAAACCAGCCACCTTTCACCAAAAGAAAGCATCAAACTTGCGGCTGAAGCCAAGCGTCTAGGATGTAAGAATGTCCTCGTCACGCATCCTCTTTCCTCTGTCATAGGAGCCACACAGGAAGAAATTCGTGAGATGGCAGGACTGGGGGCCATTATCAATCACTGCGTGGCTCCCTGTTATCCAAATCCTTTGCGGGATGGGCTAAACCCAAAAGTAATCGCTGATTCTATCAAAGATATCGGTGCCAAGTATTGTGTTCTATCATCAGATTCTGGAAATATTCACGGCCCCTCGCCAGTTGAAGGTCTGCGAGCCTTCTGCGAGATGATGAAAACTGCCGGTGTTTCCAAAAAAGAAATCGAAATCATGATTAAAGAGAACCCCACGGACATTTTGGGGCTAAGCTGAGATTTCTTAATAACGGATTGATTCGGAGGTCTCAGCAGAGGTTCAGCAACGGCGAGAGGAAAAATATATTTTCCCCCGTCAAGTGCCTAGCAAAATTTCACCTTAGTTTCAATTCCTTATTCTGGTGCAAATAGATGAACAAATATGATCGCATAAGCAGCCTTTTTTTGGTGGCTTTGGGTTGTGTGATCTGTGTCGAATCCATCAGGCTTGGGCCGGGCTCTTTGTCTGCTCCAGAACCTGGATTGATTCCATTGGGATGTGGGTTGCTCCTATGCATCTTGGGGTTGAGTGAGTTTTTCCTTACCTTTAGAAGGGGAAGACACGATGAAGAAAGCCAATCGATTTGGGGAAAAGGAAATATCGGGAAAGTCATATTCACTCTTGTATCCCTCGGAGGGTATGCGCTATTGATTAATCCTTTGGGATTTCATTTGACGACTTTTATATGGATGCTTCTGATCTGTCGACTATTGAGTGAAATAAGTTGGATATCATCAATTTTAACTTCGCTTATTGCAACCTCTTCGAGCATGATTCTTTTTGAATATTTGCTGGGAATCCGATTCCCTCGAGGGGTATTGTTTTAAAAGGTTTTTCAGGGCTGAGAGCTGGATATGGATTTGACAAATATATTGATGGGTTTTTCAGTGGCGCTATCCTGGTCAAACCTGGCCTATTGTTTCATAGGAGTTCTGGTCGGTACCCTTATTGGGGTGTTGCCCGGTTTAGGCCCCTCTGCAACGATATCTCTCCTGATGCCCAGCACATTTTATTTGGATTCCACTTCTGCGGTAATCATGTTGGCGGGGGTTTATTATGGGGCGATGTATGGCGGATCGACAACTTCTATTCTAGTGAATATGCCGGGGGAAGCGGCCTCGGTGGTTACTTGTCTTGATGGATACCAGATGGCTCGCCAGGGACGGGGAGGACCCGCTCTTGGGATCGCCGCTTTTGGATCTTTTATCGCAGGAACCATGAGTATCGTGGGCCTCATGTTCGCAGCTCCTGCTATGGCACAAATTGCACTGAAATTTGGCCCACCCGAGTACTTTGCTCTCATCGTCTTGGCTTTTTCCTTCCTAATTTATACAACATCTGGATCTCCTTTAAAAGCATCGATGATGGCCATTTTAGGGGTTTTTATTGGAACCATCGGTACGGATTTTATTACCGGGGCACCTCGTTTTGTTTATGGGATTTATACTCTTCGTGACGGCATTGGTATTGTTCCAGTCGTAATGGGATTGTTCGGCGTAGCAGAGGTGTTGGATAACTTGGAGGGATTACTTCAAAGGACTCAAATCATCAAAACCAAATTCACGGATCTTTTTCCCACACTTCAAGATTGGAAAGAGAGCATTCCCGCCATATTTAGAGGTGGATTTATTGGTTTTTTCTTAGGCCTGCTCCCTGGCGGTGGAGCGATCATGGCCTCCTTTGTTTCTTATGCAGCAGAAAAGAGAATTTCTAAACATCCGGAACGATTTGGAAAGGGGGCGGTTCAAGGTGTTGCCGGCCCGGAGTCTGCAAATAATTCAGCAGTAGGTGCTAACTTCATTCCTCTTATGACTTTTGGAATTCCAGCGAATGTCGTCATGGCTCTCATCTTGGGGGCACTCCTCGTTCACGGAATTCGACCGGGGCCCATGCTCATACAAGAAGCTCCTCAGCTGTTTTGGGGCGTAATAGCCAGTATGTATATTGGGAACGTGATGTTACTGATATTGAATCTACCACTCATTGGAATTTGGATTCAGGTCCTGGCTATCCCCTACCGCATTTTATTTCCCTTCATCCTTCTTTTCTGTGTGATTGGTGTATACAGTTTGAATAATGATGTTTTGGAAATCATCATCATGATTGTCTTTGGATTACTCGGTTATTTAATGCGTAAAATCAAATACGAACCTACCCCTCTGGTCTTTGCTCTTGTCCTGAGTCCACTTATGGAAAATGCTCTGAGACAGTCTCTTCTGTTGTCTGAGGGTAGGTTTGGTATCTTCTTCAGCCGCCCCATTTCCTGTACACTAATGGTTTGTGGGATTATCCTATTCGTCCTCCCATTTTTGATGCCCTGGTTGAGGCAAAAAATAGTTACGGGTGGATCCTAGAGGAGAATAAAAGGTGTAATAGCGAACGCAAAAGAAGGAGGAATAAATGATAAAGTTGGAGAAATTCAAAGCCGTTTTTCTTGGTTTCATGATGTTATGTCTCCCTGCTGTTACCTCCTGGGCACAGGAACCCTTCCCCACCCGGCCCATTGACCTTGTGTATCCTTTTGCTCCTGGGGGAGGAGCGGATGTTGCCACCAGTATGTTTAAGGAGAGAGTAGGAAAAATTTTAGGGCAACCCCTTGTTTCGGGTTATAAACCAGGCGGCGGAGGTGCAACCGCTACTGCCTTCGTAGCTATGGCCAAACCGGATGGATACACAATTCTGATTGGAAGCAATACAGGGTTGATTACGAAACCATTGACTACCAGAGACCTGGGATACACAATGAATGATCTTACCCCTATCTGTAATCTCACCCACAGTCCGCTACTCTGGTGTGTAAAGGAGGATGGTCCTTTTAAGACGATGCAGGACCTCATTCGGACCGCTAAAAGCAGGAAGATTAAATATGCCAGTTATGGCGCTCTCAGTATGGCCCACATTGCCATGGAGGCGGTTGGAAAAGCGGCAGGATTTCAAGCAATCCATGTCCCCTATCCGGGAGGCGGTCCCGCTATGGCTGCAGCCCTCGGAGGACATGTTGATGTATCAGTTACCTCAGGGACAGGCGGTATGGTCGGACCTGGGCGACTTCGCATCTTGGCTGTTTCTACGGACACTCGATTTGTCTCTTATCCCGATGTTCCAACTATGCGGGAAATCGGCTATCCGATGAACCTTGATTGTTACTATTATATCTGGGCTCCCAAAGGGACACCCAATGAAAGAATCGATAAAATTTACAAAGCATTTAAACAGGCGAGAGATGATAATAAGGAAGCAATTGAGAAATTTCTTGTGAAATCGGAGCATGGTCTTTTATTACTAAGCCCGGAGGAGACGCTAAAACTTGCACGAGAGGATCATGCCCGGCTTAAGAAAATCATAGAAGATATGGGGGTGTTAATTAAATAGACGCCATTTGGTGACGATTTGTGTAATCTCTCGATGACGATGACGACGGCGATTAGACATGACCATGAATTCAGTCCACATTAATGTCTTCAATGAAGGGGGTATTATGGAAAGATTTATAAAACTCGAATTCCAGAAAGGAGGGGCTTTTAAAGCCAAAATGCTTGACAATTTGGCACCCAAGACGTGCCGGGTGATTTATGAATCACTTCCTTTCTCAAGTGGTGCTCTGAACGGTTCCTTTTCTGGATACGTTTTTTATTTGATGAAGGGCTTTGATTTTCACGAGCTGGAAAATCCTGTTGTTTTTGGAGCTCAACCCGGAGATATCTTTTTGAATACCAATGCAAATTGTTCCGTGTTCGAGGGAAAGATCCTTCCTCCTCGGATCGTCGTGGCATACAATTCGTCAGTCATTTTACAAAATTGGGCTGGGTATACACCTTCGAATCTCTTTGCTAAAATCGTGGACGCAGATATGCAGAAGTTCTATCAGGTTGGGAAAAGGATCAGATGGGAAGGACGCGAAGAGATAACGTTCAGCGCTTTATGAATCCGTCTAAAAAAGGATTTTCATTAAAGGAGCGTAAAATGGATAAACTTTTTCAGGTTGAATTCGGTGGCGGAGAAAAGATTATAGGGAAACTCCTTGAGGTAGAAGCTCCTGAAACGTGTCGCCAATTTTGGGAAAGTTTACCCTTTGAAGGCAAAGTTCTTCATGGGGCCTTTACGGGTTTTGCCATGTTTTTTTTCGTCGAATTGAAGGTTGGAAAAGTGGAAAATCCGTATCTCTGCGGGGGGAAGCCGGGAGATATGTTTTTGAATACGTACGCCACCAAGGGACTTCTCGAAGGGAAACCCCTGAGGGAGGAGATAATAGTCCCCTATAGCACGAGCGGTGTATTTTGGCATTGGGCTGGGCCGCTCCCCTCCAATTACTTTGCAAAACTAGCCGATACCAGTGCTCAAGAGCTTTATAAAATTGGGAGAAGGCTAAAGGAAAAAGGTGCTGAAACTATAAAAATATCGAGGTATGACCAAGGATGATTTTGGTTTTCCTTTTTCTGTTTGGCCTCGTTCAGTAATCATGGATGTGACGTCAAGAATTCCATGGATAGCGAAAGGCCCACCCTGTGAGGGAGAATATGTCCGATGTGCTAAAGAAAAATGGAATGACAGCAAATCTCGAATTTTCGGAAGTCCATTTTCGAAAACGTCGAGCGCTCGCTGCTGACCCAAAAATTTGTTCGGGTTGTCGAACGTGTGAACTCATCTGTTCTTTGGGTCACGAGGGTTTCGTCGATCCAGAGCGTGCGCGGATCTTTATCCAATCAAACCCTTTGAAGGGCTCATTTATTCCGATGATCTGCCGTCAATGTTCCGATGCACCTTGTTATTATGCCTGCCCTGAATCAGCAATAGAGATTGACCAGGGTATGGGAATTGTGACCATTCGTGGAGATCGCTGTACGGGCTGCCGGGTGTGCGAAAAGATTTGCCTCTACCATGCAATTCGGTTTGATCCTGAAAAAAATTCAGCCATTAAATGTGACTTCTGTAACGGAGATCCACAGTGCGTAAAATGGTGTCCTGTGAATGCACTGGGGGTGGTTGAATTCGGAAAGGGAGTTTTCTGATGGAAACAGGTTTTGGGTGGACTGGAAAGATATTGCGAGTGAACTTGACTGAACACAAATGTTCGATTGAATCCACTCACAGCTATGCAGAGCGATTTATCGGTGGAATTGGGATTGGGCTGAGGATATTCTGGGATGAAGTGAGCGTAGATGTCGGGTGTTTTGACCCCGAAAACAAACTGATTTTGGCGACAGGTCCTTTGACAGGAACATTAGCTCCGGCTTCGGGGAGGTTCGAGCTGATCTCTAAAAGCCCGCGAACTTACCCGAAAGAGACAGTGACTCGCTCTGGAATGGGGGGGAGTTGGGGACCGGAGTTGAAATATGCGGGTTATGATGCCTTGATCATCGAAGGAAAGTCAAAGGAATGGGTAAACCTCTGGATTTGCAATGACCGAGTGGAATTCAGAAGCGCTAAAGAATACGTTGGGCAAGACACTTATTCTACCCAGGTCAAGCTTCGAAAAGAACTGGATCCCTCTGCAAAAATTTTGTGTATCGGCCCGGCGGGAGAAAAGTTGAGTCGTTTAGCCGTGATCCTCTCCGACTCGACTTTTGCCTCTGGAAGATCGGGGTTCGGGGCGGTGATGGGATCAAAGAAGCTCAAAGCCATTGCCGTCAGGGGGACAAAGCCATTGAAGGTTTTTGACCCTAATCGTCTTATCGATATTTCCACGAGAGTGAGATATTTGTCAGCCAATAACCCGATGCAGGAATGGACGACGAGGGTATTGAAAATAGAAGATCAAAAGGAATTCATTAATAAGTACCGTAAAAAAAATACGGCCTGCTTTAGTTGCCCCTCACCCTGTTTTGCTCACCTCGAGGTTCCCGGTGCCGGAGAGTCGGCAAGTCATTGCGCAAATTATTATTACCATGGCGCTGCCACAAAATTCTATGGCCATTCGATGGAACGGGATCAGGCTGTGTCCGATAGTTATGTCCTGGCAAATCGGTTCGGTCTGGACACCTTTGAATTCCGGCAGATGATCAAATTTCTCGACGACCTACACAAAAAAGGGCTGATCGAACCGCAGAAGGGCCTACCTCTTGATAAGATCGGAAGTCGAGAATTCATTCAGAAACTTTTATATCTTGTATCCGCACGAGAAGGCATCGGGGACATCTTGGCGGAGGGTTGTGCGAGAACAGCAGACCAAATTGGCGGGGGCTGGGATGTTTGTTCAAAATATTTTCCCGCCTATGGGTCTGCAGACCATGGTGCCATACGCAAACAGCCTGGAGTTGCCCTTTTGTGGGCTCTCGATAGCCGCTGTCCGCTTATTGATCAGCATGCATACAGTCGACTTTCTTCGACGTACCAAACTGAGCCTCAACCTTTTACCCTAAGCGCGGAAAGGGCCAAGTCAATTTCTAAACAGGTATTTGGTTCTGATATGGCTATTGACCATACCACTTTCAACAAAAAACCGGAGGCCGTAATTTACGCCCAGAACAGATCTGCGGTGATCAATATTCTGATTGTCTGCGATTGGGTCTACCCTGTTATCCAGAGTTACGCAACTGCGGATCGAATGGGGGATACCTCTTTGGAAAGCAAACTTTTATTTGCAGTGACAGGTCACAACCTTACTGAAGAGGAATTAAATACGGTTGGTGAGAGGATATGGAATCTCGGGAGAGCCATGATGGTCAGAGAGGGTAGAACCCGAGACGATGATACTCTCCACGAATCATATTTTGCAGAACGCGATGGAGAACAGGCAGTGTCAAAAACGGATTTTGAACAGGCGAAGACAGTATACTATAAATTGCGTGGTTGGGATAAAAGCAAGGGATGGCCAACCTCAAAAAAACTTAACGAAGTCGGGCTCTCTGATATTGCTCGTGATTTGGAAAAAGAAGGGATCAATTTAACAAGCTGTTGAAATATTATAGTTTTTTAAAAAATATGCGACAAAAAGCCGATCGAATTGGGAAAGGACATTATCGTTACTCCTCTCAAAATGTTACTGGATTTTCTTCCAATGGGAGGGACAGGACGGTAATGTGACTAAATTGTGACTGAACCAAGCCATAAAGATCGGAATGGGCGGAATAGAATGGAACAGACTGAAGAGCATTTTGACCTAAATTTTCAAGAACTTACGGGAGACCAGCGAAAAATCAAGGGGTTGTGAAAAATGCCTTTAACAGGCTCTTCATCACCTTTTCAGCAAAGAACCTTTTCCTCTCCAGGAAAGGGGCCATAATTGGCAAGACAGGCAGCCTTCCGTGGTTAGTACGAGACGGTAAAATGGGCCGCATTTTGAAGGCTCAAAGGAGCCAGTTGAAACTATCAAAGTGGCATTTAGGACCCTCAAAAATGATTCCCATTTTTGATAGTCAAAAACCATTTAGGTAGTCATCACGCCTAGTACCGCAGGATTTGCATAGAAGACGATATCATCGACAAAGTTTTAAGAAAATGGCAATTTTCTCACGCATTATCGTCGCATATATTCAATTTCCTTCCTAAAGAAGTATTAGTTCCTTAAGCGCTCTATCTAATCTAATTATCCTCACCGACAACAAATCGGGAATTCTCCCAAGAAATAGACCTCAATTTCAGGAATTGCGACATCCATATATTTGAAAGCCCCCAAATAGGGCGGAGATGAACTTCGTTTAAATATTTCTCCGCGAATTTTTAGGATGCCCTTCGATTTTGCATTGTTTCGGTTTTGCCTTGGCACCGGATAGATCTCCGATGGAAAGGGGGATACATTCAAACCGAAATTATTAATTAAAGGTTGACAGGTTTGAATGTATTCGGTAGATTTCAAAAGAAAGTGGTGAGTGTTTTCTTTAGGATTCTGTATGCATTCGGAGATGAGGTTTCAGTCATCTTCTTGCTGGTTTAGGCTCAGATTCTATTCCATTCTAGCCTCATAACTCCCACCGGAAGAATCAGGTCATGAAAGAAAATCCCGAAAAGATTCAAACCGATGTTTTAATCATTGGAGGAGGAAGTGCGGGCTGTTGGGCAGCTCTAAAGGGGAGCGAAGAAAATGTGAACGTGCTTTTGCTGAATCAGTATCCCATGGGGAGATCCGGAACCACGATTCTTGGCTTGATGACCTACCAAGCCGTGATGGGAGATCTGGGTATGCATCCAGAGGATACGGAAGACATATTTTTTGCTGACGTCGTAAAAGGAGGCGCTTGCCTAGGTGATCAAAATCTAATCGAGGTCATGGTCCAACGGAGCAAACAAACGGTACTGGATTATGAGAAGTTGGGGGTAAACTGGGATAAAGTGGGGGGGAAATACGATTCTGCCCAACTTCCCGGGATGACCCATCCCCGGGGGTGTTTGGTTGACCATCGAACGGGGCAGGCTCTGCAAAATGCACTTGTAAGAGCAATCAAGAAGAGAAAAAATATCGCCTACCTTGAACAGAAGGTGATCAAGCTCCTCCAGGGAGACAACAGAGTTGTCGGTGCTTTAGCCTGGCACATCGGCAAAGGCACCCTTACGCATATTTCGGCCAAATCCGTGGTCATGGCTACGGGAGGCCTGGGAAGGCTTTTCAAGTTAACGAGTATGCCCGAGGACGCCAAAGGGGATGGAATGGCCTTGGCCTACCGGGCAGGGGCGGAGTTGATCGATTTGGAATTCCAACAGTTTTTTCCCGGCACGTTGGTATTTCCCGACTTCCTAAGGGGTTTGAACGCTCCCTATACAACCGTTCTTCCGCTGGGCGCCCGTATTCTGAACGGGCGAGGGGAAAGATTCATGCATCATTATTTCCCTGAAGGAGAATATCAAACTAGGGACAGAGCTTCCATTGCCTACCTCAAAGAGATTCAGAAAGGGAATGGCTCCCCCCACGGGGGGGTTTATCTGGATGTTTCCCGGGTGGAGAATATTGCAAAGAAGTTTCCCACCTCCTTTGGAATCTATCAAGAAGAGGGTCTGGATTTAAACCAGGAATGGCTGGAAATTGCTCCCGGACACCACTATTCCATCGGTGGAATCAGGAGAAATGAATGGGGAGAAACAACGATACCAGGATTATATGCGGCCGGTGAAGTGTCGGGGAACCTTCATGGGGCCAATCGGATTGGAGGAAACGCTCTGCCCGAATGTGCCGTGTTTGGACAGATTGCAGGGAGATCTGCGGCACTCTACTCCAAGAGTGTAAAGGAACCTAATATTTCCTTACCGGAGGTGGAAGAGAACTTCCATCAGATGGACCGGCTGATGGAGCAGGGGAAAAAGGGGGAATTCCGCCCGTCAACAATCACAAGGGAATTGCAGGATCTCATGTACGAGAAAGTAGGGGTGATCAGGGATGAAAAGGGCTTGCAGGAAGCAATCGAGGGAATTCGCGGGCTGAAGTCTAAGACAGAAAGAATCCAAATAAACCCCGGAAGGATTTACAATAAAGAACTTATCGATACTCTCGATTTAAATAATATGCTTTTGATGGCTGAGCTGATAACAGTTAGTGCCATGTCCAGGAAAGAAAGTCGGGGTGCCCACTATCGCGCAGACTTTCCTGGGCAAGACGATCAAAACTGGGAAAAACACACAGTCATAAGAGTAGAAAATGGGAAAATGATTTTGGCCACGCGGCCGGTGATTAAAAGGAGAAAACCATGACAACCAGTCATGAATCTTGGAAACCGAGGAGTCATTGCACACTTCTGCATTTAAAGACGACCATCACTCAGGGCGAAGAAGAGAAATGATGGAACGGGAAAAAATTAGATTAAAGGTCTTTCGCTTTGATCCTACGGCGGATTCTCGGCCAATCTTCCAGGAATATGAAGTGGAGAAGTCAGAAAAGATGTCAGTTCTGAGTGCAGTCCGTCAAATCTATGAAAACCTGGATGGGTCTCTATCGTTCAGCGGATATTTTTGCTACCGGAAATTATGCGGGCTTTGTCAGATGAAGATCAATGGAAAAAACCGCCTGAGCTGCCGGACCCGTGTCGAGGACGGGATGATCATCGAACCTGCCCCTGGTTACGCTCTGATCAAAGACCTAGCTGTCGATTTTTCGGCCGATAAATTTAAAAAGTCTTGACCCACAGAGGACAAAGAGGAGCACGGCCTGGCCTTTTGGTTTTGCGGAATCGTTTAAACCTTCTGAGTACATGCACGGCGTGTTTGCGGTGGTAGCTAAAGTAGCGCAGAATTCGTTGAGGATCAGAACTTTTTTGCTATGGGAGGCATCGCGGTAACGAAGATAGATGGTTTCGATGTATTCTTTTTTTGACCGTGGACTCATCATTACCCTTTCTTTAAAGGATTTTTGGGGTAACCTCTATTATGAGTCAATGATCCCTTTTTGCCTCTTATTTTGGTCACATCTATTGTAAGTCAATTCCTAGATGGGATTCAGATTTACATTTCTCCCAAATTATTTTATTCTAAGGACTGATCAAAAGGCTCATTGCCCATTGCTGATAGCGAGAAAAAATACCAGGAATTATTAGCTATAAGCCATGCGCTAAATTCCCACCCTCTTTCCGCTGGGCGATTTTCTAACGAATCGAGAGGATAATGATGATTGCTGACAAGGTGGCCATTGCCAACGGCGTGGAAGCACGGCAGGAGAAGTTCTGGAGAATTTCGGATGCCATCTGGAGCTATGCCGAATTGGGGCTGGAAGAGTTCCGGTCTTCCAAGCTTCTCGCGGATGTGCTGGAGACAGCCGGCTTCAAAGTGGATCGTGGGATCGCCGGGATGCCCACGGCTTTTGTAACCACCTGGAGCCGGGGAAGCGGTCAGCCCGCCATTGGATTTCTGGGAGAATTTGACGCGCTGCCCATGCTTTCTCAGAAGGCCGGGGTTCCTAAAAAAGACCCGCTCGTCCCGGGCGCGCCAGGGCACGGCTGCAGCCACAATACCATGGGTACCGTCCAG
>Ga0187854_10003804_pt1 | contig 11730 bp, 9 predicted proteins | sample June2016WEW_6_15_FD_132445 | JGI IMG/M metagenome (GOLD analysis project Ga0187854, IMG submission 132445) | Peatland microbial communities from SPRUCE experiment site at the Marcell Experimental Forest, Minnesota, USA - June2016WEW_6_150 | ecosystem: Environmental > Terrestrial > Soil >...
GCCGAAGAACGCGCTCCGGATACTCATCATAAGTGCGCCCATCGAGCAATCTGCCGTTCTTCGCTTTTCTCACGCCGCCCCATTGCTTAAAGAAGAAGGGCACACCTTGCAGTCGGCACTGCTTGCGAACAGAGACGACCCACTCCCGCTTCATCGGACGCGCCCCCGGCCCACTCTCGCCGCCGACAATCACCCAGGTAATGCCCGACAGATCGATCTCACCAAGATCTTCGAGCAGGGGCTCAATGGATAGGAAGCGAATCTTCGCGGGAGCCTGCCGAAGATGATCCACTCGCGGCAACCCATGTTTCCGATCCTCCACGCTGACGCCCCACCAGATGTTTTCCTGCTCCGCCGCAAACCGTAACCGACCCGAAAGCAACTGCAGCAGCCTCTCCGACCTTTTCGTCAGCACCTGATACGTATGCCAATTCGCCGCAGCCATCACCCGCGAGACAGCCTCAGCATAGTCAGCAGGAACTCCCGCCTGAAACAGATCGCTCATTGAATTCACAAACACCAGCTTAGGAGACCGCCACGAAAAAGGCTCCGTAAGCTTCTCCGGCACCAGCCGCAGATCAAACCCCTGTTCATAAGGATGCCCCTTAACCCCCCGAAACCGCTCCGCAAACGTCTCGGCATAGCAGTGCTTGCACCCAGGGCTAATCTTGACGCAGCCGCGGACAGGGTTCCAGGTCGCGTCGGTCCACTCGATATGAGAGTTAAGAGACATTGCTTGACTCAGGCTGCGGAAAAAGTCTGCGTTGCACCCGATTTTGGGTGGCGCAGCGGTTCACCGCTGCGGTAACCGCATTGCCCTGAATTCGACTGTAAGTCTCACGCCTTTCGCTCAGTCGAGAGTGCGTTCCCCAATACATATTTTATTATCACTATCTACGAATACGTACGCTTAGCGCAAAGGAAATCTAGGAAAGGGAAGTGACTTCATCGGATAAGTCATCGAGCGTTCGGTTCGAAAACAGTTTTGTGTTCCACTTCTTCCCAACGCCAAGTCGCTCGCAACGATCGACCATAGCCTTGTCGGCGACAACGAAATGGGCAACAGGAATGGCAGTGGCGAGCTGTTGAATATCCAGGCTGTCGCCGCTCTTAATTGGGAAATGCTTCACGAGAAGATCAGCCGAAACGCGGCACGATATGTCCTGAATCGGAAGCTCCCAATAATATGGCGACCTCATAAAGGAATAAAGGGCAGGAATTTCGAAAGGGAGGCCCGAGCTAGGTCCCCCCATCTTCTCCCACGCATCCATACGTTCCACAAAACCCACGACGCCCATGTATTTCCAGAAATCGACCTGACCAAAGCGCAGGAACGCCATGTATTCGCCCAGCATCTTGACCATCGTATCGGACTCGCCGATGCGTTCGAGGTTCAACTGCTCTTCAAAAGTCTGATCCTTGGCCGTATAGCCCTGCCGCAGCTCCTCGATTGATTCCTTTATCTGCAGCTTGTCTCGTTCGGCCTTTTCGATAAATTCAGCCGGTTTGGGCATCTCGCATTCGACGATGTAGTGGTTTCGCTTCGCCTCTCGAATGGCCTCCAGAGGATCTCTGTAGAAGTGGATGTTCGCCGGGATGTGCATTGCGTCCACGGCATCGAGGTATGCCCTCATACCTATCAAAATCTGCTGATCCTTGACACCAGCGTACGGTATGCAATGCGCGCCGCACGAAAGGTCGCTGACAACGCGGCGGATGTCGGCTTCAAGTCGCTTGGCTTCGTATTCGTTGTCCTGATCCCATTCCGGGCAGACAAGTTTCTCGTTGCGCACGGCATGGCGAACGACTGACCTGAGTCTCGTGAGGCGCTTGGCCCGCACCGGCTCGATGCATTCACCTTTATCTATCTTTGCGAAATCGACAAGGACCGAGGTGTCGAGCCAAAGCATCGGCGCGGTGTTTTTTTCGACCGTAACGACGACCGACTTTTCACGACGGGATGTGTGGAATTGCTGCAGCTCTTGCAAATTCATACGTCACGTTTTGATGCCGCGATTCTCAACTGCAATGGTACGACCCCCCTCAGTTGTGGTTTCTACCATGCGTTTGGCCTCAACAGCATTATATAAGATGCTAATCCAATGCTATAATCGCATCATGATCGATGTCACCCAAGACATTCATTCCCTGACCACCTTCAAGCGCAACTCCTCGGGCCTGATGAAGCAAATGAAGAAAAGCGGGCGTCCGCTCGTGCTCACCGTGAAAGGAAAAGCCGAGGCGGTGCTCCTTGATGCCACAGCCTATCAGGAAGTGGCCAGTCAACTGGACGCCGTGGCCAGCATTCGCCGCGGTCTTGCGCAAGCCCGCAAAGGCGCGGGCCGCCCCGCAGATAAAGTGTTTGACGAACTGGAACACGAAGACGCGAACGGATAGATGACCTACCGCGTGATCGTCACTCCCGCAGCCGAGAGCGATCTCAGGGCAGCTTATCGCTACATCCGCTACCAAGCGCCCCGCGCAGCGCGCGACTGGATTCGGCGCGCACGCCAGACCGCGAGGAGTCTTGCGCACCACCCAGAGCGCTGCCCCATGGCTCCCGAGAGCGCATCATTCGATCAGCCCATCCGTGAACTGTTCTTCGGTTCTGGCAACCGCGGGACCTACCGTTTCCTATTCGTTGTGTTTCCGGAAGAGAAATCGGTTTATGTTCTCCATGTTCGGCATGGATCGATGCTCCCGCTGTCGTCAGGCGAATAAAAGCCGCAGACAATTCTCGCGGGTAGGAGTGCCCGCGCTACACGAACCTACAGCGGTATATTCCCATGCTTCTTCGGCGGATTCTTGTCGCGCTTGGTCTCCAGCATCTCCAACGCCTGGATCAGCTTCTTGCGCGTCTCGCGCGGCTGGATGACCGCATCCACGAATCCGCGGTCGGCAGCCACGTAGGGATTCGCTAGGCGGTCGCGGAATTCTTCGATCTTTTGTTGGCGAACCGCTTCGCGATTTTCCGCGCCGTCCAACTCGCGCTTGTAGACGATATCCACCGCGCCTTCCGGCCCCATCACCGCGATTTCGGCGCTTGGCCAGGCGTAGTTCACGTCCGTCCGGATGTGCTTTGACGCCATGACGCAATACGCTCCGCCATAGGCTTTGCGCGTGATCACGGTCACTTTCGGCACGGTCGCTTCCGCAAACGCGAACAGCAACTTGGCGCCATGCCGGATGATTCCGCCATACTCCTGCTGCGTGCCGGGCAGGAATCCGGGCACGTCTTCAAACGTCACCAGCGGAATGTTGAAGCAGTCGCAGAAGCGCACGAAGCGCGCGCCCTTCACCGATGCATTGATATCGAGCGTGCCGGCGAGCATCGCGGGCTGATTGGCCACGATCCCGACCGGCTTCCCGTTCAGACGCGCAAATCCGACGACGATGTTCCTGGCATAGTGCTCGTGAATTTCGAAAAAATAGCCGTCATCGACAACCGTGTGAATCGCGTCTTTCATGTCATACGGCATGTTCGATTGATCGGGGATGAGGGTGTCGAGCTTCTCGTCCAGGCGGTCGATCGGGTCGGAGCAGGGCTTGCGCGGCGGGTCTTCGAGGTTGTTCGACGGAATAAAACTCAACAGCTCGCGGACCATCGACAGACACTCGGCGTCATCGCGGCACATGAAGTGCGCCACGCCTGACGTTTCGTTGTGCGTGTGCGCTCCGCCGAGCTGGTCTTTCGTGACTTCTTCATGCGTCACCAGCTTGATCACGTCAGGACCGGTGATGAACATGTACGAAGTCTGGTCCACCATCAGGATGAAATCGGTGATGGCCGGCGAATACACGGCGCCGCCCGCGCACGGGCCCATGATGGCCGAGATCTGCGGCACCACGCCACTATAAAGCGTGTTACGCAAAAAAATGTCGGCGTAGCCGGCCAGCGACATCACGCCTTCCTGAATGCGCGCCCCGCCCGAATCATTCAATCCGATGACGGGAGCGCCCATCTTGGCCGCCAGATCCATGATCTTGACGATCTTCCCCGCGTTGGTCTCGGAGAGCGAGCCGCCGAATACGGTGAAATCCTGCGCAAAGACGAAGACCAGCCGTCCTTCCACGCGGCCATAGCCGGTGATGAAACCGTCACCGTAGAACTTCTGCTCCGCCATCCCGAAGTCGTGGCAACGGTGCGTGACCAGTTTGTCGGTTTCCTCGAAAGTGCCCTCGTCGAGCAGAAAGTCGATGCGCTCGCGGGCCGACATCTTGCCCTCTTTGTGCTGCCGCTCGCGCCGCTGCGCACCACCGCCTTCGAGTGCCAATTGGTCTCGCCTCTTGAGTTCGGCAATCTTCTCGTCGAGTTTCATAGGGAGACATTATAGGCGAGGGGGGCGCGCGATTCGTCGTTCGCTATTCGTTCTTCGCTATTCGCTGATCGCTATTCGCTGCTCGGCTCTCGGCTTCGGGAGCGATCAGCGAACCGCGAACAGCACGTCTTACGACCGCAGAGCGGCGGAGTCAAACAGATTCAGAAATTCTATTTTCTTTTCCGGCGGCAGAAAGGACGCCTCAAAAGAATTACGCGCCAATTCTCGCAGGTGCTCGTCGGTGAAGCCGAACGCCTCCTGAACCAGACAGTACTCCTCGACCAGCGATGTACGAAACATGGCGGGATCGTCGCTGTTGAGGGTCAGCATCAGGCCCTGGTCGAAGTAGCGGCGCACCGGATGTTGCGCGAGTTCGGCGCAGCAGCCCGTCCGCAGATTGCTGGTCACGCAGATTTCAATCGGAATCTGGCGCTCGGCCAACTCTTCAATTAACTCCTGATCCTGCCCTGCAGTAAGACCGTGGCCAATGCGTTCCGCCTTGAGATTCAGCGCGCCCCAGATGGATTCCGGCCCGGCGCTTTCACCGGCGTGCGCCGTGAGATGAAGACCGTGCTCGGCGGCGCGCGCGTAAACGCCCGCGAACCACTCCGGTGGCCCCGCGCGCTCATCGCCGCCAATGCCGAAGGCAACTACATTGCGATCGCGAAACTGGATCGCGAGATCGAGCACGCTCTGCGCTTTCTCGGCGCCGAACTGCCGGATGGCATCGAATATCCACACGAGCGATAGGCCGAAGTCTTTTTCTCCGCGCTGGCGGCCACGTTCCAGGCCCTCGAAAATCGCGGCGAAATCCTGCTTGCGCCAGAGGCAGACACCAACCGAAACAATGACTTCCGCATGAAGCACGTTCTGCGATTTCAGTCGCTCCATCAGCCGGTAAGTAATCAACTCGTAGTCTTCCGGGGTGCGCAAGTGTCCCGTCACATCCTTAAAAGCCTCGAGGAAGCCCGCGAAGTCCTTGTAGTTATAGAGTTGCTCGACTTCGGCGAGCGAGGCGCCTTCCATCCCGTGCCGCTGACGCCGTTCCAGCAGCGTGGAGGGCTCGATCGATCCCTCGAGATGCAAATGGAGCTCGGCCTTCGGGAGCGAGAGGACGAAGCGGGATGGCTCCGAACCCATACAGCGATTCTAAAGGATCGAGTCGTGTGGTGGCGGGGCTTTGCCCCGCCAGTACGGGGCAGAGCCCCGTCACCACACAAAATCCGATCATCCGATGACCCGATCTTTTTTGCAAAACTCGCTATGATGCCGGCTGTAGAAGATGTAAATCACCAGCCCCAGCGCCAGCCAGATCACGAAGCGCAGCCAGGTAATCACCGTGAGCCCAGTCATCAGTCCGCCGCACAGAACCACCGAGATCAGCGGAAACCACGGCACGAATGGCACGCGGAACGCACGCTTGCGATCGGGCTGATTGCGTCGGAGCAAAATAACCCCCAACGAAACCAGCACGAAGGCAAACAGCGTCCCAATGTTGGCGAGGTCGGCGGCATCGCCAATATCCACGAGCCCGGCGGGAATTCCCACGGCAAAACAGGCGATCCATGTGGACCAGTACGGCGTCTTAAATTTCGGATGCACGGCGGAGAACAATTTCGGCAACAGGCCGTCGCGAGACATGGCGTACCAGATGCGCGCCTGTCCGTACTGAAAGACAAGCAACGAGGAGATCATCCCCGTCAGCGCTCCAATCACGATCACCGACCGGAAGAACACGTGCGCTCCCAAATACTTCAGCGCATAGGCGACCGGTGCTTGGGCGGCTTCTCCGGAAACGAAGGTCGTGTACTTCATCATGCCGAGCAGCACGATGGCGACGCCAACATACAGCAGAGTGCAGACAATCAGCGACATGATAATGCCGAAGGGCAAATCTTTTTGCGGATTGCGCGATTCCTCCGCTGCGGTCGAGACCGAATCAAACCCGATGTAGGTAAAGAAAACGATCGCCCCGCCCGTCACGATCCCCGCAAAACCAGAAGGCGCGAAGGGCGTCCAGTTCGCGGGCTTGACCAGCATTCCGCCGACAACGAGGAAGGTCAGGATGGCGCCGATCTTGACCGCGACCATGATGTTGTTCGTCTCAGCCGATTCCTTCACTCCGCGCACCAGCAGCAGTGTGAGAATAAACACGATCAGGAAGCCGGGCAGATTGAAGTAAGCGCCCGTCCACTGTCCCGAGGCCCAGACGGGACTCGCCCATTTTTCCGGCAAGTTGATACCGAACGCCGCGAATTGCGCCTTCGTATAACCGGCAAAGCCCACCGCGACCGCGACGTTGCTGACCACATATTCGAGAATCAGGTCCCAGCCGATGATCCAGGCAAAAATTTCGCCGAGCGTCGCGTACGAGTAGGTGTAAGCACTACCGGCAATCGGGATCATCGACGCCAGTTCGGCGTAGCACAATCCGGCAAAACTGCAGGCGATCGCCACCAGGAAAAACGAAATTGCAATCGAAGGCCCGGCGGGCGGACGGCCATGCATGAGCGCTCCGGCCGTGCTGCCGGTGCGCAGGAAATTCACGATCAGGTCGAGCGCCTGCGCATGCAGGAGGGAAGGCGCCTGGAAATATTCTCCGGCCGCTGCCGTTCCCGTAAGCACGAAGATTCCCGAACCGATGATGGCGCCGATGCCGAGCGCGGTCAGCGACCACGGCCCCAGCGTTTTACTGAGCCGGTGCTCCGGGTTCTCCGACTCCGAGATCAGTTTGTCGATGGACTTGCAACAGAATGCCTGGCTGCTGGAAGTACGTATGGTGGCGGCTGCTGGCTCAGTGGATGATTGCGACAAGAGTTCGTTGTCTCCTCACAGCGGGAGTCGGGCATGGGCGCTGGCCCATGCCCGCAACTGCCTCGGCCCAGCGAACGGCTTACCGTTTCGCCTGACCGCGCGCCATCTTTTTCACTTTGCGCTTTTTCGATCCGCGGGCGTAGTCGCGGGGCTTCTTCGGCTTTTCCGCTTTCATCTTCTTGCGGGCGGCTCGCTTGGTTTTCTTGCGTTCTTCCTTGGTTAGCTTCTTTGTGTCTGCCATGATTGCGGTTCAAATCCTCTCTGCTTCTCTCTCAAATTCGTTTTACGTATCTCCAGGCCCGCGGCCCGAAACTCGCAGCTCTACGCCTTCTCTAGTTGCGCGTACCTCTCCACCAGCTTTTTCAAACCGAAGCGAGGAAATTGTACCGTAATCTTGGCGTCTTCCCCATCCCCTTCGCGCCGATACACCGTTCCTTCCCCATATTTCGGGTGCTTCACCTTCTGTCCGGGACGGAACCCCCGCCTGCCTTTGGGCTCCTCGGACGGCATTTTCGGAGCATTGAATTTCTTGCCGCGCGACGCAAAAAATTCGGCAATGTTGTCGATGGAGTTGTAGTTCGCGAGTGGAGTTGGCTTCTTGGGCTTGACCCGCGCCGGATTCCAAGCGGCGCTCTGGTCTTCGTCTTCGTAGGAGTAGTGGGTGCTTTCGGCGGGTGCGGGGCTTCGCCCCGCTGGACGGGCGAGGGCGCCCGTCCCCACACGTCCTGTCCCCACACGTCCGGCGCTGCGCCGCGATCCGCCCAGCTCTTCGACCAAACGCGGCGGCACTTCTTCCAAAAATCGCGACGGTACGCTAGCCTCCGGCATATCCGTTCCATAGCGGCGGCGATACACGGCGCGCGACAAAATCAGCGTGTCCATGGCGCGCGTCATGCCGACGTAGCACAGCCGCCGTTCTTCTTCAATCGCATCCGGCTCGAGCATGGTGCGCGAATGCGGAAACAGGCCTTCTTCCATCCCCGCGAGAACCACCAGCGGAAATTCCAACCCCTTAGCCGCGTGCAGCGTCATCAGCGTGATCTGCGCGTGCTCGTCGTACTGGTCCGCATCGCTGACCAGCGCGGCGTGATCGAGAAACTCATCCAGCGTCTCGCCACGATCGCGCGAGTCCATGGCCGCGTTCACCAGTTCGCGTAAGTTCTCGATGCGTGAGTAGGCTTCCGGCGTGTCTTCCTCTTCCAGTTGCTTGATGTATCCAGTGCGGTCGATCAGAAACTTGAGAATCTCGGCGGCATTCGCGGGCGCGCCCACTCCGCGAAAACCTTCGACCGCATCGCCGACGACCTCGTGGACTTCCTCGTCGGTGGAGGGACGGGCGTCCTCGCCCGTCCAAGCGTTGGCGGCGAAATCAAAGCCGAAGTTGCCAGGATCGAAATCCGTGTCGTCCCCAGATTGTGTGGGAAGAGGTTGTGTGGGGACGGGCGCCTCGCCCGTTCCAGCCGAGCGCACCGGGGTCTCCGTCAAGCCCGGTGTTGGCTTGACGGGGTGGGTCAGCTCGGCAGCGTTCTCGGCGGACGCAGCTGTCTCTTCCACCCGCTCCACATACGTCCCCGCCAGCATCGCATGCCCACCTTCAATCAACTCGCGAAAGTCCTTCAACGCGGCCACCGACCGCGCCGGCAACAACTGCCGCGTAATCGCTTCGCCGACCGCGCCCCACATCGACAGTCCAGTTTCCAGCACGAGCCGCTCGATCGTCTCGATGGTCGTCTTGCCGATCCCGCGCACTGGCGTATTGATCACGCGCAGCAGCGAAACCGAATCATCCGGGTTCTGGATGACCTTCAAGTACGAAATCATGTCCTTGATCTCGGCCCGTTCGTAGAACGAGAACCCGCCCACAACGTGATACTTCAACTGATAGCGGCGCATCGCCTCTTCAAACAGTCGCGATTGCGAGTTCGTCCGATAGAGCACCGCCGCCCGCGCCGTTTCGCCGTTTTCGCCCGCCTGCCGCACGTAGCGATTGATTGTGTCGGCCGCAAACAGCGCCTCATTCTCGCCGTCCGGAGCCTCGTAGTAGCCGATCTTCGGCCCGCCCTGCCGTGCCGTCCACAGGTTCTTGCCCTTGCGCCGGACGTTGTTCGCGACCACCGCCGACGCCGCCTCCAGAATATTCTGGGTCGAGCGGTAGTTCTCTTCCAGCCGCACGATTTTCGCTTCCGGAAAGTCGCACTCAAACTCCAGAATGTTGCGAATGTCGGCCCCGCGCCACGAATAGATCGACTGATCTTCATCGCCCACCGCGCAGACGTTGTGCCCGCCGCCCGCCAGCAGCCGCATCAATTCGTACTGCGGACGGTTCGTGTCCTGATATTCATCGACCAAAAGATAATGGAATCGCCGGTTGTAATACTCGCGCACCGCTGCCACCGACTTGAGCAGGCGCATGGCTTCGAGCAACAGATCGTCGAAGTCCATGGCATTCGCCTTGCGCAGTTCTTTGCGGTACTCCTCGAAAATATGCGCGATCTTCTCCGTCTTCGGATCCCCCGATTGCAGATAAATTTCCTGTGGATCGAGCATGTGATTCTTGGCCCAGGAAATCCGCGAGAGCACGTTGCGAGGTGTCAGTTGCTTGTCGTCCAGCCCCATTCGCCGCATGACGCCCTTGACTACCTGCTGCTGGTCGCTCTCGTCGTAGATGACGAAATTTTTCGTGAGCCCGATCGGAGGCTGTCCCGGCACGGTCGAGGGAATCCGCAAAACCTCAATGTCGCGGCGCAGCACGCGCACGCAAAACGAGTGGAACGTGGAGATCACCGGCTTGGCGACGCTGAGGCCGCCGACCAGTTTTTCCACGCGCTCGGCCATCTCCGACGCAGCCTTGTTGGTAAACGTGACCGCAAGAATAGATTCCGGCATCACGCCCATCTTCTCGATCAGGTAAGCAATGCGGAACGTGATGGCGCGAGTCTTTCCACTGCCCGCCCCAGCCAGGATCAGCACCGGCCCCTCGGTAGTCTCGACCGCCTCGCGTTGTTGCGGATTTAGATCGTCCAGAAACGACAAAAGAGAATGGCTCCGAAATGCGCTAGATGGATTTTACAGGAATCCAGCAGGGCCTTCGGTAGTGCGTCAGCTTGAAATTCAGAAACTATCGCGTCGGTACAGAGCTCAGCGGAAGAACTTCTTGCGCTGCTCGGCGAGGCTCGTACAATAGCAGCTTAGGGAGCATGAACCGCCCAGCTATCTTTTGCGGGAGTCTTTCGGGCGGATTAGGCCCCTCATGGTAAGCAACTGGGCCGAATGTTCGAGATCATCAAAACCATCCGCGAAGCTTTCGAGGTCCCGTCATGGGCATTCGTCCTTATTTCAGGTTCTCTGGGGTTTGCTCTATTCTCCGCCGGGGGATGGCTGGTAGATCGCGTCTATCAAAAGCATATGCGTTCCCCTTCAGCACCTCGAATGCAAGCTGTTAACACCATTCGAACCTCCCTTCCCCAGGAGTCGCCACCGCCAAAGCCTAGCGACAGTCCGGGCGGGAAAGATCGAGCTGGGAGTAAAACCGTGAAGCCTAGGTCGTCGCAAATCGGCAACATTAGTCAGACAAGCAACGCACCTTACAGCCCCAACATCGTGACTGGAGACCAAGGGCAGGTAATAATCAACAACCCTCCGCCTAATCCATACGGTGCAGTGGTTACGTGGGATTACAACGGTGCCAAACGGTCCCAAAGTGGCGGCAATATGCGACTCGTAGTGGGAGATGAGGTAGGGGCTTTCCAGACACTACTTCAGTTTGAATCGCAGAGCAAGTGGCAATCACTGTTGGAGTCCAGCGAGGCACAGATAAAACTTTCACCGACCTGGCCGACACCATATCTATTTGCGGCCGAGGCTAATGCCCACCTAGGTAATTTACAGTTGGCTGGGCAACAACTGCAGGCGGTCGAGCGTACCGTCGCCGATAATCCAGGCTATGCTCGGCACATCAGGAAGGTGCGGGACCTTTTGAAACCTTAGCAACTCTGAAGACCTCCAAGCTGGCCCGCCAACGGGACTTTCCTTATCAATCTGAGTTAGGCCGTGGCTGCTATAATCAAAAATTGCGCTCATGAAAAAGAACACCCTAGCAGCCCCGGTCGCTGAAAATTGCGCCGAAGCTTCCGCTCCACGCCTCATCCGCTCGACCACCGTCCTCTGCGTCCGCCGCGGCGACAAGGTTGTCATGGCGGGCGACGGACAGGTCACGCTCGGCGAATCCGTCATTAAGCACGGGGCGAAGAAAATTCGCCGCCTCTATCAGGATAAGATTCTTGCGGGATTTGCCGGCTCGACCGCCGACGCTTTCACGCTATTCAGCCGCTTCGAGGCCAAGCTGGAGCAGTATCACGGCAACATCGGCCGCGCCGCCGTCGAACTCGCAAAAGACTGGCGCACCGACAAATTTCTGCGGCACCTCGAAGCGCTGCTGCTGGTCACCGACAAGGAAACGACCTTTCTGCTGAGCGGCCAGGGAGATGTAATCGAGCCCGATACCGGCATTGCAGCGATCGGCTCCGGCGGCCCGTTTGCCCAGGCAGCAGCGCAGGCCCTGGCCGATCACACCCAGCTCTCGCCGCGAGAAATCGCC
>Ga0187854_10003812_pt1 | contig 11720 bp, 14 predicted proteins | sample June2016WEW_6_15_FD_132445 | JGI IMG/M metagenome (GOLD analysis project Ga0187854, IMG submission 132445) | Peatland microbial communities from SPRUCE experiment site at the Marcell Experimental Forest, Minnesota, USA - June2016WEW_6_150 | ecosystem: Environmental > Terrestrial > Soil >...
AAATGAAATCTACTTCACTGATCTTTTAATTAAATTTTATCTGGAAAGAGAAGGAAGGAAGGAGAGATGAAGAAGAGAATCATTATGTTGGGGACGGTATTGGTGACTATCCTTGTATCTCTTGGAGGATGTTGTTTTGTACCTGGATATGACAGGGGTGAAGGACGTGGAGGGGATGAAGGACGTGGCAGGAATGAAGGACAAGACAGGGGCGGAGGACATGAAGAACGCCGTTAGGAAGGAAGATAAATAAGGAGAGTAGGGACGACGCGGTGTTATAGGATTAGCAACTAAATTAACCAATCTTCGATTTTCTGGATGAGATGAAAGGTTTCCAGAAGGTTCCAACCTGAAAGCTTCAGGGAAGCAGGAGGGTTCGTTATGACTCCCCCTTTGCGGCGGGAATGAAGGAATTTAATGGTTAAATTGCTTTTATTGAAATCGATGGACGCGTTCTGTCGTCAGAAAGGAGCCGACCATGCTGTGGACTATATGTGTCATTCTCTTAATTTTGTGGCTGCTGGGATTGGTCAGTGGCTACACGATGGGTGGAGTCATTCACGTTCTCCTGGTCATCGCCATCGTCGTGGTGCTGGTCCGGGTTATTCAGGGACGAAGGCCCTTGTAGCCGTTTCGACCCTTGCCGGAGAAGGTGAGGGATTGGGAAAGGAGGTGGTCAGCAGGTCCGGCAAGATTTTGTCGAATCTACGGTACCCTTAGTAGAAAAGGTATTGCAACCAGCCATTTCACCACAAAGTTACAGAGAGGAGTAACCGGTATGAAAAAGAGAAATATGCTTATCGGCTGTTTTATGCTTCTAATGCTGATCGCCGCCTTGATGGCCTGTGCCTCGACATCCAAACAGGAAGGTGCCGGGGAATACGTGGACGATTCGGTCATCACGACCGAGGTAAAATCGTTGCTTGCCGCTGATGATTTTCTCAAGTCATTCGAGATCACTGTGGAGACTTACAAGGGCATCGTTCAACTGAGCGGCTTCGTTGATTCGCAGAAGGCCATCGATAAAGCGGGTGAAATCGCCAGTGGCGTCAAAGGGGTCAAATCCGTAAAGAATAATCTGAACGTGAAGAAATAGGCGACGGGTATTCTTTCCCGGATGGAGCCTGGCGGCCGCTGCTGACCCGGATCCTGGATTTCCGAGAAACCCGAGGCGGAAAACCCTCTTCGGCCCAACTTCAAAGAAAGTCCCGGTGGCCATCGCCATCGTGATCATCTTGCTTAGAATCATTCGCGGGCCAAAACTTCTAGGACCCTTTCGTGGGGCCTGATATGAAAATTAAAAGGAGGATTTTTCCATGAATAGAGCGGTTTCGCTGGCAGTTCTTGCCGGGGGTATCCTTCTCACGATCTTTGGCGTCGCTGCGTCAAGATCATTCAGCTCCGACATTTCTCGATTTTTCACCGGCTCACCTACCGATAAGGCGATATGGATGCTGGTTGGCGGTGTTGTCGCGATCATTATCGGGCTGGTGGGACTGTTGCGTGGATCAAAGGAAAATTGAGAGTGTTGGCCTATTCTTGCTTCTATCAGTGAAAGGGGGACGCTGCTTAAAGTCTTAAAGAATGAATTAGAGGGCGGGAAGCAGAGGAAAATAAGTGTTAAATTTGAATTACGTCCGTATGCCGTGTATAACGGTTGCGATACTTGGAAGGTGCAGGCCTTCGATATAAAGTAGTCAATGGAAGGGAAGAGGAATGGAGTGGACCCAAGTTTTAATTTCTGCGGATGAATCTGTAGTTTTGGGTTTCCCAAAAAGTTTCTATATGCTTTTGATATCATAGCGTATTGAGATATTTCTATTTTGGCAAGCAAAATTCACTTTCAGATGGATAAAAATATAAAACGCACGTTCAAGGCGCCTACAGTGTTGGTCCTCGCCGGCTTTATTATTGTGGTAGCGGGGATGAAGGCGGCGAGCTCCATTCTGGTTCCTTTCTTTATGGCGGTGTTCATTGCCGTCATTTGCACTCCGCCATTGTTCTGGTTGCAACGCAAGGGCGTGCCGAAAATACTGGCACTTATTGTCATTCTGGTGGTCATCCTCCTTGTAGGGTTACTCTTTGGAGCATTGATAGGTTCTTCGCTGACTAATTTCTTGAGCGCCCTTCCCGATTATCAGCAGCGATTATCGGCCCATATTGCTACTTTCATAAGCTGGCTGCACGAAAAGGGGGTTAACATTCCCAAAGAAGAGGTGCCGGATATTTTAAATCCGGGATGGGTTATGAGCCTGGCAGGGGGTATATTATCATCCCTGAGCAGTATTCTCGCCAATGCGCTTCTGATCCTGCTTACGGTCGTCTTCATCCTTCTGGAGGCGACAGATTTTTCAAAGAAATTGCGGGCGGCATTAAAGAGCCCGGCGAGGTCGCTGTCTACCATTGAGAAATTCAGCCGGAGCGCCAAGCGCTATTTGGTCATTAAAACCCTGATCAGTGCCGCCACTGGCCTTGTGATCTGGCTTTGGCTTTTGATCCTCGGAGTCGATTATCCGGTGCTCTGGGGAATGCTCTCCTTTCTGCTGAACTATGTGCCTAATATTGGTCCACTCATTGCTGCCTTGCCTGTGGCCCTTCTCGCTCTCGTGCAGTTAGGGGTGGGATCCGCCATTCTAACCGTCCTCGGCTTTGTTGTCGTGCATATTGTCATAGGGAATCTCATAGAACCGAAGCTGATGGGCAAACGCCTGAGTTTATCGACGCTGGTTGTCTTCCTTTCATTGGTCTTCTGGGGATGGGTTCTGGGACCCCTTGGGATGATCCTCTCTGTGCCCATGACCAGCCTTGTCAAAATCGCGCTGGAAAGTTATGAAGACACCCGGGGGCTCGCCATCATGCTGGGATCCGATATCGGAGATTGAGTGGATCCATATCAACATCAAAGCGCTGGGAGGTTCTGAGTGAGAGGTACATAACCTCACGGAGATCACACGGATGGGGGGAGAGGAAAATGAAGATCATGAATGAGTCAATCCATCTGAAATCCCCCTTGGCCTTCACGTTCAAGGATACGAAGATGGGGTTTCCTATGCGAGTTCGGCACGTAGCATTGTTTGTGGTGTTGGTATTTACGAATCTCACCAGCGTCGCCTTTGCCCAATCATCCTCATGCCCGGGAATTCACGTGAAAGTTATGGACATTAGAAACAGCACTGGCACCGTAGATTGCGCGCTTTTCGACTCGCCCGTTGGTTTCCCTATTGAGGTTCTGCACTCGGCAACGAATATTATGGTAATAAGAGTTCGGAAGACACAGGCGCGTTGCGACTTTGAAGACATCCCGCCGGGAACGTATGCGCTTGCCGTCATTCATGATGAAAATATGAATGGCAAGCTGGACATCAATTTTTGGGGGATCCCAAAGGAGGGTTACGGTTTTTCAAACGGGGCAAAGGGCTTGCTCGGTGCACCTTCGTTCTCTGCCGCCAGTTTCGAGTATGACGGGGGGACCCTGGATCTGACGATCAGCTTGCATTACTGACCGCCCTCTTCTGGCTCTCCTCAAAGCCTAGACGATTTGCAAATACTATTTGCAGGATCCAGGATCCTCGTCATCCTACGAATGAAGTTTCCTTCTGAATTGGGAACTGCAAGAACGGGCGGAGGTATGATTTTTTGCTTTTTGTTATTCAATTCGTTTCCGCAGGGTAGTAAGGCATGCAGGAGACGAATATAAGGAGTTTCATGAACTACCTCGGTCACCCTCCCAGTCCGATCCGCTTTTCGGATACCTCTCCGCCGATATTCTCCCCCAGCTTGGCATAAAGGGCTCCAGATCCGATTTTCGGGTGTTCAAAGTCGGCAATGACTGATGCGTCAGACAGACCCGAAAGAGGCGGAGGGCCGAGTGGTTATCGCTCACCTGGGCAACGGGGCGAGTATGACCGCTGTGCGGCATGGCAAAAGCGTGGATGCGACAATGGGATTTACGCCTGCGGGGGGGCTGGACACCCTGATCTTTACGACGGGCATAGGCGAGAACTCCCCGCCCACCCGCTGGCGTATCTGCGAGGGTATGGAATTCCTGGGCATCTACCTGCCTCCCGATGCCAACTGCCTGCTGTCGGTGGTGGACCACTGTCTACGCAGTACGAACTATGTCAACGTCATCGTTTCGGATAAGCAGCTTCATCTCCAATACCTGACCGGGGGTGACGCTATCCGGCACTGCTCCAAGGGCATTGGGATCTGGGATTGGGCCGGCAACGACCAGGGGGATGAACCCGACGTGGTGATGGCCTGCGCGGGCGACATCCCGACCATGGAGGCCCTGGCGGCGACCGCGCTGCTCCGGGAGAACTTTCCCGAAGTCAAAGTCCGTTTCATCAACGTCGTCGACCTGTTCAAGCTGGAGCCGCAGACCGAACACCTCCACGGCCTGTCCGACTGGGACTTTGACCGCCTATTCACCATCGATAAGCCGATCATTTTCAACTTTCATGGCTACCCCTGGCTGATTCACAAGCTCGCTTACCGCCGCACCAACCACCCCAACCTACACGTTCGCGGTTACAAGGAACGGGGCAATATTAATACTCCCCTCGAGCTGCCATGGAGAACCAAATTGATCGTTTCAATCTGGCGATGGATGTCATCGACCGGGTTCCCAAGCTCCAAGTCGTCGGGGCTCCCTTCAAGGAGTGGTTAAAGAATCAGATTATCGAGAACATTCGCCATGCCCACGTGTTTGGCATCGATAAGCCTGAGTTCACCAACTGGAAGTGGCCCTACTAGTGGCGGAGTCTTTAATTCGCCTATTAAACCGACTCTCTTTAACGGGGTTATAAAAACGAATCAAAATAAGTTTACAAATATTTTTTGTGGGTTAAAGTCGATAAGTTGGGGTATAATCGATACGAGTTAACGAACCACCCGGAAAAGGAGAGGGTCATTACGAATCATCATCGGCAGGTCGTGGTCACGGGAGTCGGACCGGTCACACCTGTTGGCTGCGGGAAAGAGGCTTATTGGGAAAGCCTGATATGTGGGAAGCCGGCCTTCAAGCGAGTGGAGTTCCCTGGTCGCGACATGGATCAATACCGGTGCAAGGTCGCCGCGCCGATTGAAAATTTCGATCTTTATCAATTCGTCGAGCAAACAAAACACTCCAAATATTTAGGGAGAACATCCCGGTATGCCATTGCGGCTGCCTCCCTGGCCCTCAGGGACGCCGGCCTGGATCTCGAAAAAAATGAACCTGGAGAAGAGGACCGCTCGGAGGGGGGAGGACAATATCGGCTGAAGGGGCTTGATTCCTTTCGAGCAGGAGTGATTCTCGGCATTGGCGTTGAAGCGATGGACCTGTTAGAACCCTACCACGAAAAATTCCTGGCCCCGAGAGGCACGCGACGGATTTCTCCTTTCGTGCTTCCCAATATCTATATGAGTTCGTTTACCTCCCAGGTGGCCCAGTGTTTTTCGCTGCGGGGATCCAGCTATACCGTTTCAACTGCTTGTGCTTCCGGCACCCATGCTATGATAAATAGTTTTATTCACATCCAGGGGGGGAGGGAGGATATCATAGTCACCGGAGGAGCAGACGCCTGCCTCACGCCCTACGTGTTCGCAGGGTTTGATGCTCTCAGGGCGATGTCGAAACGAAACGATGATCCCCAAAAGTCCTGTCGGCCTTTTGATCGAGAACGAGATGGGTTTGTCATGGGAGAGGGAGCCGGCATTCTCGTCTTCGAAGAACTGGATCATGCGAAAAGACGGGGCGCCCATATTTACGGAGAGGTGATTGGATTCGGAATGACGGCGGATGCTTATCACATCACCGAACCCGATCCTGACGGAAAGGCGCTTGGTAAAGCCATAAAGGATGCCCTGGAAATGGCGGGGATTCACCCGGAAGAAGTGGACTATATCAATCCTCACGGGACCTCAACCCCGCTGAACGATAGCGTTGAAACCGCGGTTATCAAAAACATCTTCGGAAAACATGCCTACAACATTCCAATCAGTGCGACAAAGTCAATCACCGGCCATCTCATGGGAGCCGCGGGGGGCGTAGAGGCTATTGCCGTCGCCTTGACCCTGGAGAAAGGGGTCATCCATCCGACCATTAACTACGAGTTTCCAGATCCCAAATGTGATCTGGACTATGTCCCCAACGAATCAAGGGAGAAAAAGGTGAAGATTGCCCTTTCGATCTCAGCGGGTTTTGGAGGTGTCAACGCTGCCATCCTTTTCAAAAAATATGACGGGGTTCCTCTTCCCTTTTGATCTGAAGCAAACTCCCTCCTACGTGCCTCTTTATGTGCATCTCCCCAGGGTTTATTGGGGAGTTGTTTCCATCTTGACGAACCAGATGAGAATGGACACCACCGCCATGCCAAATTAAGCAAAACAAATCTCAAACATTTTAGGTTGGACGCTCTTTGACAATCCTAAGAAAACAGATAGAATTAGGAAAGTTACTCCCCTCACCTCTCCCCATCAAGGGGGAGGAGGGGTGGGGAGTGAAAAATTTTACGAGTCAGGAAGAAAAATTCATTGAAAGCTCTGGTCACTGGAGGCACAGGATTTATCGGAAGCCATTTGACCGAAGCGCTTATTCGAAAAGGAGTGCAAGTCCGCTGTCTCCTTCGAAAAACCAGCGATTTGAAGTGGCTGAAAGGTCTTCCCATCGAATTCGTTCATGGCGATTGTAATGATAAGACCTCTTTAGAAAAGGCAGTACAGGGTGTCGATTGGGTGTTCCATTTGGCAGGTGTGACCAAGGCGATCAAAGAGAAAACCTATTTGGAAGTAAATGGCTTGGGAACAGAAAATCTGATCCACGCCTGTCTCGAAAATAATCCTCGTCTTCAAAAATTCATCTATATTTCGAGCCAAGCAGCGGCAGGGCCAAGTCGAAATGGGTACAACAAAAAGGAGTTAGACCCCTGTGAACCGGTTTCCTTTTACGGCCGGAGCAAACGCGTGGGGGAAGAATTGGCTCTTACCCATGCTCATGAACTTCCCGTTCTCATCCTTCGGCCTTCTGCTGTCTACGGGCCAAGGGATAAAGATATCTTTGCCTTTTTCAAATGCCTCTCCAGAAGGATCAAACCCTGTCCTATAGGTCCGGACCAACATCTTAGCCTATGTTATGTGCAGGATATTGTCCAAGGAATTCTATTGGCTGTTGAGACTCAGACCAAGAGCGGAGAAATTTTTTTCCTCTCTGATGGCCATGACTACCGGATGGAAGAGATCGGTGATATCGTTGCCCAGGCAATGGGGATAACTGCTTTTCGCATTCGTGTTCCCAAACGAATGATATTGGGCATCGCCTGTTTTTCAGAATATCTCTCTAAATTTTTTAGGAGGCCTTCCCTCCTTAACAAAGATAAAGCAGAAGAAATGATCCAAAAAGATTGGGTTTGCGACATCACCAAAGCCAAAACCCTCTTAGGCTTTGAACCAAGGGTTCCCCTCTCGGAAGGAGCCAAATTAACATTTGAATGGTACAAAAAAGAAAAATGGTTATGAACTAAGAAAGAGGTGATTCAATGGATCTTTTTGAAAAGTGCGCAAAGGCTCCGGAGTATGAATCTGGATTGAAGCAAAGTGGCCACTATTTCTTTTTTCGGAAGCTCGAATCCCCGCAGGATTCTGAGGTGGTGGTCAACGGGAAGAGAGTCATCATGATCGGGTCCAACAACTATCTTGGACTCACCAACCACCCCCGGGTGAAGGAAGCGGCGATCCAGGCCATTGAAAAATACGGTACCGGCTGTGCGGGTTCACGATTTCTAAATGGGAATCTTGAGAGCCACGAAGAACTGGAAAAAAAGTTGGCCAGGTTCTTTCGGAAGGAAGCTGCTCTCGTCTTCGCCACCGGCTACCAGACCAATTTGGGAGCGATCTCTGCTCTTGTCGAGCGGAACGATTTCGCTATTATCGATAAAGACGATCATGCCAGCATCATTGACGGCTGTCGCCTCTCCTTTGGCAAGGTACAAAAGTTTCGTCATAACGATATGGATGATCTCGAAAGAGTTCTCGAGGCAACCAAGGGGAAAGGCAAATTGATCATCGTCGATGGCGTCTTCAGCATGGAAGGCGATATTGCTGATCTCCCCGGTATTGTGAGGCTAGCCAAGGTTTATGGGGCGAGGATCATGGTAGACGACGCCCACGCGATCGGCGTTCTTGGAAAGGGAGGACGGGGAACGGTGGAGCATTTTGGCCTAGAAAACGAAGTAGATCTTATCATGGGAACCTACAGCAAATCCCTTGCCGCAATCGGCGGCTTTGTCGCAGGTCGGGCCGACGTGATCAGTTGGATCAAGCACCTGGCTCGCTCGATGATCTTCAGCGCCAGTCTCCCACCCTCTCTGGTGGCCTCGGTGAGTGCCGCTTTGGACATCATCGATGAACAACCCGAATTAAGAGCCCGGCTTTGGAGAAATACCCACAAGATGCTGAAAGGATATAAAACGCTCGGGTATGATACAGGAATGAGCGAAACTCCGATCATTCCTGTCCTTATTAAAGACACCCTGAAAACTTACCAGATGTGCAAGCTCCTCTTCGAAAATGGTGTCTTTGTCAATTCGGTCATTAGCCCTGCCGTCCCTCCAGGACGAGAACTCCTCAGGACAAGTTACATGGCGACCCACACGGAGGAACAGTTGGATAAGGTCTTGGCTGCCTTCGAGAAGGTGGGAAGACAGCTGGGAGTGATCTGACCGAAACTGAGGGTAGGACGGCATACCGCTGGTTTAGGAATGCTGGCTGGCTGTGAACTTAACTGCAACCGACAGAATAACGGTACTCTATAACTTCATCCTGGTTATTTTCATCTGTATTTTCAGGGTAAAGATTTCCGCCTACGCTTACCATCTCGCATTTAACCTCTCGGTTATTCTTCTAGTCCTTTTCTTAAGCTTTAGGAGGAGGGGCCGTTTGTCGGTCGCTACGGTGAGCCTGTGGTATCCAATGGGACTGTACGCTCTATTTTACTATCAGACCGGATTGATCAACAGAGTTGTCGTACCCCAGTTCCTGGACGGCTTTTTTATGAATCTGGACGTCCGCATCTTCGGCAAATTTCCCGGTTTTTTCTTCCATGGAAACCATGGGAATGCTTTCCTCGACGAATTTTTTCATTTTTTCTACTTTAGTTATTATCTGATCATTCCCCTGACCGGCATTTTGCTATTCTGCAAGGATGTAAAGCTCTTCGAGAGCTTCGTGTTCCAGCTTTCCTCCTTGTTCTACGTGTGTTTTTTCAGCTACCTATTCCTGCCGGTTGAGGGACCGATCGCATTGCGAAATGAATATTATCATCCAGAGGGCCTGTTTCGGACCCTAGTGGATTTGATCTACGCAAAGGGAGAAAATCCGGGCGCAGCCTTTCCAAGTTCCCACGTTGCCACTACGTTTCTCATTGCGTGGTGGGGGAGCACCCATTTTGCAAGGATGAAAATCTTTTACTGGTTGACTTGTCTGTTCCTGTCTATTTCCACTGTCTACTGCATGTTTCATTACGCTGTCGATGTTATGGGAGGGTTGCTCCTCGGGCTTTTCGCAATAATTACGTTTAACTGGGTAGGCAGAAAAGCTCTTTCCTAGGTGATATCTATTGCTTTCCGATTGAGTCCCAAGCCCCTGCAAATGGTTGGGGATTCTTCAGGCCTTTGAGATAGCGGTTACGGGTGGATAAATTGACCCCGACGTACGCTTGGCAACCGAGTAGAGTCCGTTTCCATGGGTTCATGCCCAGAAATCTTTTCATCATTGCGCCGAAAGAATAGGCTTGTCTGTTCAAGCGGGCGTAGCCACTAATGAGCTCATCTGCAGTCATGCCCTTTGGTTGAAAAAGGAGTGTATCCGGAGGATATCTACGCAGCCACCAGTCATGCACAAACAACCTGCCTTCGCTTAAGAGACGCTTATATAACCGTGTTCCCGGATAAGGAGTGAGAATTCTTAGCTGGACAACATCCATACGAGATCTCATGATAAACTCAAGGGTTTGGTCGAACACATCTTTGTTTTCGTAATCAAAGCCAAAAACAAAGGAGCCCAGTATACCGAAACCTTCGCCATGGAATCGATGCATGGCCTCATAGAAATCGATCCTCAGATTCTTTATTTTATTCACCTCATTCTGTGTGCCTTTCTGTACCGATTCGAATCCAATCAAAAGCCCCAGGCACCCCGCACGTTCCATCAATCCTAGCAGCTCCAGATCCTCAGCTAACGACACTGTGGCTTGCGCCAGCCATCGCCGCCGAAGAGGGATCATTTCAGTAAAGAGCTTTTTCGCACCCTTCCGGTTCAGTCCAAGGGCGTCATCCACGAAGAAGAGGTGAGGGGATTCAATAGACTCGATCTCGGCAATCACCTCTTGAACCGGCCTGACTCGATATTCCTGCCCCAATGTCTGGCCGATGCAACAGAATTCGCAATCGTACGGACACCCGCGGGATGTCTCGACGCCGATCGGGATTGGGAAATAACCTTTACCTTTGGTTCCGGATAAAAGATCTCGCCGTGGTTTCGGTAGACCTTGGAGATCGGTCATTTTACCGGCCCGATATATTCTTTGCATCTGTCCCGAGGCGGCTTCCGATACAAGTCGTGGCCAGATACCCTCCGCTTCTCCCACGACTACAGCGTCTGCATGCTCTAAGGCTTCGTCAGGCAATACCGTGGGGTGTATTCCTCCCATCACCACCTTCACACCCTTCCGGCGATAGGTGTCACCGATATGATAGGCTCTTGGCGCAAGTTCGGTCAAGACGGTGATGCCCACCAAATCCACATCTTGATTGATGTCATCAGGAGCAAAGGCTTCCTCGACAATGGTAATCGTGTGGCCAGGGGGGGTGAGTGCCGCCAGAAGAGGAAGATTTACCCTCTGTAGTTTGAAGGGGCTGGATATCGCGTCTTCCCGTTCTTCATGGGGTGCGATAAGTTTTATCTTCATGTCTCCACCTCCTGTAGGAAGACCAGCGTGAGGGCGCCCGAGAACTTCATGGTGTCGACGACCGGGAGTGAATGCAGTAGGGCTCGGTAATCGGTGAACCTGAAAATGGGATCGATGAGGACCGTGAGCGTTGCTGCCAGCAATGCGGTAATGGCACGGGGATAGGTTGTTTGAGTGATGGCGCGAAGGGAGTACTTTGCGATCACTGGCCCTCTTCCCATTTGGTGGCTATTATGCCCAAGATGAAAACCACGGCTGCAAAAATCCCTATGATCGCGGAGTATCTCAGCGCGGTCATGTTGTCTTCAAATACCATCGATGCCCGGAGCCCCTCGTTCACGTAATATAGAGGCAGTATCCTTGCGACCGTCTGCAGGAAACCCGGCATCAGCTCGATGGGGAAGAAGCTCCCCGAGAGGAACATCATCGGGAAACTGATCGCGTTTGCTGCGGCGGCGGCGCTCTGCGCCTCCTTGGCGAATCGGGTGAGGATCATCCCGATTCCGACGAATGCGAAGACGTCAAGCAAAATGAAAGCAAGGAGCCAGGCGTTTATATGCAGGCTGACATTAAACACGGCGTAGCTCACCAGCAGCATCGCCATCGTGGATAGGACCGCGAGTATGAACTGGTACAAGATGTTCGACAGGATCCAGTCGGTGCGGGTGATGGGCGTGGTGGATAGCTTCCGAATGACGCCCTTCTGTCGAAGCTCCGTGTTCAAGTTCACCGTGCCGAACAGGCTCAAAGTCATCACCGCCATCGCGATGATGCC
>Ga0187854_10003814_pt1 | contig 11711 bp, 10 predicted proteins | sample June2016WEW_6_15_FD_132445 | JGI IMG/M metagenome (GOLD analysis project Ga0187854, IMG submission 132445) | Peatland microbial communities from SPRUCE experiment site at the Marcell Experimental Forest, Minnesota, USA - June2016WEW_6_150 | ecosystem: Environmental > Terrestrial > Soil >...
CCGGCTGCGGTGCCTGCGGCCTCATGGGCACGGCCAACAGCATGAACTGCTTGTCGGAGGCGATAGGCATGAGTCTGCCATGGAACGCAACCGTCCCCGCCTATCTGGGAAGGCGAAAGGCCTTGGCACGGAAATCCGGTGAGCAGATCATGGAGTTGGTGCGCCGGAACATCCTGCCCCGGGACATCCTGACCGAGGATGCTTTCAGGAATGGAATTGCCGTAGATATGGCGATAGGCGGGTCTACCAACACGGTGCTGCACCTGCTCGCCATCGCCCATGAGGCTGAGGTGAAGCTGGACATCAACCTCTTTGACGAGATCAGTAAACGTACCCCGAAATTGTGCCCTATAAGTCCAGCCGGCACTTATTACATGCAAGACCTCTATCGCGCCGGAGGAATATCCGCGGTCATGATGGAATTGACACGGCTTCACGCGATCGATCTTAGTTGCCCGACCGTTACCGGCAAGACCATTGGCGACAATATAGCAGGGGCCTCGGTGAAGGACCGTGAGGTTATCCGCCCCATAGAGAATCCGTGCTACCCGGAAGGGGGCATCGCCGTTCTGTGGGGCAACCTGGCGCCGGCCAGCGCCGTGGTCAAACAGGCGGCGGTTGCGCCGAAAATGCTCCAACATACCGGGCCGGCCAGAGTCTTTGAATGGGAAGAGGACGCCATGGAAGCCGTGCTCAAGGGAATAATCGTCAAGGATGACGTAATTGTCATTCGCTACGAAGGTCCAAAGGGAGGACCAGGTATGAGAGAGATGCTTGCGACCACGGCAGCCATTGTCGGGACAGGCCTCGGCGCGGATGTGGCCCTCGTCACGGATGGGCGTTTCTCGGGTGCAACGAGCGGGGCGTGTGCAGGCCATGTTTCGCCTGAAGCGGCCGAGGGTGGGCCAATTGCCATCGTGCGGGACGGCGATATAATCGATATTGATATACCCAACCGACGGCTAAACATCAGACTGGACGATGTCGAGATCGAGCGTCGCATGAGATCGTTAACACTTCCGCTCAGTAAAGTGAAGCGAGGGTATCTCGCCCGGTACGCCAAGAACGTGACGTCCGCCAGCAAGGGAGCCATCCTGGAATGATCTTCCAGACCCGGACTGAAAACTGTCTTGACATCATTATCTGGGGTGCTCCGGCGGGCTCCCCCATCGCGCAGGTTATCAAGATTACAGGCAACTGAGGTACTTTCTCCACATGAGAGACAACATGGATATGGACGTAAGCAAGAGCCCGGACGGAAAGGAACCGGTCTCCGGGGCAGGGAAACGGATTTTCGAGGAGATCGCGACGGTGGCTTCGGGCAAGCTCAGGAAGGCCAAAAAATGCTTTCAGAGAGATTTTGCCATATTCAAGATGAACCCGGATACCTGAAACGGAGGAGGAACACATGAAAAGATCAGCAGCACTTCTTTTGGCCCTGGCGACATTCATCGTTGGTGCTCTTATTATGCCCCAGGCAGGATGCGCCGCAAACACGATCAAGGTCGGGATCGTCGATACCTATTCAGGTCCCACTGCCGGTTTTTCCCAGGACGTGCTTGACGGTTTTAGAATGGTGGTCAACGAAGTTAATGCAGAGGGCGGGATCAGGGGAAGGAAGATCGAGTTCGTAACCAGGGACGAAAAATTCAGACCCGATATAGGGCTCAGCATGGCGAAAGAGCTTCTCCTCAAAGAGAAGGTAGACATCCTCATGGGCACCATTAACAGCGCCACCGCTCTCGCTATTTCCGATCTTGCAAAGAAGGAGAAGGTCCCTTTCCTTTGCACAGATTCGCGCTCGGAGAAGATCACCAGTGAGAGGGGTCATCGCTACGTATTCGGCCTAGCCGAGAACACGGTTATGGCCGGCAGGGCCGCCGCTGTTGCCCTCGCCAAAAAGCCCTTTGTGAAGTACTGGATTGCGGGCGATGATTATGAATACGGGCATGCCATAGCCGACTCCGTCTGGAACAACCTGAAAACCCTCAGACCCGACGTCCAGTTAATGGGTAAGACCTGGTGGAAGGTGGGGGAGTCGGATTTCACTCCTTACATCACTGCCATCATGTCCGCGAAACCCGATTTCCTGATCGCCGCCACAGCGGCCAGCAGCATGATCACCTTTGCAAAGGCAGCGAAGGCAACAGGTCTTGCGGAGAAGATCCCCTTCTATCAGCATACGGTCCTCGACCTGACCGTACTGGCACCTCTCGGCATGGATGCGCCCGAGGGGATCTACGGAACGAACCCGTATTTCTATTACTATCCTGACACGCCGGCCAACAAAGCCTTTGCCGCGGAATTCAAGAAGTCCTACGGCAGATATCCCACGATGCCCGCCCTCTTTGGTTATGCAGCGGGGAAGCTCATCGAGAAGGGTTTCGAGAAGGCCGGGTCCTTCGACACGGAAACGTTTGTCACGGCCCTCGAGGGTCTTGTAATCGACAGCCCTGTGGGCAAACTAGAGATGCGGGCGTGCGACCATCAGCTTCAGTTGCCCATGATGTTCGGCGTCGCAAAGAAGAACCCCAAATTCCCCGATTATCTCATTGCAAGCGATATCGTGACCATACCTTACAAGGACTATATGCCGTCCTGCGCGGAGGTACTGAAGACCCGCAAGAAGTAGAGACGGGTGATGGGATTATAAAGCGTACCATGGAGATGGCTAAAGACATCCTCAGGAGAACTCGGCTACGAGGTGACATCCCGGATGAACAGCAGGGAGGCCCTTGCGCTCTTCAGGCTGGACCCATCGCGATTCGATCTTATCATTACCGACCAGACTGTGCCGGAAATGACGGGCGTTGAGTTTGCGAAAGAGATTCTCACCATCAGAGCATATATGCCCGTCATCATGTGCACGGGTTTGAGCTATGTGGTCGATGCCGACAAAACCGAGACGGCAGGCATCAAGGCCTTTGCGATGAAACCACTCACAAAAAGGGAGATAGCAAAGACGATCGGAAAGATGCTCGACGAGTAAGTTGGGTCGCGATTTTCAAATGGTAATCGATAGAGTCCAGTGAATAGCTCTGCACGCGATTTGTAGCATCTAAACCCGCCTCCGCCGGGGCTTGTCCAATGCAAGCAGCCCTTTGCCAAGACTCATGTGGGATAGATACATTATTTTATTTCACGGACACGGTCCGGTAGCTAAAACCTCGTGCACACTGGTGTTAGAGTACTCGTCTTGTAGCATGGTTCCAGCGTACGGCATGCAAGAGACACCTCATATCAAAGCTCCGATACAACACTCACAGAGCGATTGACGGCCCCAGTGGAGTCATGGCTGCCGTGGAAGTGACGCCCGGCGCCGTCAATGAAAGATACAAAATGGCGTCCCTTGTCGAGGCCCACCAGGCAAATACTCATGCAACAGTGGAGATAGCGGTGGCCGACAGTCAATACGGGAACGAAGGAGAATTTCCTCACGTGTCATGACAAAGGGATAAAGGCTCATATGCCCGTGGTACAATATTTCAATAAGAACGAGAGCTCACGGAAGGGGATATTCTCGGAAGACCGGTTTACCTACGATAAGGCAAGCGACGCTTATTATCAAACAGTTGCGGCTATCTTTCCCCGCTCAACCCACACCCCGTATGACTGCCAAAGTCGATGTTGATGAGTGGGGTGTAGTGAAGACCTTCTAAGGTTGCTCTCAAGATTTACAGGGACTTACGATTGCCACATCCCCCCAATCCGCTAAGTCGGGCTAAGCTTGCTGGTATATGCTATTTTATACAGGCGTGTCGTGGAGAAGTGAATAGGACAAAACTACGCTTTGGTTAGTATTTTTATACCAGAGGTCCACTCCTGGGCCGAAGAATCAGGCACGTAACCACGCCATGCGCATAAAGCACGCCTTTGCTGTCGGTGAGTCTCCCATCAGCCGTTGCCGTGCGATTGCCTGCATGGATGACGCGTCCTTCACACCGCATGTTCCCTGTCTCAACCTTTATGCCGCGGACGAAATTCACCTTGATTTCCAGAGTCGTTAGTTCAGTTTGAGCCGGCAGAGTCGTAAGAATGGCACATGCCGTCGCCGAGTCAAGGGCCGTACAGGCGAGCCCGCCGTGGATCATGCCGACCGGGTTGCACTGGTATAAAGCGGGGGTGATCTCAAAGACAACGTGGCCCTCTTCAACATCAAGAAGCCGAAAATTGAACAGGCAAGACATGGGCGGCATAGGAGTGCGGCCGTCCCTCAAGGCCCGCAGATAATCAAGGCCGCTCATCGTCTTGATCGCTTGCGCACTGACCTCCGGGTCACTCCATGTGATGATGTGGCGATGTTCCACTGGACCGGTTTCCATCCTCTTCATGGCAGCCTCTCTATATGGTAACCTCAACGAGTCTCGGAACGCAGCAAATCTGAAGCACTCACGGGTACCATGCCGGGAGATTTTGTCTGGCGAAGTGCCCGTGCTTGAGGGGTAATACGAGCGCCTTTCGCTCCAAATGATCGGTACAGACTGTTTGATCTTCTCCGGGTTATCCCCAATGAGCGCCGGAATTAGAACCTAAACAACATACGCTCCTGATCCAGGTTCTCCTTGCCTGTCGCAGTGATTCCAAGACCTCGCTTCTACGCTTTTCCAAGGGCCTTCAAGACCCTATCGGGTGTAATAGGGAACTCATCAACCCAGACGCCGACGGCGTTATGGACTGCCGGGCCGAGGAGAAGGGGGACAACCGTTGCGATATCCTCACCGATGCCGACGGCGCCGTAGGGGCCATAGCCCATACCGGTTTCCACGAGAATAGTATCAACCGCGCCGACATCATTCATGGTTGCTATCTTATAATCAAGGAGGTTGCCATTGAGCATCACGCCTGTTTCCGGGTCATGTATCACCTCTTCACTCCTCGCCCTTCCGACGCCCATATACGCGCCGCCGTACTGCTGCCCTTCCGCTCCTTCGGGAGATATCACCTTGCCGACGTCGTTGACGTTCACCACCTTCTTTACTTCGACCTCCCCGGTCTCCGTGTCGACCTCAACTTCCATAAAGTGCGCCTGGCGGCACATCCGAAGCCTGGCATGGGCGTAGGCCCCGTCCTGCACCTGCCAGCTATGGGCAAAGAGAGGCGTGGAAAAGGGCGCCCTCATAGCCCCCTCTATCCCCAGATCGCCCTGAATGATTGGCCCGCCTGCCCCTGAAGGACCGACCAATTCTGCTATCGACATCTTTCTTGACGGATCGGATGTGACGTAGATGACGCTGTCCTTGATATCGAGATCCTCGGGTTCCATCTCAGGAAAAGGTACGGGAAAAGCGCCCCTCTGCGTCTCTCCCATCGAGCTCGTCGCCGCCTTAAGTATCTTCCTTTTCAGAATTCGCGCGGCATTTCTGATCGCATACCCATTCACCGACATGTTGGTGGAAGAGTCGGGGGTCATCGGGAAAAAACCTGTATCGTGATGAGGTCTGTAATAAACGTCCTCGACCCCCATCCCAAGCTCATCCGCGGCTATCTGGCAGTAGGCTGTTTCGGCGTTTACCCCGTTGTCGGCCCTCATCCCGAGAATGCTTGCCGTCCCATCCTGTCGTTCGATACGTATCGCTATTTCGCTCGATCCCGCAGAATCCTCCCATTCATGGGTCCACGTAAAGGCAATCCCGTGCATCTTGCCGTTCGGAAGCCTCTTCGTCCCCGGAGGGTGCCATTTTTCATCCCAGCCAATGGCTGCCCGGCCCTTCTCTATGCATTCGGTCAGGCTATCACGCACGGGGAATCCCAACTCCCTTTTTTTCGCGTTGAGCCATTTCATGTCGTGTCCGTGCGCCCCGTCATTCTTCAAGGCAACGTCCAGAGGATCAAGCCCCAGGACGCTCGCTACGCGATTAAAAACCATGGAGAGGACGATTACGTTAGGGGCTTGTTCACATCGTACAGGAACAGTGGTCCCCTTATTGACTTTCACGGCTTCCAATTTCCCATAGATATTTGGAATTTTCGTGTTCTCGACGAGGTGCTTGATAATGCCGAAGACGGGCACCATGAGGTTGACCTGTATGGCGTGCACCTTGACGGCTTTGATCGTCCCGTCGTCGTCCATCCCGACCTTGAAAAAGTAGGTCCCTTCGTCCATCTGCCCGCCGTAGAAATCTTCCCTTCTGGTAAACACCCATTTCACCGGTCTTCGGGTCCTTTTTGCCACGACCGCGGCACAGTAATGTCCACCCATGTTCCACGACATCTGGCTCCACCCGCCGAAGCTGGCTCCCTGGTACAGGCAGTGCATCTGAATCTTGTTCATCGGAATACCGCCGAACCACGACGCAATAACGCGTTTACACACGTGGGGCCGCTGCTGTTTGACCCATACCTCGGGATACTCTCCATTCCACTTAAAGACACCGCAAGGGCGTTCCGGTCCGATCCAGGTATTTGCCATGCGGCGGATTTCGAACTGGATGATTCTGTCTGCTTCCGCCAGACCCTTTTCGACATCGCCTGTCTCCTCGATGTCTATCCCCCGGTTGAAGACGTTACCATTGGGAAGTAGTTCAGGGTTGGATAGGATGGCGTCAGGCTTCACCGCCTCCTCTCCATCAAGCAAAAAAGGGCGCTGCTCCCAGTCAATTTCTATCAGTCGCAGTGCCTGCTCGGCTATCTCCTCCGTATCGGCCGCCACCGCCGCTCCTGCTTCCTCTCCCTGAAAGTAGGCGGTGTCGGGAATAACACGTTCCGCCGAAACCACGTGACCCCCCAGGTCGGCTGATGCCGGCAAATCGGGGTCGTCATACCTCAATACCGCCCTCACCCCCGGCAATGCCTCAGCTTTGCTCGTGTCCATTCGAACGATTTTCGCGTGTGGATAGGGCGAGGTAAGAAACCGCAGATAGAGCATCCCCGGCAGGGCTACGTCGAATGTGTAAAGGGCTTCCCCGCTTGCCTTCTCAAATCCGTCGACACGCCTTACACCGCGTCTCCCTATATGGTCATACGTCTGGCGGGGATATTTGTCTGCCCTGAGATTGTCCATCAGCTCCAGGATCTTTGACTTTTCCCGGTTAATGCCGTTTCTCGTCTTCCTCAAGGCTACCTCCTCTATCCCCCGCTCACAGGCGAGATAATATAAACGGCGTCCCCGTCCTTCAATATTTTCTTCTTGTCCGTGTACGCCCCGTTCACGATAAGGATTGTCGCAACCCTTTCCGGCAGATGGAGCATCTCGAGAATTGCGCCGGCGGACGTACCTTCCGGAACCTCGACCTTTTCTCCTGAGATGTACTTTTCTACCATCTCTTTGTAATAGCGGAGGGTGCCGTAAACTTTCACGTGTATCGTCACTGCCGTCCGACCTTTTTCTGTGAGCTTCTCACCCTTCATTAAAAACCGGCGACGAAAAGGCAAACCGGAATGCCGCCGTCAAAGCTACCGGATTCTTCCACCGTCCTTTTACTATGCCTCATCAATGAACTTGAAGCAGTATTTTCGTATTGTCTTCCTTGTTGGTTATCAGCCTGTCAAATCCCATCGTCACCGCATCCCTTAGTGGAACCGTCGCTGTGATGAGATCGCGCGCATCAAGTCGCTTGGCGGCCATCAATGCGAGCACAGCCCTGGCCTCATCGACATAGATCGGGCTTCCAACAACCGTTATCTGATTGAAGACTATGCTTCCAAAATTGAATGTGCTCGCCTGTCCGAAAACCCCAACCATTACGGCTACCCCATCCTTGCGCACCAGGCTCACAGTGAGTTGAGGGGTCTCAGGCCTGCCCACGCATTCAATCGCAGCATCCACGCCCAGGCCTTCCGTCAACGCAATAATCTCGGCCGCCGGATTACCCTCCGTGGAGTAAATGACTTTTGTAGCACCCATGGACAGGGCCTTCTCGCCCCTCTTCCTGTATTTTGCGACGAGGTAGACCTCGCTCGCGCCGGCCGCTCGAGCAGCCATTACCGTGGAGAGCCCGATAGTGCCGTCTCCGACGACGGCCACTCTGTCCCCTATTTGTATCTTGCTCAGCCGCACGGCGTGGACGGCAACCGACAATGGCTCCACCAACGCGCCTTCTTCATCGGTGACGGCATCAGGCAGCTTATATAGCGTGTTTGCGGGGGCAACCATGTAGTCGGCCATGCATCCCGACTCCATCAAACCCATGAACGGCCCGTTTAGGCAGAGATTGTACATTCCTTTCTTGCAATAATGGCAATAGCCACAGTACCATTCGCCCAATCCGGTTACCCTGTCCGCTATTCTAAAGGCAGTTACATCCTTTCCTAACGCGACGACTTCTCCGGCGAATTCATGCCCTAACGTTATAGGGGCCTTGTCAACGGCTATCATTACCGGACCATCGACATATTCCTTCAAATCTGTGCCGCAGACGCCGGCCAGATTAATTTTGATCTTCACCTGCCCTGGCCCTGCTTCCGGCTCGGGAGCGTCTTCATAGCGAATGTCTCTGTTTCCGTGCCATCTTAACGCCTTCATACCTACCTCCTTTTAGATTTCCGTCGCTTCCTCTTTGGGTTCTCAATTCGGCGCCCACTTCGCCGTCGCGATTCCACTGCCGCAATTCTACCCGTTTTCGAACCTGTCATTGGCCATGCTAATTGGCGATTTCTGGATCCATCCACGCCCGTTGAATTGATCTCTCGCCGAACCTTCACGCGATTCTTCGGATCCACTTTTCCCCCGGTCGTATGAGATAGAAAATTGTCGCACGTCAGGCGGTGGAACAGCAATAACGCAAAGGGCTTAGTTCGACGATAATAGAATCGTATGGCGCACCGAAGAAGTGCTTAGGGGCACCGGCAGTTCTTATAAGCGAGGACCTGAAACAGACGAGCTATACGACTATCTTAGCCTTGACTGCGTAGCGCACAAGATTGGCGGTGTCATGGATGTTGAGGCGGTTCATGAGCTGTGTGCGATGCACCTGCACTGTCCTGAAGCTCAGGTTGAGCCTTCGTGCAATCTCTTTGCACGTATTTCCCTCGGCGATCAGTTGCAGGATCTGTCTCTGGCGAGGGGTAAGTTTCTCGTAGGGGCTCCCCTCCAGGTTTGACGGCATTTCGGTTTCCAGCCCCTGCATGCGGGCCGCGTAGCCCTCGATAAGCTGCTTGGCGACCGCCGGGCTCAGGTAAGGCTCTCCTTTCATGGCCGATCTGATAGCAAGCTCCAACTCGCTGCGGTCCGCATTCTTGAGCAAGTATCCGGCAGCCCCGACGTTGAGGGCCTGCATCACATATTGCCGGTCATCATGCATCGAGAGGAAAACAATACGAACGTCCTTGACCTCCCTGCTTATCCTTGCAGATATTTCCAGACCGTTCAATCCCGGCATTGCTATGTCCATAAGCACTATATCGGGAAGTTTTTCTCTGATCTGCCTCAATACCTCGTAGCCCTCACCCGCCTCAGCTACTACTTCAACATCGTGGATCTCGTTGAGCAGCAAACGGAATCCGGCTCGGACGAGCGCATGATCGTCGGCGAGCATGACCCTGATTTTTTTCATCTCACGTCCCTTTTTTGAGCGGAAACGTTGCCGCTATTTGTGTGCCCCTTCCTGCCCGGGAGACAATCCGAAAAGCACCGCCGCACAGCAGGACCCGTTCTTCCATGCCGAGCAAGCCAAAGCTCTCACCCCGAACAGCAAGCTCGCGAGATAACTTGACGTTAAAACCTGCCCCATCGTTAGAGACACGCAGTTGAAGTCGCCCGCCCTGTTCCTTGACAGAGATGCGAATCTCGCGCGGTTTCGCGTGCCTTACGGCGTTTGTCACAGCCTCCTGCGCTACCCGAAAACATGTGGTCTCAACCTCCGCGTCCGGCCGCGTGCGGATCGGCCCGGCGTCTACATTTATGTCCACGGGATACGCTCTGGAAACGCTGTCCGCGAGCCATCTAAGCGCGAACACGAGCCCAAGATCGTCCAGCATCGACGGCCGCAAGTTCAGCGATAAAGCGCGAACCTGACCAAGGGCTTTATCTATTATCTCGATACTTTCGTCTATTCGAGAGACGCGCTCTGACTCGTCCGCCAGGCGGCGCACCGAGTCTACGTTGATCCTCACGGCCGTCAATACCTGGCCTATTTCATCATGGAGCTCATAAGCCAAGAGGTGCCGTTCCGCTTCCATTCTTTGCAGCAGGCTTCGAGACAGGCTTTGCAGCCTCTCTCTCGCGGCCAGCATTTCCTGTTCCGCCTCTTTCTGCTTGGTGATGTTTTTTGCAGTCCCTTCGTAAAACAGCCCCCCGCACCTGTCGTGAGCAAGCCGCGCGTTTACCGACAGCCAGGTCTTTCGTCCATTTCTTTTATAGAACTGAGTCTCGAATTCTTGCACCCTACCGTTCTCCCCAAGGAGCTTCTCGAATCGCGCGGCGTCCTCAAGCTTGACGAACTGTTGCCCCCGGATGTTGGTAACTCTTGCCATCAACTCCTTCGAGTCTGCATAACCAAGCATGGAGGCAAAAGCAGGATTCACGTCTGAGTATCGGCCCTCCGGTCTCGCCTGGAATATCCCTTCGGCCGCGTTTTCGAAGATACTGCGGTATTTCTTTTCACTCTCGCGTAACGCGACTTCACCCTCCAGCTCACGCATTCGCCCATGGGCCATGTCGGCCAGAAGTTGAGCGAACCCCTCGAAATACTCAAGAATCACCTTGATGCTGCTTTTTCTGTGGACCGGCACTTCACGTACCGCCTCCAGGTACTCAGCCTCATCGAATCCGAATGTCCCTGCCCGCTCCTTGAAGAACTCCATATCCGGCCTTTCTGTGAAAAACTGTCCGCCGAAAACGTTCGCGATGTGCCTGCCTTCAACCAACACGGGAGCTGCAAAATCTGTCAAGCCATGCCTGCATCTGTGGATGACGCCGCGTTTCTCTTGATCGATCAACTTGGTTATCGCCAGGTCGCTTTTCCTGCACAATTTTGTGGAACGCGGATTCTTACGGTGGAAATCGAGGCATAGACGCTGCCCGGGCGAGTTTACCAATATGCTCCCGTCTACGCCGAAAACCGCTATGCTTCTTCTGGTCAATGCATGAAAGCGGTTTACAAGGTCTTGAATGGTCTTGTTCGTGACAAGGTCGGTGAACTTGTAATCTTGCGCGCTGCCGAGCTTCATTCCTTCCACTTCATACAACACAGTCAGAATGAATGTCAACCTATTTGTGTGGACTTCGGCCTAAACTCGGGAAATAGAGCGAGATTCCTACCTATGGAAGCCACCCGCGTAATGTTCATCCCCCAGTACGGAGGGGTACAGGAGGAGGGAATCCGTTCTTCCCGAGCACCCCGGTTTTGTTGGCGGCTAAAGGACCCTCACGCTCACGGTCATCGCACTACCTGCAGGCGAGTAATGCCCTCTTGACCATGGTCCGGGCAATCTGGACCATATATCGGTTACGGCTTAGCGGCTTGGCGCCGGATACGGCTGCATCCGCGGCGCGTTCTATATTCACATCGGTGAGCGGTTTTCCAAGTATCGCCTCTTCTGACGCGGCGGGCCTATATGGCGTGACGTATACGGCGTTGAGACAAATCCTTGCGGCGATAGCCTTTCCCTGTGAAACGGTGACGGCCGCGGCGCAGTTCACTATGGGGAAGTCAATCGATGCCCTCAGGGCAAACTTCCCAAAAGCGCTTTTAGTGCCTTCCACCGGTAATGGAAGCCTGATCTCCGTCACGATCTCATCGGCATCCAGAATGGTCGTCTTCTGCACCGAAACG
>Ga0187854_10003818_pt1 | contig 11698 bp, 7 predicted proteins | sample June2016WEW_6_15_FD_132445 | JGI IMG/M metagenome (GOLD analysis project Ga0187854, IMG submission 132445) | Peatland microbial communities from SPRUCE experiment site at the Marcell Experimental Forest, Minnesota, USA - June2016WEW_6_150 | ecosystem: Environmental > Terrestrial > Soil >...
AGCCTGCGCGGTATCGACCACGTCATTGGAAGTGAGGCCATAATGAAACCATCGTGCATCGGGGCCGACGATCTCGGCCACGGCGGTAGTGAAGGCAATCACGTCATGGCGCACTTCGGCTTCGATCTCGTGAATGCGTTCCACACTGAAATCGGCACGTTCGCGAATGGACTTGGCCGCCGGCTTGGGAACCATGCCTGCCTCGGCCAGAGTCTCGGTGGCAGCGACTTCCACAGCCAGCCAGGTGCGGAAGCGATTCTCATCACTCCAGATTCGACCCATTTCTGGGCGGGTGTAGCGCGGGATCAAGGCGAATTCGCCTCCTGTCGATGCTGATGCAAGTGGGACAGAGGATTCTAACTGGAGTACGAAAAAGAGGCCAGCGTGCGCAGGAATGGTCGAAGTTTTGCCTTTTGAGTATTATATCGCCTTACGATATTCTATTAAAGGAAGTGGATCGCGGCACGATACAATCAGCGGCATGAAAAGGCTCACCTTGTCGGATTACCAGGCGCTGGCAGAGTTCCGGTACCAGATCCGCCGGTTTCTCCACTTCAGCGAACAAGCGGTAAAGCAGGCAGGATTGGAGCGGGGCCAGTACCAACTGATGCTGGCGATTAAGGGCATGCCCGCCAGCGTGCGTCCGCGAATCCGCGAGTTGGCCAATCGCATGGAGATCCGCCACCACAGCGCCGTAGAGCTGGTGAACCGCCTGGAAGCGGGAGGATTTGTGCACCGCACGCGGGCGCACGACGACCGCCGCGAAGTGCTCCTCATGCTTACTCCCAAAGGAGAGAAGGTGCTCGCCGAGCTTGCGCTTCATCATCATGAGGAACTTCGCAGTGCCGGACCCGAACTGGTAGCCGCTCTTCGGCGCATTATGCGGGAGGGCAACGATGCGCCTCCCCAGCATTCTGCCGTCCCTCATGAAAAAGGAAAGACAACCAAGCATCCATGAGTACCACCGGCAAACGAACTGCCAAGAAAACATCCGTTCCAGCCGGCTCCGTGCCCGCCCCCACCCCAAACTTAGAGAGCACGATAGCGGACGCACCTCCGCCCGCGCCGTTCCGCATGCTGCTGATCTCACTTCTTTCCGCCGCGATCGGTGTTGTGGCAGGCATAGTCGCCTTCGCTCTCTACAAGTTAATCGGCCTGTTCACCAATCTCTTCTTCTACCATCGCTGGTCCAGCGCCTTCACGAGCGCGCAACACAACCATCTCGGCTGGATGGTAATCGTGACCCCGGTCATTGGCGGACTCATCGTGGGTGTTATGGCCAAGTACGGAACATCGAAAATTAAGGGCCACGGCATTCCAGAAGCCATGGAAGCGGTCTTGTTCAACCGCAGCCGTATCGCCCCGCGTGTGGCCATCCTGAAGCCCATCTCGGCGGCAATCGCGATCGGTACGGGCGGTCCGTTCGGTGCGGAAGGCCCAATCATTCAAACCGGCGGAGCGATCGGGTCGCTCGTCGGTCAGACCTTTCATACGACTGCGGTCGAGCGCAAGGTACTGCTCGCCTGCGGTGCGGCCGCCGGCATGTCTGCCACCTTCAACACTCCCATCGCCGGCGTAATTCTTGCCATCGAGTTGTTGCTCTTCGAGTTCAAGTCGCGCTCGTTCATCCCGCTTGTGATCGCGAGCACACTGGCGACCGCAGTCCACATGCAGCTGCTGGGTTCGGGGCCGATGTTTCAGGTCAACCCGATGGACTTCGCCATCCCCCGGGCTCTGCCGTTGTATCTTGTGTTAGGCCTGATCTGCGGCCTGGCCGCCGTGGGCTTCAGCAAGCTGCTGTACTGGGTAGAAGATCAATTCGACAGACTCCCGTTCGACGAAATGTGGTGGCCGGCGGTGGGCGCTCTCGGACTAGGCATCATCGGGTTCTTCGTGCCCCGCGTGCTCGGCGTCGGCTACGATACCATCGGCGACATTCTCAATGCCGCGCTCGCCTGGAAACTTCTGCTGATCGTCATGCTGGCCAAGGCCGTTGCCCTGGCTGTCTCGCTCGGCTCCGGCACCTCGGGTGGGCTGCTGGCGCCCTGCTTCATGTGGAGCGCGGCCATGGGCGGCCTCTTCGCCATGATCGCGAATCACTTCCTTCCCGGCGCGCACCTTTCTCCCGGCGCTTTCGCGCTGGTAGCCATGGGCGCGGTTTTCGGCGCGGCCTCGCGTGCCACGTTTACGTTCATTATCTTTGCTTTTGAGATCACCCGCGACTACAACTCAGTCTTGCCGCTCATGTTGGTCAGCGTCATCGCCGACGGCATCGCCATGCTCTTTATGCCTAACAGTTCGATCATGACGGAAAAACTGGCGCGCCGGGGGTTACACGTTCATCAGGATTACGAAGCCGACGTTCTCGCTCAGACCAAGGTTGAAGAAACCATGGATCGGGATTTACCCGCCATACCGGCTGACACAAAGGTTGGCACGTTAGCGGAGCGCATTGCGCGACACGACCCGGTTGTCGCTCGGCACGAGGCTCTTCTGATCCTCGATGAAACCGGAAAGCTTTCCGGCATCATCACGCGGGGCGACTTGCTTCGCGCCCTCGCCCAAGACCCCTCAGGAGAGATGAGCGTTCTGGAAGTTGGCAGCAGCCACCTGATCGTTACCTATCCCGACGAACTTGTCTCCGAAGCCGCTTCGAAGATGCTGCGGTATGACATCGGACGCCTGCCCGTGGTCGATCGCGCCGACCATCGCAAAACCATCGGATATCTCAGCCGAAGCGGAGTGATGGCCGCCCGACTCCGCGGCTTCCACGATGAAAACTTGCGCGAACCAGGATGGTTTCCCAGGACCCGTCAGCCCAATTCTGAGAATTGAACCCTCTTCCAGCGCCGGATCCCAGAACTGGACTGAACGTGGACTGGTCACTGCATTCTCTAACCGAAAAGTTCTGGCAGCAGGATTTGTATTGCCAACGGCCCGCCACTTTGAGTATGCTTCCGCAATCCCCAGAGTCCAGGCACTCTGCGGGGAAACGTGTATCCAATGGCGATAGCTGAACTCAAGCGATCACCTTTGTACCTCCGCAGCCCACTCCTGCGTGTGAGCACACAAGACTGGCTGCACGCATTCTTCTGTTGTCGATCCGCTTGTTCACTCGTCAAACCCCCGTTCCAGCAATAAACAAAATTCCATTCCGAACTTAGGGAGAGGCGATGCCGAAGCTACAAGGTAGGTTCATCTGGATTAGTTTTCTCGCAACTGCATTTGTTGCCCAAGCCTTCGCTCAAGGCGGCGCGACGGGCGCGATCACAGGCACGATTCAGGATCCTAGCGGCGCGGTCGTGGCCAACGCCGAAGTGCGCATCACGAACCAGGAAACCGGTGTGCTGGAACGCAGCGTCACTTCAGGCCCCGACGGTTCTTTCACCGCTCCGTTGCTGCCGGCGGGCGAGTATACGGTAAGCGTCCATGGAGCCGGGTTCGCCGAATCCACATTCCGCGACATCGTCGTGCGCGTGACCGAGACCACGCGCCTGATCGCCAAGCTCAAGACCCAGGCCGTGCAACAGCAGGTGGAAGTGCAAGCCGAAGTGCAGGAGGTAGACACTACCGATGCCACGACGGGGCAGGCCATTGAATCGGGAACCATCAAGAACCTGCCGCTCGCCACGCAAAACTTTCAGCAGTTGCTCACGCTATCGAGCGGCGCGCAAGGCGAGTTGAATGCCGCCTCGCAGTTGGGACGCGGCAATGTGCGGATTGAAGTGAACGGCCAGCGCGAAGACAACAATAACTATCAGATTGAAGGCATCAGCGCGACGGACTACAACGTCGCCGAGCTGACTACGACCCCGCTGCCTAATCCTGCGGTGATTCAGGAATTCAAGGTGCAAACCTCGCTTTACGACGCCACCCAGGGCCGCAATGGAGGCGGCAACATCAACGCCATTCTGAAGACAGGCACCAACGCGTTCCACGGCGAGGCGTACGAATTCTTCCGCAACACCGTACTGGACGCTAACGACTACTTTCTCAATGGAGCGGGCGAGCCAAGGCCCGTGGTCCAGCAAAACATTTTCGGTGGGGATGTGGGCGGCCCGATCGGCACCGGCGGCAAGCTCGGTTTCTTCTTCGTCAACTATCCGGGAACACGCCAGCGCAGCGGCGATTCCCCGGGAACGATCATCAGCACGCTCATCCCGTATATTCCCGCGGCGGATCGTGGACCCTCCGGTCAGGCCGCTCTGGCGTCTGCTTTTGGCATCTCCAGCTTTGATCCGGTCGCGGCATCGCTGATCGCGTTTCAAAGCAACCAGTTTGGTGCGGCTGGCAACGGCTATCTTTACCCCCTGCCCAACGTCCCCAGTGGAACCGCTGCCGGCACCGTCGTCCCGTTTACAGTCAGCGAGCCCGGCAGCTACACCGACAACCAATTCACCGCGACATGGGATCGCGAGTTCCGCAACTCCAAGGACAAGCTCTCCGCCCAATTCTTCTTTCAAAATTTTCAATCGGACGTGCCCTTTGGCGCGGGCGGCCTGCAAGCCTCTCTTGGCGGTAGCATCAGCAGCGGAGATCTCAACTTCCCTTACCAACTTCCGGTAAAAGATCGGGTCTTCTCCCTTACCGAGACTCACATTTTCTCCCCCACGCTGGTGAATGACTTCCGCCTTGGCTTTATTCGCATCAATAACAGCGACATTAACGTTCCGCCCGTCACCGCGAGCCAGGCTGGTATCACCCGCCCCACCAACAATCTCACGGACAACATTTACAAATTTACCTTCGTCAGTTCAGGGTTTCAGTTTGGTCCTACGCCGCAAGCCAACCAGTATCAGGCACAGAACAACTTTAATTTCATAGAGACGCTGGGGTGGGTCAGGGGCAAACACAATTGGCGATTTGGGGGCGAATTCACGCCGGTCAGCCTCAATAAACAATTCCCGCAGGTCTTCAATGGCCAGCTTTACTTTGGCGACTCCACGGTCACGGATTTTGCGAATTTCCTGCAAGGCACTCCAGAATTCAGCTTTGGCGGCGGCGGCGTCTATAACCATAACTATCGCCAGAAAAATTCCGCCGTGTTCGCGCAGGACGACTGGAAAGCCACTCAGAACCTGACTTTGAATCTCGGCCTGCGCACTGAGTTCTTTGGCGCCTGGAGCGACAATGCCTGCCACATCGGCAACATGGAATCGGACCGCACCAAGTCAGGCCAGTATCCGTTCATCTATCCGAGCTGCGTCAACAAGCTGGGCGTTCCCGGCCTCACCGGAAACGCTGCTGGATCAACCTTCAACAACAGCGTCTCCACCGGCATCGGCCCGCGCGTTGGCTTCGCGTGGGACGTTCTCGGCCATCACAACACGACCCTCCGCGGCGGCTACGGTATCTTCTACGTTCGAGAAGACGTAGGAGCGGTCGACCAACTTAGCTTCCAGTCGCCGTTTATTCCCATTGTGTTTTTCGGGACGACGCCCGGGTTCACCATGTCTGATTTCTTCACCGGAACCCCAGCCACCAATTCCAACGCAGTGCCTGCCGCCGGGCAGTTGTCAGGCGCCTGGCTGCCATGCCTGGCCCGTCTCATCAGCTTCGCCCCCAGCAACAACCCGAACATACCGGACGGCAACTATGCCTGCACCGGCGGACCGGGTGTGAACTCCACGCAAAACTTGTTTGTGCTGGAAGTCCCTCGGCATTTCGTAGTCCCCAACACGCAGCAATGGAATCTCACCCTGCAGCGTGATCTGGGCCGCAAGTGGGTGCTGGAGGTTGGCTATGTCGGCACCAAGGGCACGCACCTCCGCGAAACACGGGACGCCATCCAGTCGGTAAACGCCACGCCGGCTAATCCATTCACGGTCACGGACACCAGCGGCAACACTTATCAAATCACCGACAATACTTTTTCAAACGCCATTGCGCGTACGCCCACGCCCGGCCTGAACGGCTATTCGGGTTATCAAATCTTCGCCAATGACGCCTATTCCATTTACCACTCTTTCCAGGCCACAGTCTCGCGGCGCTGGGAGCGGGGTTACATTCAGGCTGCCTACACATTCTCCAAGAACATTGACGCGACCTCGACCGGAAACACGGCCAACAACACCGCCTTCAACGATGAAAGTACGATCAACGCCTCGCGCGGAATCTCTGATTTCAACCGTCCGCAGGTGTTAAAAGTCAGCTACGTTTACGACCTCCCATTCTTCGCTCACACCACCGGGTTTAAGCACGCAGCACTCGGGGAGTGGGCCGTGAGCGGCGTCACCAGCCTGCAATCGTCGCTGCCGTTTTCAGTTTTGGATTCCAACGGCGGCAACGCTTTCCTGGGAGCCGGCACGTCGCCTGTGAGCGCTAGTCTGGCTTCCGGCGCCACCATCGGCAGCGGCATGACTTCCGGCAGCATCTCGCAGCGTTTGAGCGGATATCTGAATCCGGCTGCCTTCACCACCGCGCCGCAGCTTTATCCAACGCAATGCCAGACGGATTCCAATTACTGCACTACTGGATTCGGCGATCTCGGCCGCAATATCTATCGCGGCCCATTTCAGCAGAACTGGGATTTCTCCCTCATCAAGCACATCAAGCTTACAGAGCGGCAAGATCTCCGCTTCGCCGCCGATTTCTTCAACCTGTGGAATCACCCAAATTTCGGCACTCCGCTCGTGACGGACTACGAGCAGTACCTGGCCTGGGCATCCGGCAGCCGGACTAGCCCAGACCCATTCGGCGAGATTGTGAGCACCACGGGCACTCCGCGCCTGATCCAGTTCTCTCTGCGTTGGACGTTCTGATCCGCGGCTAAAATACGAAAGCCGGGAAGCTAAGCTTCCCGGCTTTTCTCAATCAGATTGTTAAATCTCTACGCCAAATCTACGGTCGCTTCTCCACTTCCGCGATCAGCGGCCGCAAGGCGTCCACGGAAAATCCCAGCGTGCCACCGGAAAATCCATCAATATAAGCTGAATTCACTCCAATCACTTCCGCGTTGGAGTTGAATACCGGACCCCCGCTGCCTCCATGCGCCGTCGGAGCATCGTAGATCAGCTTGTCGCCCACCACGTCGCCCAGATGCCCGCATGTAGTCGAAGGACGAATCAGCGACAGCGCCGCCAGCTCACTCGCAGCCGTGATGTCGTTATGCCGGTACGCCAGCCGCTGATAAATTCCGCTCGGCGACTTGGCCACCATTCCCGCAATCCCCATCGGATAGCCGATCACCGTCACGAGTTCGCCTGGCAAAGCGTTGCCTTTTGCCAGCGGCAGCACCGCAAGTCCGCGAATCGCATTTTTATCTTCGATCTTTAGCACGGCCAGATCGCCTACGGGAGAAACTGCTCCCGGGATTAAGCTGACAGGCGTCGCCGAACCTGGAAAGAACACGACCAGACTTTCCAGCATGGCCGTTGCACCACGATGCATCAGTCCTTCCGCCTCGCTATCGCCAAACCATGGTTCAGCCACGTGCCGGTTGGTGGCGAGCAGTCCGTCACCCACCAGAAATCCAGTGCCAGACACACGCGCCCGAATCGCGGCCGGCTGGTTCGCGAATCCAACCTGATATACGCCGTAAATGTAGCCGATGGAATTCCGGTACCGGTTGAGTACTAACGCCGGCATCGCCTGCTCTTTCTCGAGTTCCGCCACCTGTTGGGTCAGCGCATGCACCTGCTTCTGCAGATCGTCCGGCTGCGGACCCTGCGCCGTGGCGGGAGCGTAGTAATGGAACATGGCCACCGCGCCGATCAACAGCACAAGGCCCAGCACGGCCTGCACCGTCTGCTGCCAGCTCTCAGTAACTTCGTTTGATCCCTGTGGAAGTTCCGGTTCGGACATGACTTTGGAACACCGCCCGTTTCTCCAGCCCTGGCGCCAGGGGAAGGCGCACCCGTGCTGAAAGCCGGGGAGTGGTCATATTGCCTTGTCCGGCAGGGCTTTTCCACGGTACGGAAGATGATGTACAGGGGATATCGAAAGTGTAGTGAGAATGGCAGCTCGGCGCGGCCAGCTAACAGAAGCAGGCTAAGGCTTCCCGACGCCCAGCCGCTTCGCCATTTTGTCGTAGAGAAAACCTTCTCCCGGAACATACGGCTGCACCCACTCGCCGTCGATCACGAATTGAGGGACGGCGCGCTTGCCGGTGTGCTTGACGATTTCATCCACAGCCCCCGGCGTGGTCTCGATGTCAACCTCTTTATAGGGGATATTGTGTTTGGCCAGAAAGCGTTTGGCCTCGCGGCAATCAGGACACCAGGCTGAAGAGTAAAGGATAAGTTCCATAGACCTCAGTTGAATCTTGGTAGATACGTATATTGCTACGTGTGCTTGATGTGTATGCTACACGTGTTCCAGATGTGTTACCGTGCGCTCGTTGACGATATTTCCTGTGTTCAGCGTCGAAGCTGGTTCAAACAGCAGAATCCAACATTCTTCTTCCGCGACCGGACGGTGCTCTACTCCGCGCGGTACGACAATAAACTCACCTTCCTCGATCCACTCCTGCCGGTCAATAAATTCCATGCGGAAGCGGCCCTTCACCACCAGGAACATCTCATCTTCATTGTCGTGATGATGAAACACGAACTCGCCCTTAGTCTTCACCAGCTTCACTTGCTGCCCGTTAAGCTCGCCGGCAATGTGAGGCTTGTAGTATTCCGGAATCTTCGCAAACTTCTCAGCAAGATTAACCTTATCCATGGTGTGCCCCCGATTGACGTGCATCGCATATCCAGATTCGTTCGGAGCCGAAGTGGTCGCAAAAAGAAGTTTTCCGCCGCCGCCGTGGATTCTCTCCGCGTCCTCTGCGATTAGGTTTGTACTCATCCATCCCGGCAAAGCAAAAGCCGCCAGCTGGCGCTGACGGCTTGAGGCTGATAAGTAACCTTTAGCTATTCTCGTACAGCAGCACACCCTCGGTCTTTTCCGCATCCACCGGACGGTAGAACAGCTTGTTATCTTCCAGGAAGACCTCGATAAATGCCGGACGCGTGGTAATCGTTCCCTGAATCAGCGCTTCCGACAGCGGGTCTTCAATGTACTTCTGCAACGCTCTGCGCAGCGGTCGTGCTCCATAGGAGCGGTCCGTCAGGGTTTGGTTGAGGATCCACTTCTTGGCTTCATCGGCCACCGTGACCGTGATCGCCTTCTGCGCCAGGTTCTGGTTGAGTTGCGTAACCATAAGTTCCAGAATCTGGATCAGGTCGGCTTCGCTCAGAGCCAGGAACAGAATAATCTCATCCAGCCGGTTCAGGAATTCTGGATTGAAGGTGCGTTTAACTTCACCCTTCACCAACTCTTCAACCTTGCCCGAAACCTGATCTTCCGCAGTCGACTGGAAGCCAAACCCCTCGCGCTTCTGCAGGTGCCGCGCCCCGATGTTCGAGGTCATGATGAGGATCGTGTTCTTGAAGTCGACCGTATTGCCCAAACCATCGGTAAGCTGGCCATCTTCAAAAACCTGCAACAGGATGTTGAACACATCCGGATGCGCCTTCTCGATTTCATCCAGCAGCACCACTGAATACGGTGCCCGTTTCACGCGCTCGGTAAGCTGGCCGCCCTCTTCGTAGCCAACGTATCCCGGAGGCGAGCCGATCAGCTTCGACACCGAATGCTTCTCCATGAACTCCGACATGTCGAAGCGAACCAAAGCTTTTTCCGTGCCGAACATGAATTGGGCCAGCGTGCGTGCGACTTCCGTTTTGCCCACGCCCGTCGGGCCGAGGAATAAGAACGAGCCAATCGGACGGTTTGGACTCTTCAACCCTGCGCGCGAACGCCGGATCGCCCGGGCCAGCGCGCTGATCGACTTATCCTGAGAAATGATCCGCTTGTGCAGCTCTTCTTCGATGCGCAGCAGCTTCTGCGTCTCTTCTTCTTTGATCGAAGTGATGGGAACGCCTGTCCAGCGCGAAACCACATCTTCGATGTCCTCGCGGCCCACAACCCCCGTTGAAGACTCATCCAAATGATATTTCTCGCGCAGCGCGCGCAGATTCTCGCGCTCCTTGCGTTCTTCGTCCGAGTAGAAACGGGCCTTCTCGAACTCATGGTTCGCGATCGCGTTCTCCATGCGGTGCACGATGAACTTGATCCGCTTCTGGACCTCGGTGATCTCCTCGGGCTGCGAGGTCTGACGCAGCTTCACCCGCGCACCAGCTTCATCTACCAAGTCGATGGCCTTGTCCGGCAGGAACCGATCCGGAATGTAACGGTTCGAGTGCGACACGGCGAAGTTGATGGCGTCGTCGGTATAGGTGACGGCGTGGAACTTCTCATACCGGTCCTTGATGCCAAACAGCACCTTCACCGCATCCGCCTCATTCGGCGGAGGAACCTTCACCGCCTGGAAACGCCGCTCCAGCGACCGGTCCTTCTCGATGGACTTGCGGTATTCGCCCGGAGTAGTTGCGCCGATGCACTGAATCTCGCCGCGCGACAATGCCGGCTTCAGAATGTTCGCCGCATCGAGCGATCCTTCCGCGGATCCCGCGCCTACCAGAGTATGCAGCTCGTCAATAAAGATGATGGAGTTCTGCGACTCCATCAATTCTTTCATGATGGTCTTCAGGCGCTCTTCGAACTGTCCTCGATATTTTGTTCCGGCAACAATCAAGGAAAGATCAAGCGCCAGAATTCGCTTATCCGCCAGAAATGACGGAACTTCTCCATCGGCAATCCGCTGCGCCAGTCCTTCGACGATAGCCGTCTTGCCCACGCCCGGCTCGCCAATCAGCACTGGATTGTTCTTGGTACGCCGGCACAGAATCTGGACCACGCGCTCCAACTCTCCATCGCGGCCCACCAGCGGATCAAGCTGGCTGTCCATAGCCGCCTGGGTCAAATCGCGCGAAAACTCACTCAGTAGCGAAGATTCCCGCTGCCGTTGCGGCTGCGCTTTTTCCTGGCTGGTACGCGCCAATTCCTCACGGATGGTCGATAGCCGTAGCCCGCGCTCGTGCAGAATCTCAGCGGCAAAGCACTTCTCTTCCCGCAGCAATCCCAATAGAAGATGTTCGGTTCCGATGTGCCTGTGAGACAGCCGTTCCGCTTCTTCCGCGGCATAGGCCAGCACGCGCTTGCACTCGTTGCTCAAAGGCAGGTCCACCGACGTCGAGACCTTTTCCCGAATCGTGGTGTGACCCTCAATCTGCTTGCGGATAGACTCAACCGAGGCGTGCGAGCGCAGGAATCGATTAGTCAGGGCTTTATCTTCGCGCAGGAGCCCCAGCAGCAGGTGCTCGGTCTCTATATAAGGAGACCCGAACTGGCTTGCTTCGTAGCGCGCGAAGAAGATCACGCGCCTGGCTTTCTCCGTATAACGTTCAAACATAATGCCCTTCCCCCCGAACCCCTCTGATCGAGAAGGCACGACCTCCCGCTCGACCTACCTAAACCCTGGCCCGATGTCGTTCATGTCTTGCGTCCTGATCCGCATCACTAGCTCATTATGCAATTAAACAGCCATCCAACCCAAGTACCGAAACGTTACCATAATGTTACCGAAGGAACCTTTTGAAATCTCCCTTACGCCTTCCAGCCAGTCCAATTTCTTGCACTTTGTCTTACTAATCTTTCACTCGCTCGTTCTCACCACTAAACGGGCAGCGACTCCGGCCTGATTTCCTCGACGCGCCCCTGCTTCAGCCGTAACACCCGGTGACAGCGTCGTGCGAACGAAAAGCTGTGTGTTGCAATGAGGGAGGTGAGTTGGTGCTCGCGATGTAATCGC
>Ga0187854_10003820_pt1 | contig 11695 bp, 10 predicted proteins | sample June2016WEW_6_15_FD_132445 | JGI IMG/M metagenome (GOLD analysis project Ga0187854, IMG submission 132445) | Peatland microbial communities from SPRUCE experiment site at the Marcell Experimental Forest, Minnesota, USA - June2016WEW_6_150 | ecosystem: Environmental > Terrestrial > Soil >...
TCACACCCCCGACCATGTGAACAACGGATGAACCGGCATGATCGACATGACCGTGACCCAGGCCGAAGTTCATTCCGAGCTTCGCCAACCAACCGCCGCCCCAGACCCAGTTGGCAAATAGCGGATAGACAAACATGGCCATGAAAAAACCGAAAATAACAAAGGAAGAAAATTTCCATCGTTCCGCCAGCGTTCCGGTCGGGATTGTCGCTGCGGTATCCATAAAAACCATATTAAAAAGAAAGAGTGCAAAGACGCTGCTCGGATAAGAACTGCCGGATAAAAAGAAGCCCTTCAGGCCGACCAATCCAAAAACCCTATTGGAAAAATGCAGGGTCAGTTCGTGGTTCAAACCTGCCATGGCTCCTAATGAGGGAATGGAGCCAATGCCTCCCATCTGGAAAGCAAAGCCGCAGATCCAGTAGCCGAGCATTCCAATTCCATAGATCATCAGGTTCATGGACATGGTGTGAGCGACATTTTTGGCCCGGGTGAAACCCGTTTCGACCATTGCGAACCCTGCTTGCATGAACATCACCAGGAAACCGGCGACCAGGATCCAGACGATATTGATCGCAAGATCGTTTTGCCCGGAAAGATGTTCTTCTTTCAGCGAAACGGTCGGATTCGGATTGGCGGCTTGACTGTTTGGGTGGACGATCGCAGAGTCCAGTGCCTGCGCTGCCGCGGCGGGCACGGCAACAAGTCCGGCCAGCGTCAAACCAAACGTCAAAATCAGGATCAACAATCCTATTCTGTGCGACATCGCTTCTTGCTCCCGCTTGTTTCAATGCAAAATGTGTTCCAGATTCGCCGGCGAGCCGTGGGACGGGGGATCCATGGGGCCTAACTTGCTGATTTACATGGGAAAAACTGCATCCAATCGAGAGACATCAAGAGAAAATTGAGTGAGACCTTGCCGACATAATAGTTAATATCGTCGAATCATACTACATTTGTGTATGAATTACGCCTTCGGTCCCAGGGCACCTCCAGGGCATTGCCGGCGGCGAAGCCCGGCGCACCTTCTCATTCTCACGGCTTTTGCCCGGGGTCGTCGGTTTTACCTGACTTCAAATTTTCACGGAGACCGGTTTGAACGCACACCCTTTCAAAGGTCCGCCGCCGTTTTAAATCCGCCCCTGCTGTTTTGGTATCCTCCGGCCAGCAGTGTAACATTTGTGTATCCGATACTGATTAATGATACGTTATTGTCGGCCAGGCATGATGGCGCGCCCCATTCGCTGAAGCGGTGCGCGAAGCGTTCAAGCCTTTCCTTTCAATGGTCTTGCCGTTCCGATGTCAAAAATCCAATTCTGTGCGTCCGGTTGGTGCGATCTTTGCAGAGTCATAGGGGAGTGGACGTTAGTCAAAGACATGTCGTTGCCTTCTGGGAATTACTTTGGTGGGAGAGGTCACGCTATGAAGATGGTTTTGGCAATACTTCGGCCCGAGCGCCTGCAGGAAGTTCAGGCCGCACTCATGGATATCGGCGTTTCAGGGTTCACAATAACCGAAGGACGGGGCGCCGGCAGCCAGGAAGGTTACATCGAATGTTATCGTGGGTTCGAATACAGGGTTGGAATGACGGCCAAGGTGAGAATTGAGGTCGCCGTCTCGGATGATCGGGCCGAAGAGGTTGTCGAGGTCATGCGCAGTGCGGCCTCGACGGGTGAAGTCGGAGACGGCAAAATTTTCGTTTATGCATTGGACAGCTGCACGCGGATTCGGACCGGTGAGATCGGGGAAGCATCCATCTGATCATTCGTTTTCCCGCTAGGAGCGCCGGCGTCTCGCCCGCGGCTTTAAACCACATAGGAAGCAGTGCGGCTTTCGAAACCCTGCAAAAGAGCCCGCGAGACGCCGGCGCTCCCGGGAAACACTAAAAAAAGAGCGCAACGATCTTCTGTTGCGCTCTCCTTTGTTTTGCCCTGCAAAAAATGCCGTCTTCAAGCCCTTTAGAACGTCACGCCGTAGTACAGGAAGATGTACCGGTTTTTGGTTGCATTCGCATTCGCCCAACTGTCATTCCCGATACTGTAGCCTGCGTTCAGCAATCCGGATTTAGGAAGTGTGATTGAAATTCCCGGAGTGAAGAATCCGTACCCGTTTTTCCCGCTGAACCAATCCGCCACAATGCTGACCTTTTTGGAAACCGGCTGCTCATATCCGGCAATTACGCCCGCGCGAGGACCGACAAAGGTTACAGGCCCGCTTTTCGGATCCCGGTTTGCATCTACGACACCGTAGGGGCCGACATGGAAGCGCGGCCCGTAGTCGCCGGCCTTGAATTTTTTGCTGAACAGGCCGTACAACAGCCCCCAGCTGTCCTGGACACTACGGTTATTGAGCGGCGTATTCCAGACGATGCCTGCAGCCAAGGCATCGCCTTCTGTTTCATTGTCGTAGAACTTCCATTTTACATTAGGTTGGATATACACATTGGTCGTCGAGTCTCCTGATGTCCTGATGTTGGTTGCCGGGAAGTTCACTCCAAATTCGATGTTATGGGGCGCGCCCACAACTAGACGCGGATTATAGAGATAGGTCTGGGAATTGTCCGCTCCGGGCACCTGGGGCAGGAAATCGAATTCGGCATAGACTTTGCCTTTTGATACCGTATCGGTTGTAGGAATATTGAAAATAGTCGACTGTGCGATCAATTGGCCTTTGAACGTTGCCAACAGAAGAAAAATCAATAGCCCCGATACTCTGTAGTTTTTCACTGTTATTCCCTACCTTTCTGTTTTGAATGAAAATGCGAACTGGAGCACCAAGCCGGTGTCCAGCCGTGATTCGTTTACGCTGGCGAAAACCCGCCGCCTCAAAGAAAACATTTGTTCCATCAACTCACGCGAATCTGCGTTGCAAACTTCATTCCACAAACGACCGGCAGAAAAAGCAGACGGCGCAATGTTCCTTTGCCTCATTGGGTTTGCCACGTTTCCGCTTGGCTGGAAACCCGAACCCCGGTCCCAACAGATCCTCCTTTATTGTATATTGAATTTATCTTTATTACATGTTTGTATGATCGGCTTCAGTGGGGGAGACAAAAGAAAATGCACCGGGTGCAGCGGTTTTAGCGTTGTTTCGAGGGATCAAGGTTCCAGAGTGGAGATTGAATCGGCGAGCAATGACTGCTGATGACCGCCAACCGATGTGGATCCGCGCTGACTTCGAGATTGCATGGACGACCGGCCCGTCGCCCATAAGCGCTAAGATAAGTGAATTTCCTAGATCGGATGTTGAATATCGAATATCGAACATGAAATATCGAACCGCAGAAGTGAGGAAAGCTCTTCGAAATTCGACATTCTCTGTTCGATATTCGATATTTTCTGACATTCATTGCCAGGACTCATGCTTAAATTAGCGCTTATGGGCGGTCGCCCTAAGTCGCACACCGGTGCAGGGCCCTCGACTTCAATCGGACCCGGCAGACTCAAGCTCCTTGATCTCATGGCGGTGGCGCACTTCTCTCCCTTCGACAAGATAGATCACTTCTTCGGCGATGTTGGTCGCATGGTCTCCCACGCGCTCGAGGTTGCGGGACATCAAAATAAGCGCCAGCGCGCGTTCAATCGTGCCCGGATCGGCCATCATATAGGTCAAAAGCACGCGGAAGATCTGGTCGCGGAACAGATCGACCTCTTTCTCCTCCTCCAGAACAGCCCGGGCCAGATCGCAGTCGCTATTGACCAGCGCTTCAATGCTTTTCCGGACCATCGTCTCCGCCAGCTCGCCCATGCGCGGAAGATCGATCAGTGGTTTCAGCGGCGCCGATTTGAGCACATAGTGCGCATTCTGGCATATGTTCACCGCCTGGTCTCCGATGCGTTCCAGCTCGGTTGCGATCCGGGAGGACATAAAAAGAAACCGGACATCGCTGCCGACGGGCTGCTGCAGGGCGGTCAACTTGACGGCGCGGTCGTCAATCTCCAGCTGCAGGTCATTCACCTCGTTCTCTTTTCGCATGATCTCCTTCGAGAGGGACTCGTTGCGTTCGATCAGAACACGCAAGGAAAGCTGGACCATGGATTCGGCAATCCGTCCCATGAGCACCAGCTTTTCCAGCAGACCTTGGATTTGTTCATCAAAATGACGCTGCATGATTATCCAAACCTCCCTGATATATACTGCTCGGTTCTCGGGTCGGATTGCAGAGTGAAGAGGGTTTGGGTTTCTCCCACCTCTACAAGCTCGCCGAGCAACATGAACGCGGTGTAATCGGATATCCGGGCCGCCTGTTGCATGTTGTGAGTGACGATGACGATCGTGTACTGTCGCTTGAGATTGATCAGCAACTCCTCAATGCGGGCTGTTGCGATTGGATCCAACGCGGAAGTCGGCTCATCCATGAGCAGCACCTCCGGTTCGACCGCGAGCAGGCGTGAAATGCAAATCCTCTGCTGCTGCTCGGGCGAAAGCGACAAGGCCGAGGTGCTCAGCCGATCCTTCAGGGCATCCCAGAGGCCCGTTTGCGCCAGACCCCTCTCCACACGTTCGTCCAGATCTCCTTCGGACAAACCGTGGATCTTGGGACCGTACGCGATATTTTCGAAGACCGACAAGGGAAACGGATTAGGCCGCTGAAAGACCATTCCTACGCGTTTTCGAAGCTGCCTCAGGTCTACCCGATGATCGTAAATCGACTGTCCTTCCAGGAGGACATCTCCGGAAATGCGCATTCCCCGGATCGAATCATTCATCCGGTTGAATACGCGGACGAGAGTGGATTTTCCGCAACCCGACGGACCGATAATGGCGGTGATGGCATTGGGCTTGATTGCCAGAGATACATTGATGAGCGCCTGGAATTTGCCGTACCAGAGGTCCAGATTTTTCGTTTCCAATTTCATCTGAGAAGCAGAATCTGTCATTGCACCTTTCCCGGGAGCGCCGGCGTCTCGCCGGCTCTTTTAATAATCGCTTTGGAAGCTGCGACCTTCTATGCACGCTGTGAAAGAGCCGGCGAGACGCCGGCGCTTCGGCCAAGCTTATCCAAATCGGCCGGAGATGTAATCGGCCGTTTTTTTCTCCCGAGGCGTTGTGAACAGCAGCTCGGTTTTCTGAACCTCAATCATCTCGCCAAAAAGAAAAAACGCCGTTCTATCCGATGCCCGGGCTGCCTGCTTGACATTATTGGTGACCAGAATGACCGTAAAATTTTTCTTCAACTGCTGCAAGGCTTCTTCAATTCTCCGCGTTGAGATCGGATCCAAGCCCGAACAGGGCTCGTCAAGCAGCAGCACCGACGGTTCCAGGGTCAGGGTTCGCGCAAGGCAGAGCCGTTGCTGCTGTCCCCCGGAAAGGTTGCGGGCAGGTTCATCCAGGCGATCCTTCACCTCTTCCCAGAGATACGCTTCCCCCAAGGCTTTTTCGACCTTTTCATCACGTTGGCTTCTTCCCTCCCGGTTGAGACTCAGACCAAAGGTGAGGTTCTGATAAATCGTCATCGGCAGGGTGACCGGGACAGAAAAAACCATACCGACTTTACGCCTCAAAACCGCGACCTGGAGTTCCCTGCTATAAATGGATTGACCGTTGAGGAGCACGGTGCCCGATACCTGCCAATCAGGGTCCAGATCGAGCAGGCGGTTGAGACAGCGCAGAAAGCTCGTTTTACCGGCGCCCGCGGGTCCAATGATCGACAAGATCTCCCCGCGGCGTGCCTCGAGCGTTACTCCTTTCAGTATTTCATTGCCTGCATAACTCACGCGCAATTCTTCCGTGCAAATCCCAGCGGAATATTTTCCGGCTTCTCGACTCGGTGCAGCTTCCAGCTTAGCGTCCATCGCGCAGTCTCTTGCGAATCCGGGCCCGAATCATGATCCCGGTAAAATTCAGCAGGAACGTGAGCATCAACAGAACCAGCACTGTCGAATACAGAGCGGGTTTGGTCGCCTCGACATCAAAGGCCTGGGTGCTCATCACGTACACGTGGTATCCGAGCTCCATGAATTGATTGTGAAGCCGGACGGGAAGCTCGGGCAGTGAATAGGCTGCGCCCGTGAACATGACCGGGGCCACTTCGCCGGACCCGCGGCTCACCGCAAGAATTCCGCCGGTAAGAATTCCTCCTGCCGATTGCGGGAGAACGACCCGCCATATCATTTGCCAGCGCGTTGCGCCGAGAGAATAGGCGACCTCCCGATAATTGGCGGGGATTGCCCGCAGCGCCTCTTCCGTGGCCACGACCACCGTCGGAAGTGTAAGCAAGGCCATCGTCAAAGCGGACCAGATGATCGCCGGCTGGCCGTAAACCAAGCTGCCTCCGTACAAACCGCGGTCGATTCCTCGCCCGACAAACTCAATAAAGAAACCCACACCGAAAAGCCCAAAAACTATGGCAGGTACCCCTGCCAGGTTTTGAATGGCCAGCCGGACGAAATGCACCAGGCGGGATCGTTTCGGCGCATACTCATGCATGTAGATCGCAGTCGCCACGCCAAGCGGAATCACTGCAATGGTCATCAGAATCACAAGCGCGGCAGTTCCAAAAATTGCCGGGAATATTCCCCCTTTGGTGAAGTGGTCCCTCGGCGGCTCAGAAAGGAACTCCCAGGACAGTTTGCCCGCTCCGTACGTCACGATATTGCCGATAATAATCGCCACGATCGCGATGATGATCAGGCAGGCCAAGGCAGTGAGGGCCTGCATCGCTTTACCCTTCAACTCTGTCCGATCCGACCAGTTCGAAGGCATCAGAAGGCTCCTTGCAGCTTCTTCTGCAGTCTGCCGACCCACCAGCGGCCTATGAGATTGATGACGAAGGTGAGGAGGAAGAGAAATGCTCCGATGAAAAAGAGGACATGATAATGGGGGCTTCCCTGAACGAGTTCGCCCAGTTCCGCTGCAACGGTCGCGGAAAATGTGCGGATGGAATCGACGGGCGACCATGAAAGCACCGCGGCATTCCCGGATGCCATCAACACGATCATGGTTTCGCCGATTGCGCGACCGAACCCGAGAATGCATGCGGCCAAAACTCCGGGCATGGCTGCAGGAAGCACGACTCGAGATGCCGTCTGCCAGGAAGATGCCCCCATCGCAATGGAACCCTCACGAAAAGCCTGCGGCACCGAAGAGAAAGCATCCTCGGAAACGGTATAGACAATCGGGATCACTGCCAGGCTAAGACCGATTCCTGCCGTCAATGCATTCAGCCGGTAGGTCCAGCCGAAAGCGCCCTGCAGCCAGCTGGCGATCACCATCAGACAGAAAAATCCGACGACCACGCTTGGAATGCCTGCCAGGACCTCGATACAGGGCTTGATGGTCTCACGCGCCCACGAGGGCGCAAATTCCGAGGTATAGAGGGCAGCCGCCACCGCCAGCGGAATTGCAATCAGAGCAGCAATCAGAGTTACTTTCAGCGTGCCGATAAAAAGCGGAAACAACGAGTACTTTGGCACGTCCGAGATCGGCTGCCAGCTGAACTCAGCCGCTTCTCCGGCGTGATGCACCTGCGGGAGAAAAAGCCTTGAGAGGCTCGCCTCGCTCCTGACCTCCGGCGAAGTAAGCACCGGCAGGGCTTCTTTGCCTATAAAAACAAAAATCAGGATGAGCGAAAGGATCGCAACGAAAGCGCTCCCTTTGATGATGAATGCTGCGAACCGGTCGCTGAGAATTCCGATGCGCTGCAGTTTCGGCAGCGGCATCACTTCTGAATGATAGGGTAATACCCCACTGCTTCGCATAGTTTCTGTCCTTCCCGGTCAAGCACCCAATCGATAAAGGATTTCACATCGCCGGACGGTTCCCCGATTGTGTAGAAAAACAGATTTCGGGAGAGGGGGTACTGGCCTGTCTTTACGGTGGCAAGCGAAGGGGACACGGCTTCGCTTTTTTCATCCTTGCGAACCGGGACGACCCGAATTCCGGATGCATAGGCAATTCCGCCGTAGCCAATCGACGCCGGGTCTTTCGAAACCGCATTCACGATCGCGCCGGTGCCGGGCAGCGTCTGGACTTCCCGCGCAAAATCTTCGTTGTTCAATACATGCTCTTTGAAAAACTGGTATGTGCCGGAACTGTTCTCTCGTCCATAGGCGACAAGGCGCGCATCTTTCCCCCCCAATTCCCGCCAGTTCGTGATTTTGCCGGTGTAGATGGATTTGATCTGCGGCTCGGTCAGGGATTGAATCGGGTTGCTTTCGCTGACATAGATTGCCAGGCCATCCAGTGCGACAGGAATTTCTTTGACGTCTTTTCCATGGCGGCTGCGGACTTGGTTTTTTTCGGCAGGTTTCATGGGCCTCGAGGCATTGCAGATATCGGTGCCGCCATTAATCAGGGCTGCAATTCCCACACCCGATCCGCCCCCAGTCACCTGGATCGTGAGTCCCGGGTGCTCTTTCATATAATTCTCGGCCCAACTCTGAGCCAAAATCACCATGGTGTCCGATCCCTTCACTGTCACCGGCCTGTGCTGCTCGCCGGAATCCGGTCCACGGCCACATCCGCTGAGAGCAACAGCCAGGGCTGAAACAAGCATCAAAACGACGCACCTATTCCTCATGATCTCCTCCCGAATGAGGGCATTCTAAAAACTGAATGTGAGGTAATTACAAAGAATTCGTTAAGATTCGGTTAAGAAACGATTAACCAGTGGAGCTTCTATTGGACATAAATATCTCTGGCTCGGAAGTTGTGATAAGAATTAGACTGATTTCTAAACCATTCGCTGGTACAAAAGAGAAATGGCGATGCAAAAACCAGATCCTTCCGCTTCAAATAACGTGAAGAACCGGCTTTTTTGGAAAGTGGGGCTTCTTAACCTCCTGACGCTGCTGCTGGTTTTGATTATTTTGGATATCTATGTTGTTCAAACGCTGAAACGCGAGTATCAGGAAGGGGCTTTTTCGCAGTTGGAATCGCTATCGCGCGTAGCTCTTCGAAAACCTCCTCAATCGTCGGATGCAGCCGAGCTGATGGAATGGGCTCACTGGTGGGCCCGGGGTGGAATACGGGTAACCCTCGTCGCGAACGACGGTACCGTACTTGCCGACTCCGATGAGAATCCCGCAACGATGGAAAACCATCGCGAACGGCCGGAAATCCGGACAGCGTTGTCAGCCGGCTCAGGGCGCGCTGTACGCTATAGCACCACGCTCAAACATAAGCTCGTCTATTACGCAATACGTTTCGATCTGAACAACCAACCACCACTGGTCATGAGGTTTTCTCTGCCTGTTTACCGCCTGGATGAGGGAATCGCCGAGTTTCGCAAGCGGCTTTGGAGCACCTCGCTTTTGATTCTCGTATTGACTGGGGGAGTATCGCTGTATTTCTTTCGCAAGGTCTCCAACCGCATTGGACGCCTGACTGAATTTTCCCGGAGGGTGGCGGAGGGAGATTTTCGCCCGATGTCTCTCGAACGGAGCAATGATGAATTGGCGGACCTGTCGAGCACCCTCAATCAGACGGCATTGCGATTGGATAAAACCATCCGCACCTTGACCGAAGAGCGGAATCAATCGGCAGCGATACTCGCCAGCATGGAAGAAGGAGTGCTCCTGATCAGCACGGACCAGCGAGTCATTTTCTGCAACAGCGCTTTCTGCCAGGCAGCTGGCGTGACGAACGCCCATTGGGAAGGCCGGCCGGTGGTGGAATTGATCCGGAATTCGGACCTGCTCTCCATGATTCAAAAAGCGCTGATCGGCAACGAAGTGATCCATGGGGAAGTGGTCGTCGGATCCATTCGTACCCGGAGCTTTGCCGTAACCTCCGCACCGGTTCAATCCGATGCGCTGATTTCGGGCGCAGTCATGGTGCTGCACGACATCAGCGAAATTCGAAGGCTGGAACGCGCCCGCCGCGACTTCGTGGCAAATGTCTCCCATGAATTCAGAACCCCCTTGACCGCCATTCGCGGCTTTGCCGAGACGCTCCTGGAAGGCGCTTTGGAGGATGCCGAGAACAGACGGCGATTCATTGAAATCATTCACGACCACGCATTGCGGCTTGGCCGCCTGACAAACGATCTGCTCAGGTTGGCACAAATCGAGGCGGGGCAACTGCAGCTGGAAATCCAGCCCATTACGGTCGCCAGCATCGTTGAACCCTGCATTGAGACGACCCGTGTCAAGGCGGCGCAGAATGGACTGACGCTGGAAGTTCAATGCACGCCCGATTCCCCGGTGCTTCTGGGCGACCTCCGCTCGTTACAGGGAGTGCTGCAGGAAATCCTCGATAATGCGATGAGGTATTCGTCCGAAGGAGGCCGGATCCTTGTCAATACGGCTGTCCAGGAATCCGAAGCCGTAATCTCGGTTTCCGATACGGGAATTGGAATTCCCAAGGCAGATCAGGAAAGAATCTTTGAGAGGTTTTACAGAACAGATCCGGCACGGTCGAGAGAATCCGGAGGAACGGGGCTTGGACTCTCGATCGCCAAACACCTGATTGAAGCTCATGGCGGCCGGATCAAAGTGGAAAGCGAAGTCGGCCGGGGATCTACATTTTACGTTTACTTGCCAAGACAGGGCCAACCCGATTAATTGGATAGATTCGATTCAATGCCGGTCTGGCTCCCCTGCTCAGAATCATGGTTCTTACGGGAAGGGGGCAAAGCTCTCTGACGAATCTTTTCAGTGCGCTGATGTTGGTTTCCGTTTCAGGATGCGACGTGGCGGATCCCAGGCATCCAGGACCCGCATTTTCGGCGACCGGCCCGGTGAAGACAATCGGAATGCGCCGGTCTGCGGAAAGCATTTGCTCGATGGTCCCCAACAGCTCGGCTCCGGGCCTTTCGATGCTGAACAGGACCAATGCAGGCGCTTCACTTCGAAAAATCTTCAGGGCGTGTCGAAGACTGCATGCCGTGATCACATCGTACCCTTCGGCTTCAAATTCTCTCCGATATAGATCCCGGCTGCACTGGTACTTGTCAAAAACCAGTATTTTAAGCATAGGATTTCCTGCAGTTCGAGTTCGTGACGCTTCCAAATTGCAAAACTCCAGAAACCTTATACGACACTTCCGATCCGCTTTTTGTTATCAGTTGATTTTGTTTTGATTAAATTGCAAGCAAATGACAAGTTCCGTCCCTCTCAAGACATTCGACACTTAACAGAAACGCTGATTCCCCACCCGCTCACGCCAGCCGCTCATAGACCAAGCATTCGAGAAAAAGCCAGTTAGCCTCTTTTGCATACTGCACGATCTTGTTGTGTTGATCAGTCCTATTTACGATAGGAGATATCGGCCGGCCGCAAGACAAGAGGCGTGGGCGAATCAGCCGTGGCATATGAATTACGCAGGAAGAAATCAACACCTGACGGCATAAGACGCATTGCCGAAGAGCTGATCGAGGACTCTTTCACGGCGCTGCTAAGCCAGACACTGTCCCGGGCCGAGGCGGTTCGCGCAATCCGCAAGCCACGTAAGGAAGTCAGGGCAACGCCCAGGCTGGTGCGGTATGACTTGGGCGAAAAATACTTCCGTGTGGATGATGCAGCTTTTCGGAGGGCACCGAGCTCCTGTCCCAAGTGCGTGATGCCGACCTGGTAATCGCAACTTCTCCGTCATGCATCAGGCGCGGTCCCGCAAAGATTTTTCGATTCGCTGCGGAGAGCGCTCCAGGCATGGCGTTAGGCGCGCTCAAGGAAGTTATACACTCAACCGCAGATTACAGGGATTTCACAAGAGATCGGTGAAATCCCTGTAATCTGTGGTTAAGTGCGGCTCA
>Ga0187854_10003824_pt1 | contig 11693 bp, 14 predicted proteins | sample June2016WEW_6_15_FD_132445 | JGI IMG/M metagenome (GOLD analysis project Ga0187854, IMG submission 132445) | Peatland microbial communities from SPRUCE experiment site at the Marcell Experimental Forest, Minnesota, USA - June2016WEW_6_150 | ecosystem: Environmental > Terrestrial > Soil >...
AATGATGCCTACCCCTCTGGTCCTGGTTTTTCCCAAAAGGTTGAAGCTATGGTTACTGCCTTTGTTTCCATGAAGACCGATTTGGCGAAGGAAAAAGGGGCGATGAATAGGATTTGGGCAAAAGAGAGCAACAAATAGAAAGAGTCATCAACAACATTTCAGGAATGTATGGGGATATGCAGGGGATCATCGGAGCCTCATTGCCCGAAATAAAGAGTCTGGAACTGAAGGGGTTAATTGCTGAGGGTAATTCTAATGAGGGGGCCGAAGATCAATAGGATGCCCCTACAGGCTGCCAGCTAACCCGCAGATTTTGGTTGAATGGTTCCAGGGAGGATCAGATGACCAGAGAAAGTATCCAGAAGGTCCAGGCACTCCTGACCGTGTGTCATGATGGTGACGGGAAGAAGAAAATCATTGACGTGAAAGTTCTCTTGAAGCGACATAAAGCCGAATCGGTCATTTCCCTCTTGGAAGGGTTGCTTAAGGAAAAACAGAAGGGCCTGATTGCCTTGATTGTCACCGATGAATCCAGATTTGAGATAGACGAAACCATAGGAATAATGTTCAGACTGCATCTGGCCATAAAGAGATTGGAACGGGAAGTAGAGGGGGCGAAAATTACGTGCCAAAATTGAATAGGACAGGAAGAGGCCTCCTACTATTAGGGCCTCTTTCCTGCCTGTGATTCTTGTCTTCAAAAGTCCCACAAAAAAGAAATGAGAAGGGAATATGTGGAACATTCCGTCAGAAGAAAGGCTAAAAAAGATTCCCAGGCCTCTATGAAACTGAGAACGTCCCCCCCGAGCTGACCAAAGACACATTTACCCGCCTATTAAAAACCGCCAAGGAATCGCCTTCCACGGTAAGGTCCATGATTTTTACGGCTTTTAAGAAAAGTCTCATCTGAGACCGTTCCTGAGCGAACTTTGGCCAAGATTTCAAAGGATTTAAGCTCATTTTGACCCGATTTTCCCCCCGCCAAATCTACCATTTCTGATGCGCCTCCCGAAAAGCTCCAATAATTCAACAATTTAAGATTCCTAAAAGCGTTAGAAATTCGCTAGAAAATGGCATAAAAAAGGGGTTAGAAGCCCGCCGAATGTATCCTAACCAATTGAATTTACTGACAGGCGGTAATGGATTTGAACCATCGACCTCCGGTATGCGAGTACGATTCAGGCTAATTTTCTAACTCTTTGTACTGGTTTGGTTTTCCAGCAGTATACTGATTTTACAAGCAAAAATACATTTCCATTTATTCCTATTTACCCGATCTATTCTGGCCCAGCTACCTCCTCTCCATTCTGGACAGCAATCCCATACTAAATCCAGTCCCAGTTCCGATCTCTGGACTAGTAGGAGCAGAGCAACACCCCCTGGCTCTTTACTTCTTCCTCCCCGGTACAATCGCCTCCTTAGCTGCTTTTGCCACCCGCATCCTGACCACAGTCTTTGCTGGGATCTTAATTGGCTCACCAGTAGCTGGATTGCGACCCATCCGTGCTTTCCTTTTGACCAGAACCAGTTTCCCGATTCCAGGAAGGGTAAATGAACCAGCTTTCTTGGTTTCGGATACTGCCAGAGCTGCAACTTCTTCAGGGATCGCTGCAGAACTTTTCTTGGAGAGTTCAAATTTCCCTGAAAAATGGGACACGATCTGAGATTTGGTCATGGGTTTCTTAGCAATTTTTACCTCCTGTTGGGATGAATTATAAAGCTGGATAGCGGGAGTATATTTAAAGGAGGATCGGGAAGCGGAAAAATTTGCATCTTGACTTGTCCGACCGTATTTTATACAATCCCATCCGAAGTTGCTAGTCGGCATTCCTGTCCTTATCCATCAACCCTTAACCTTTACCCGAACCGGTAGCCAGGAGGTTGAATGGTCAGGAGGTTTGGATAAACCCCATTTCTGAGGAAGAGGTGGGGTTTTCTTTTTGAAAGATAAACCTTTTTGGGGGGAAAAAATAGGAGATGATCTCATGGCCATACCTGATTACCAGAGTTTAATGCTCCCTATCCTGCGTTTTTTAGGGGATAAGAAAGAGCATTCGTTCCGTGACACTTTAGATGCTTTGGCAAAAGAATTTAATCTCTCCGAAAGAGAACTTAAAAAGTTAACACCGAGCGGGAAGCAGCGCATTTTCGATAACCGTCTAGGGTGGGCTAGGACATATATGAAAAAGGCAGGCTTATTGGAATCAACCCGCAGAGGAATTCTCCGGATAACTGACCGCGGGGTGAATATCTTACGTCGAATGCCCAGGCAAATTAATAACAAATACCTCAGGCAATTTCCCGAATTTCTGGAATTTCGAAAAAGGTAAACCATGACCAAAAGAGGAGAATGAAAAATATCGAAATTTGGTATCACGATCCGGCTGAAGCAGATCCCGATCATTCATGGATTGGACTCTCAAAGATACTGAAAGAATGTCACCAAGATTCATTTGATCGTTGTCCTTATTCAAGAGTCTTGGCCTTGGCAGAATATGCTCAGCCAGATATCGTCCTTTCGTGTGAAGGCATACCTTTCCTAAGCGCTGAATTAACGCGGATGAACCCTTCAGGACATAATCTGCCCCAACGCTTTTCATGTTTAGTACGGGCTGCAGAGTTGGGTGTCCCGTCTATTTTTTATTATCCAGAATATTCAAGGCGTAGTAATTCAGATCCTAATCCAAGGTATTTAAATATTCGAGTCCCATTGGCCCAGTTACGTCTTTCAGATATATATAACGTCCCGTCTCTAAGCTTTTTTTGGCCAACGAATCCGAAATCCTTACAACCAGAATTGGGATTAGAAGCACACATTCAATTAGCGAAATTTGTTGAAAGCGTGGTAGTTGAAGGAAAATCTGGAAATATTATTTCAAAAAATGGAACTCTAGTCAAAGAACAAGCAAGAAGGATGCAGGACGTTACCAAAAAATATGCCACCGATGCCGCGTATCCACCAAACATTAGTTTTCGAAAACATTTTCCTGACGGAGATCACTTCAGCCTGCAACTGTTGGGCAGAGCAGTTGATCCGCCAAATTCCTGCGAATTGGTTGCCACACAGTCCTTATTACAGGATCTCTTTAAAGAGGTTAAAAAGAAAGTACCCCAAAACAGGAAGACCAATTTGCTACTTTCACGTACCGTTTCACTTGTTTATAATGGAACCCCGAATAAGTCGAAAGACGGACCAGAACACCCCTATCCCGGATACTTAACGCTATTAGATATTCTTTATTCCCGACGCGAGGGCGGCCAAACTCCGCGAGATCGACAAATGAATTTGGTCTTTAGATTACCCATAAATCTCGAAAAATTCAGGGAAAAAGCGTTGGACAGACCGACAGGACTTAATATTTTAATGGAATTTGCGGATATGATTATATTAAAAAACGGTGTGGTGCTCGGTGGTTTTATAAGGAACTTAAGTTCTGGTGCGGTATTAATTCATGAATGAGTCAAAGGTATGGCGCTCCATTCTAACCCTTGCCAAAGAATTGGGATGGAAAATAATATGCGCAAGCCCTCCAGGAGCTTCTGGATACCTTTTTCAGATTTGTAGATTAATGGACTCTAACGGAAATAATGATGAGCCTGATTTGATGTTTGTAGTTGATCGAAAATTGTTCATTGCGGAATTCAAAGGAACTTTTCCCGATCTATTACGGATGAATCGTAAAAATGAAAATGACATTTTAAAACTTCAGAGAATTCAGAATTCAATGATATCCGGTGTCTATGACAAACAATTAGTTAATAATTTCAACATAAATCCCAAGGAATTTATTGAAATTAAAATAGCTATAGGATATGGAGGGGAACCCGCTAATCAATTGAGAGAATTAGTACATTTAGTAGTTAATAAAAAGAACAATGAGGTAAGGATTCTCGGACAATTATGATCAATTCTTGGGTACCCAATAGCCATTCTCTCTTACAAGATATGTTTTAATTAGATCTTCAATACCCCGTAAAGAGAAGCCGTCCAAATCCTGACTGTTAGCGCTCAAGTCTAAAGAGATAAATAACCTCGGAATAATCTCCGAGTTAAGTAATAAAAAGAGGTCCGAGTTCCCAATTGGTTGCTTCCTATTGCAAATATTCAGTAGGATAACTTCTGCATATTTCTTCCAGGAAAATTTATTTTGATAAGTATTTTTGGCAGAAGTCTTCTTAAAGGTATAGATAAAATCACCGTGAATTGCACCATCTCTCCGTAAATCAATAGTTCTTTTGTATGCCTCCACTCCATCTTGAAATAACACTCCTCCAGGAGACAAGGAAAATCCGGCTCTTTTTACAGATCTCAGTAAAGCGATCCAAGCTTCGGGCTCCTTATTATTAAATGTCAGCACTAAATAATGCCCATTTTTTAAAACCCTATAACATTCATTAAAGATTTCTGTAAGGATGTTTTCATAATCCATAAAAGTTTTACAATTAACATATTTTTTCCTACTTGGGACAGCTTCCCCGTTTTGAAATATTCGAGCGTTTTTAAAACTTCTATGAAATTTCGAAAGCCAGCAAATCCAATAGCCTGACAATTCCCCATAATGGAGATAAGACCCATAAGGGGGATCTGTCAATATTAAATCTACTGATTTGTCAGGTAATTCGTGCATTGACTGAGATGAATGATTTAGAATTGAAAATTGTCTTTTTAGAGATAGTACGGAATTAACAGAACCTATTTGTGGTTTCGCATTTCCGAATCTTCTATTAAGATCATCTATAGCTCTTTCATAAGCAGCAAAGCGATCCCTTGCGGCAAGAAACGGATTGGTTTCGACGAAGGAATATGGAGTCCAAAAATTCGATTTTGCCCATTCTAAGGGCTTATATTCTCCGCGCCACGAAGTGTTTAGAGTCGAAAACCTTGAAATGTAACGCAGGCTCGCTGAAAGGATATAAAATAGTATCTCTTTATATTTACTTTTTATCCTCCTGCGGTTAATTTCGGTCGCAAAAGCACCAATCCATGCTTGTGCTTTATAGGAAAAAAAATCCTCGAAGTAATTGAATCCTTTTTTTTGCAAGGCGCTTTCTTTGGATAAGTTACACTCCGGTATAGGGGTTCTAGAAAAAGTGACTTTGTAATAAATTGACTTTTGAAATTGTTTGTACAATCGCGTTTCGCGTTTTATGAGCTCGGACCTCAGAGGTTCAGCGAAAGAGGGCTTTAAGGTGGTCTTATTTAGTGATGCTCCAGCGTCGATCAAACAAAGGCTAACGGGAGAGATGTCGTTAGAGTTGACGAACTTTGGTTTAAAAATATACCTGCAGAAATCGCAAGAATAAAAGCCGCTTTTCGTCACATTGTTAGATGGGGAAAGAGATGTCTTTTTGTGACACTGGGGACATAATGTCCAACTTACCCAAGACTGCCAATAGACTTCTTTTTGCCCATACTGATAAAAAAACCCTATATTTCGAAAGGTATCTTTAAGACAATCTTGGAATATAGCTCTTAGCTCAGCTATGTTGAGATAGGTTAGCTCGTTGCGAATGATAAATGCAGCTAATTCGTTAATTTCATACCCAATAGCCCTATGTTTTAATGTTAGAGCCTCAATTATTGAGACACCGCCTCCCGCAAAGGGGTCGAGGATTAGCTGCTTAGGCGCACGTAAATGATGTTCGATAATATGACGAAAAACATTATGTGGTCTTCTCGCGAAATACCGATGAACGCTGTAAATTGGCGTATGGTGTTTTGCTGGAATACTATCTTTAATAGGTTCAGGAATCATGGCTTTTCTAAAATAATGATATAATTGTGGTCTATATGATGTCCTTTTCGTTGAACATGCATTCCCGATTTATTACTTGTTGTCCAAATAAATAATTCCCTTAAGAACATTCCTCGTCTTTCGGCTTCCTGTATGACCAATGTATGAGGATGTAGAAGCCGCCCTTGACAGCGTGTATCGCCAATAATGACTAGAAAGATACCCTTGGACTTAAGTACCCGATAGGATTCGGAAACCCAATTAGCAATTAATGAATCGAACCGTTTAATAGTACCAGATGAGAGATCATTTTTTTGCACCCAAGACATTAATGTATAGGGTTTAGGGGGTAAGGATAAATCAATATTCAGATCTATAAGTTCGAGGATTGATAGATGCAGACGCGAAATGGAATAATAATTAATTGCGGTACTATAAGGCGGGTGCGAAAAAACAGCACCGAACGTTTGATCTCTAAACTTAAGGGATGTGGCATCACCAATGCCGACTTCTGGAGTTGCGTAAGGTAAGTGGGTTTTAAGGGCTTCACAGGCGTTTAAAAATTTGATAGCGTCATTCTTGAGACGGTCAAAAAGTTTATCTTGATATACGGGTATCTTACGGAATACATAATGATTAGTACAACGTTTATCGATATTGCAGAAATCGACAGCATTCTCTAGGAAAGATACAGACGTCAGGACTTGTAAGCTTGGAGATTTGATATGATTAATCCAGTCAATTATCTTTAAAAAAATTTGCTGTATATGAGGATCTATCCATCTATTTTTATGAAGGAGTAAATTCTTCTCATTTGGTTTTTGGATTATTGTTTTTACGGGTGCGTGATCGGAAATTATATTTGAAAGACAAATAAAGGACTCGTTTAAAGAATCAATGGTAGGTAAATGTCGCGTTTGGGTTTTTATATTTGTAAACAAAACTGCAGCGGGATTAATGTCAATGGCGAAGGATTTATGTCCTGCTAACGCAAATTCGAGAGGAACGGTCCCGCTCCCACAAAAATTTACCAATATCGGATCTTGAACTCCCAGATCAGTTAGTAAAAAACGACAGAGGTCCCGAACTAAAAAAGAGGGAAGGGAACCGTACCAGCGGCCAATTAGATGGGTTAATTCAAGGGGGTCACGTTGGCCATTGTAATTTAGTATGCTAGAAACAAATCCGGCGTCACTCCTTACCAAACCAGAAAATTCGTCTTTGTCGGAGATAAATAAATTGGGGGAATAAGGTATCTTCTCTCTTTTAGCCAATTCGAAAATGATTTCTTGCATTTTCTTCTGCGGATTTCGCTTTCCCGATTCCCAAGAGTTAATTGTGCTAAAGGCAACCCCCAGCAGATGAGCAAGCTGTTCTTGTGTGAGATTATGCTTTTTTCTCACATAAGATACTGGATTTGATAACTCATCACCCGGCATATTAGACTCAATTATGCTATAGTGCAGTCCTTTTTATCGCATAATAAAAGAATATTCTACCCATGTCAATAAAAAAATGAAAATTATATTTTAGTGTTATTTCAAAGGCATACGTGGTTTTTACAAAATCAACCATTCTTTCAGCTATTTTTTGAGCTGAAATTCTTTTGTATGTTAAAAAAATGTTCTCCCAATAATGCGTAAAGATAAAAATCGCCTCCTGGGGGGTCTAAAGGAAGAAAATATCCAGTATCTGAAAGGGATTAAGCCTTTAAGGGGAATCTTTCTGAATTCGGGGAGGGGAGGGTCCCTGTCACGCCCTTTCCCACTGACCCCAACCAACCCCTGACGAAGATTACCCCGCCTGAACCCCCTTCAGTGGGGTTTTTTATGCCTTGAAAATAAAATTGGTGGTGATAAAATTCCAGGCATGAAACGCTCCATTGTCTTTTTGATGATCCTTCTTTTCTCTTATCTCTCCAATCCAAGCCCAAGAGAAGCCCAGCCCGTGCCCATCCTGGTCTGTTTATTTCTCTCCCAAGGGTGGTTGCACAGAGGCCATTATTAAAAAGCTGGATAATGCCAAGACTTCTGTTCTGGTCCAAGCCTATTCCTTTACCTCCGCTCCGATAGCCAAGGCCCTATTGAATGCCCACAAAAGAGGAATCAAAGTAGAGGTAATCCTGGATAAAAGCCAAAGGAAGGAGAAATATTCTGCAGCCACCTTTCTATCAAATGTCGGGATTCCTGTGAAGATAGACTCAGCTCACGCCATAGCCCACAACAAAATCATCATCCTTGACGGGGAGACTGTGACGGGTTCCTTCAATTTTACCAAGGGAGCTGAGGATAAGAATGCGGAGAACCTTCTTGTGATTCGGGATAAAACTTTGGCTGAGAAATACATTAAGAACTGGCAAGAGCATGCAGGTCACTCAGACCCATATGTGGTAAAAGAAAAATAGCTGAGAGAACAAGGGATAAATTGATTAAGAAAATTATCTCGGGTGGCCAAACCGGAGTAGATAGAGCTGCTTTGGATGTTGCCTTGGAGTTGGGAATCCCCTGCGGTGGATGGTGTCCGAAGGGAAGGTTAGCCGAAGACGGCCCCATAGATCTCCGATACCCCCTGCAAGAAGTGGGTTCGACCAGTTATTCGGTAAGGACAGAAAGAAACGTCATGGAAGCTGATGGCACATTAATTCTGACCGAAGGCCCACTTACGGGGGGAACTGCCTTAACCCTGACCCTGGCACAAAAGAATGGAGAGCCCCACTTGGTAATTGATCTCTCGAAAGACCAGGACATAGCAGAAATAATGAGTTGGGTAACATCCAATGAAATTGAAGTTTTGAACGTAGCTGGCCCCAGGCCAAGAGGGACAAGGACCATTCCATCCTGGTTCTGCGGCACACGCAGTGGGAGGCTTTGCCGGAAGACCGCTGGTCGGGCGAGAAATTCTGCGTGGAGGTCGGGAGCGAGAAGCGCCGGCCCAGGATTCTGACGCGACGGGAGGATGCTATTGATCCGGATGGAGCCATCGAGGTCCCGGTGGAGCTGCGCAAGGATTTTGAACGGGACCTGGCTTCGGCGCTGAAGGACTTCGGCGGATATGTGACCGGCGTCGAGCATCCCTTCTTCCCCGACCCGGAGAGGATCATCAAGGCCCAGCAGGAGTACGCCAGGATCCAGGGCGGAAAGTCCCTGTTCCTTTATCAGGACGTAATCATTGACGAGGTCGTGGACCCGGTTGCGCCGAGTTGGTTCAGGCTGGTCAATGAAAAATACCTGCACGAATGCATCCTGGACCGGGGCGAGGTCTTCTCCTGCCACATCGACGTGGCCGTATCGGAGGACGCAGTAGGCATTGCGGTCGGGAGGATCTACGGCTACAAACTGATCCAGAGCGCCCGCGTGTACGACCCGAGGACGAGCTCCGTGATGGAGATCCGGGACATCCGGCTTCCGGTCTACATGATCGACGGAGTCCTCCGGCTGATTCCCGGCCCGAGAAAGGAGATTGACCTAGAGATGGCCAGGGACCTAATCTGCTGGCTGAGAGGGGAGATCAATATAAAATGGGCAACGATGGACAGCTATCAGGCTGCCATGCTGATCATGGCCTTCAGGAAAACCGGAATCCGATCTGGAGTCCTTTCTGTGGACGAAAACATCGCTCCTTACACCGAGGTCAAATTAGCCGTCAAGGACGAACGCATTTTTTTCCCCCCGCACGCAACGCTGGCCCGTGAGCTCCGGCAGCTGGAGAAAATGAGAGATAAAGACAAAGTGAATCATCCGCCCTCCGGGTCGAAGGACTGCTCCGATGCCGTCGCGGGGGTGGTGCATATCCTCCAGACCAAAGAGGCGAATTTCATGTCCCGGGCGTCGCGGCGGGATCGGCGGGAGGGTGTAGCCCAGGCGGCCGGGCAGATGGAGCCAGTGCGGCACGTCAGGCTCGGACGGCACAGGAGATGGATGAGGAATTAGTGCAAACATAGTGGGACTTATTTTTTGGCCTGCTCTTCGGCGCGAAGTTCCTCCTCGTGAAGGCCCTGACCGATACGGCCGTAAGGTTGGGCTCCGGCGGGTCCTCGACCTCTTCCGCCCGGTACTTTATGCCCACTCGCGCCTGGATCTCATTGAACAGTTCTTCTGGCGTGGCGCATCCCAAGTGGGGCGCGTACATCTCTCCGAGTAGGATTCGGGCAAATGATTCCGCCAGGACCGGATCAAAGGTTGTCTTCCGAGGCTCTTCCAGCTTCCTTTAGATTCGGCAATCTCTGGCAAAAAGAGCGTTTTGAAAGCTATAAATGGGTAAAGAGATTAGCTTCAAAGGGAGCGGCCCGAAGTCCAAGCAGGTTGTGAGGTGCTGGAATCCACAAGGTCCCCGGATATCTCGCTATCAGCCTCTGTCACTTGTTACTACCCGGCGGAGACTCTTTTAAAAATTTTTTTCACAGGATTCAGCGTTTATAGATGTTTTTAACTCAATAATTTAGAATATCGGATGATCTCAGCTCCATGCTCTTGAATCCTTCTTCCTATGGGATAAAGTTGTTCAATATTCTCATTAATTTTGGCAAACAGGTTCGACGGAAGCAATCCACCCCAATTCCAAAATATTCCCCCATTGAGATAAGGAATAATAATTTCTTCGTGAAGTTGTTTCCCATCGAATAGCCCTTCATTAGCGTAAGTATTCAGAAAAAGGTAACCAGGTTGAGCTCCAAGGATAAATGGATTTTCCACTTTCCCTACCTTAAAATCTACAAAGGAAAAAAGAGTGAACCCAGTAAATGATCCATGAACAATCTTTCCCTCAAACGGCAATGCCGACCAAAACATTTCAGACGTTTTGGGAGCTTCGGTTTCGAGCAATTCAGCTTGAAACTTCCCTCCACCACTGAATTCAATTTGGAAATATCTATTCATTTAAATACCTCCTTGAGTTTTTCAAAAAATCATATTACGCTGCATGTGACATCTTCTTTCCCATCCCATTTAATTCTTCGACCAATTTGAAAAAGCTCCCTCAAGTCTCCCTCCATTATTCTAGCGAAATGGTTCGATGGCTGCCACCCAGCCCAATTCCATAAGATAACCGATGAGCTATATGCAATCATAACTCTAGGTGGAATAAATTCATTATCGAAGGTAGATTTGTTAGCATTTGTATTTAAGAAAATATCCCCGGATTGAACTCCAAAAACAACAGGGTTTTCAACTTCGTTATAGGTAAAAATTTTTGTAGGATAGAGGATTTGTCCGCTAAAAGAACCATTTAATGCAGTTAATACACTGCAAGAAAAAGGGAGTGAGTCAAGGATATTTTTGCAAGTCTTGGGAGCAGAATCCTCTAACAATTTCGCCTTGAAGATTCCTCCTTTTGAAAATTCAATCTTGAAATATTTTTCCATTTTCCTACCTCCTCTTTCATGATAAAAAAATATTGGAGCTTGTTCATTTCACCAACAGGCTTTTCAAAAGAGTCAATTTTAGGGTCCGTTATGCTCGCCAAAGCTATTTTCTGTGACATATTGATAACATACAAATTAACTCAAAAAAAGTATCCCTGCTGCTTCTATCGAGTAGGAAAACAGCTTATTTGTTACACCTTACCACTAGGCGGCTTCAAAAGGATCAGGCGGAATCGTCTTTGGGCTTTTCTCAAAAAATGTCTTGATATCTTACAATCCGCCATTTTATAAAGGGGGGACTTTTCATTATGCCGAGTAGTCATCAAAATCTACCGACCTCCTTAATTCATGAGCCAACAACGGACGAAATGGTTTTCCTCTATTCTTTTGAGATTAGGACAAGGAGATTCCTCGCAGACCTTGATTTTTTCTTGACATCTTGAAAGGAATGGGCAGGTCTCTGGAGGGTTCTCTGGAGATGGGACATCCCCTTCAAGGATTATTTCCGCAGGAAGAAGTTTTTTTTCGGCATCTGTCACCACCGGGATAGCAGACAGGAGTGCCCGGCTGTAAGGGTGAAATGGCCTTCCAAATATCCC
>Ga0187854_10003832_pt1 | contig 11685 bp, 12 predicted proteins | sample June2016WEW_6_15_FD_132445 | JGI IMG/M metagenome (GOLD analysis project Ga0187854, IMG submission 132445) | Peatland microbial communities from SPRUCE experiment site at the Marcell Experimental Forest, Minnesota, USA - June2016WEW_6_150 | ecosystem: Environmental > Terrestrial > Soil >...
CGAACTACCTCAGAGTCATTATAAACGCGACAAGATCATCGAGATCCTTTTCGGGCAGGTTCGAATAGGGTTTCATAACCGTGTTGGGCTTCATCCCCTTAGGCGTCCGGATCCACTTCCTGATATCTTCGGAATTCAGTTTCGAGCCTACACCGTCAAGAACCGATTTCTTGCCCCCAATGCCTGCGATCGAGTGGCATAGCGCGCATTTTTGTGCGGCGTATACTTCCCTCCCGTGACTTGCGGCGCCATCAGGCGAAAATGCAAGGGAGATCCCAGAGAGGACAATAAACCCGATCAAGGCGTTCATCAGTTTTGTTTTCATTCTTTCCTCTTTTGAATGAATCCGTTCGCTGCCGCTTGCGGCTCTGTTCAACCCGGATTTTAATCATAATACATCTCCACCGGCTGTCTTGGCGGATTGAAAAAGTGAACATCCCGCTTTATAACTTTCGGCAATTCCAAAAAGAATCGCCTTCTGGTGGTAGCACATACCGAAGAAAATGATAAAATCCGAATTATCAGCGCTCGTCTTATGACGAAGCGCGAACGCAGAATTTATGAAGAAAGCTAAACATAAATCAACCGATCAGCTTCGGCCTCAATACAGGCGTTTGGACTTGGGTCCGCTTGTGCGTTGGAAATATGCAGATCGAGTCGCTGAAGAAACAAACGTCATCGTTCTTGAGCCTGAAATCGCGGAAGCGTTTCCAAATGATGCTGCCGTGAATAAGGCGCTGCGTGACCTTTGGGATCTGGCTGCAGCTGCGACACGGCGGAAAAGCAGTTCGGATGGAACGACCAAAAAACGGCGCACCGGCTGATTCTATAATTCAAATCATGCTATGGTTTTAAGTGCCGTCAAGCAGAAATAGGGAGCCAGCCATGAGACAAGTTATTATTTATCCAGGAGAAGATCAGCACTATGTGGCAGAATGCCCCAGCCTTCCTGGCTGCATAAGCCAAGGCAAAACAAAAGAAGAAGCAATTGTTAACATTCGTGAGGCGATTCAAGGTTATATCGCAGCGCTTGATCAGGATGGCTTACCTGTTCCACCTGAGAAGTTTGAAACCCTGCTGGTTGCCGTATGAGCAACCTGCCGCGCATTTCAGGACGAGCCTGCGTGAAAGTATTAGCTGATGCCGGATTTGTTTTGATACGGCAGCATGGAAGCCACTTAATACTTCGCCGACAAGAACCTTTTATACAGCTCGTCGTTCCCGATCACCCTGAATTAGATCGCGGGACTCTGCGAGCAATCATCCGCCAAGCCGGAATGACAATAGATCAATTTAAAGAGCTGGCCTCCAATCATTAGTCTGCTATTTTCAAGCCGCTCGGAAAAAATCCTCAAAAAGCTTTCAATGTCATTAAGCCGTTTGCTCACAAATGGAGGAACCCTATCTTAACTTACGATTTTAGATTTACGATTGACGATTGAATGATCTCCGATAGGGAGTTTCCCATTCGTCAATCATCAATCGTAAATCGTCAATTCATTTATTCTCCAATTCATTGGCCAGGCTGTCTGCATCATATAGTTTGCGTAAGGCCTCTGTCATGGCCGCCGTATCTACCGCAACGGCACGATTATCGGCTTCGTTATATACATAGTCGCCTACCAGGCTTTCGATATTTCCATCGAAGATCAGCCCGACAATTTCGCCGTTTTTGTTTATGACCGGTGAACCGGAGTTGCCTCCGATAATGTCACATGTGTTTACAAAATTGAGCGGTTTGGAAAGGTCCAGCCTTTCCCGTCTTTCGGAGTAGCGCGGCGGCAGATCAAAGGGAGGGCGCCCATCAAAACTCAGGCTTCGGTCATAAAGCCCGTAGAAGGTAGTCTTCGGGGGAGCCTCCGTCCCATTCATGGGATAGCCCTTAATGCTGCCGTATGACAGGCGCAGAGTGAATGTCGCATCGGGATACTCGCTTCTTCCGTATGCGGCAAATCGTGCCTGTCCGATCTTTTCTCCGGCAGCCATGAGAACGCTTTCCACATTATTTTCAAGCCACTTTCTGAGTTCGCGGACAAGAGGATCCACTCGCCGGGCCAGAAGGATCGCTGGATCATTTGAAGCATCGATTGCGGACTGCCCGCCATCCATGAGGGATTTGCGGTAAGCCGGGTCGCCAAGCTTCGTCCCGGCAATCGCTTCTCCGGCTACTTCCGCTGGAGTGCGCCCTTTCAGCGCAGCTTCTACGAAGGCATCCCGAGGTCCCAGTTGATCCAGCGATTCATGCAGGCTGTCCTCAAGCAGCTTCTCCTCCATTTGCGGGTAGACGGGCGCAGGAGAAAGGAGACGGAACCTGAGTGAGTCGAGTTCCGAATCATGAAATCCCGTCAGTCGCTCGCCATCGGGTTTCTTTATTTCGGCGACATATTGCACAATGGTCTGCGCGAGGCTGGCAATCCGCGAACCCCGCAGGGAGCGGAAGCGGGTTTCTTTATACCTGCTCAACTCCTTTTGCTCGGCCCGCGCAATTTCATCCCACGCAGCTCCGTATTTGGCTTTCAAATCCGGGTTCCCTGCGATACGCGTGCGGAAATCGGTTTCTTCCTTCTGTTTTTTGGCAATCAAAGTTTTGTCCAGAAGCCCGTTATATTCTCCGAGAAAAGCCTTCAGAGAATTTTCGAGCCCGAATATTTGATTCGCCGCCTCACGCATCTGTTCCGCACCGCCGGATGCATAACGCCTCAATACCTCCAGCCTCCGCCTGATCAGCTGGATATTCGTGGGGAGAGTGTAATCACGTTCCACCTCAATCTGAGACATCGCGCTCATCCGGTCCGTTGAACCCGGATTGCCGGATACGAATACGAGATCGCCTGCCTGTGCACCCGCGGGATTCCATTTCAGAAATTCCTTGCTTTCGACGGGATTGCCCCCTTCATACGCGCGAAATAGCGCCATATCCAAATCGAAACGGGGATAGGTAAAATTATCGGGATCTCCCCCGAAAAACGCGATCTTCTGTTCCGGGGCAAACACCAGTCGAACATCGGTATATTTTTTATATCGGTAAAGCCAGTATTCGCCTCCGGCATACAGTGTTACTACATCCGAACGCAATCCGGTCGATTCCAGGCTTTCCTTCTCAATTTTGGCAATCTCTGCCTTCCTGGCCTGAAAGGCGGCATCATCGCTCATTCCCCGCTTGACGCTCCCCTGCAGCCGGCGGGTCACATCTTCCATCGAAATGAGGACATTGAGCTCGAGATCCGGACACTTCATTTCCTCGGCCGCAGAGCGGGCATAGAAACCGTCGTTCACGTAATTCTTCTGCGGCGTAGACACCTTCTGAAGCTGGCCCAGGGCCACATGGTGATTGGTAAGGATCAGACCTTTCGAACTCACGAAAGAGCCCGAACCTCCGTCGTTAAAGCGCACGCTGGCAAGGCGCACACGATCGAGCCATTGCCGGGTAATGACAAAACCGTATTTCTCCTGGACCTGTTTCACGGGAGGATTGTCGAACGTCCACATCCCCTCGTCCCCCAGAACCGGAAAGGAAATCAGAATTCCCGCGAGGCAAAGCAGAATCAACATCAGCCGATGGCACAAATCCTTTTTCATTGAGACCTCCCCGTGAAATTATACCGTAAGTCCGAGCGCGCTGTTGGACGCCAGCCCTGCAGCATACAGGATATTTATGGTAACGTTCTATTGATGATTCGATGTTCCGACCTCAATTTCGAATTTCAAATCTCGAATCCGAGGAAAGGCGATTCCATGGCTGAAGTTCTCTTTTCGGTCGAATCAGGAGAAGGCCGAATCACCATCAACAGGCCGGAAAAAAGCAATGCTCTAAGCCGCGAGATGCTGAAGGAAATGCGTCGGGTCCTGCATAAAGCCGGACAGGATCCTGCCATCAGAGTAATAACCATCACGGGAGCAGGAGACAAAGTATTTTGCGCCGGGGTGGACTTGAAAGCTTCCCGTTCTGCGGATTCGGGCCAGGACTTCGGCCGAAGCGACTTCCGTCAGTTGCTCATTGAAATTGTCCGGTGCCCAAAACCCACGATCACTCTTGTGCGCGGCCATGTGATGGGGGGCGGCGTTGGAATTGTCCTCGCCAGTGATTTGTGTCTCGCTTCCAGCGATGTTCACTTCTCTACTCCGGAAATCCAAGTGGGGATGTTCCCGATGATGGTCATGGGTTTGCTATACCGCAATGTGGGGCGCAAGAAGGCCACCGAGATGATGTTTTTGGGAGAACGGATGACGGCGCTTGAAGCGCAGGAACTCGGAATGATCAACCATGCCTACAATCGTGACCAGTTCGAGTCGGCAGCCCGCGAATTTTTGCAGAAGCTTATCGTAAAGAGTTCCACGATACTTAAGATGGGGAAAGAAGCTATATCGAGAGTCCTGGATGCAAAACTGGCGGGAGAGGAACAATTCCTCGAATCGGCGCTGGCGGAAGTCATGGCCACGGATGACAGCAAGGAAGGGATTCGGGCGTTTTTGGGGAAACGCCCGCCAAAATGGAATTGATGCCTAATCTCGCATCTCGAATTCCGAATCATGAAGACCATACGAATCGGCGGAGCGCTTGGATACTGGGGTGACCGCAGCGACGCAATCCTCGACCTGCTCAACGGCGGCCCTCTGGATTACGTCATCATGGATTATCTGGCGGAAGTCACGATGTCGATCCTGCGGAAGCAGGCGTCAAGAGATCCCAAACTCGGATACCCGCACGATTTCATTCCTCTGATGAAACAGGCGCTGCCGCTTCTGCACAAACGCCGGGTCCGTCTGATAACGGATGCGGGAGGGCTGAATCCACTGGGATTGGCTGACGCTCTGATTTCGGCAGCCCGGGAATCGGGCTGGCCGGATCTGAAAATCGGGGTCGTTTACGGAGACGACCTGATGCCGCGTCTAGCGGACTTTACCGGACAGGGAATCGAATTCAGGCATTTCGATACGGGAGCGTCACAGAGAGAAATCCCGGGAAAAATTACTTCGGCAAATGCGTATTTCCGCGCCTTCCCCATTTCTGAAGCGCTTGCACTGGGAACCGACATCGTGCTCACCGGCCGAGTGAATGACGCAGCGCTTGCTTTAGGACCATGCATTTTCGAATTTGGATGGCGAGCCGATCAGTATGATCTGCTCGCCAAAGGCACCATTGCCGGGCATCTGCTCGAATGCGGCGGGCAGGCATCGGGCGGAAACTACAACGGCGGGTGGCAGGAGATCCCCGACCTCGACCGACTCGGATTCCCAATCGGAGAAATCAGCGAGGATGGAACTCTGGTCATTACAATTCACCCCGACCAAGGAGGATGCATAACCCCGGCAATACTGAAAGAACAACTGCTTTATGAGATCGGCGATCCTTCGGCCTACATTGTTGCCGATGTCGTTTGCGACATCACCGGTCTGGAAATGGAACATCTGGGAAAAAACCGGGTGAGGGTGCTGGGAACCCAAGGACATCCGCCGACCTCAAGCTATAAGGTTTCGATGAGCTATGAAGGAGGATACCAGATTGCCGTGGGGCTCATATACACATGGCCTGATTGCGTCGCAAAGGCAAAAGCGAGCTCCGAAATTGTGCTGAAGCGCCTTGCAAAGTTGGGGGTCCCCTACCGCGATGTACTTGTTTCTATTCTTGGCTGTGATGCCGTTCATGGTGCGATGTCCCATAGAATCGGAGATCCGAACGAGGTGTATCTTCGGATGGCTTTTGTTGTCGATGATGAAGAAGCGGCGGATCGGATCTCGCGTGAAATGATTACGCACGTTCTGTGTGGAATTCCGACCGGCTGCCTCTTCGATTCAATCAGGCCCACGCCGCACAAGCAAGTCATCTACTGGCCCAGCCTGATTCCGAAAACAGCCGTCAACCCGCAGGTCAAGATTGCTGGAGGAGCATGATGAAAGAGCTGCCTCTCGCGAAAATTGCGCATGGGCGCAGCGGAGACAAAGGGGACACCCTCAACTGCGGCATTATCGCCAGAAAACCCGAATACTACAGCGTAATTGCCGAGCAGGTCACAGCAGAGCGTGTAAAGGCCCATTTCGGTGATTTCTGCAAAGGATCGGTTACACGCTATGACCTGCCTAAAATCGGCGCATTCAATTTCGTGCTTACCCATGCGTTAGGAGGCGGGGGGACGGCGTCTTTGCGCCTTGATCCGCAAGGCAAAACCTACGCTGCCGCGTTGATGAGAATGAGAGTTCAAGTCCCGGACGACTGGGATGTGTAGCGCGAAACAGGCCTGTTTTTCCAAAAGGGACAGCGGTCAATGAACGGGCTTGAAAAACGCCACGGATTCACGCGGATTCCATCTGCGAAATCCATGGAATCCATGGCGTTTTTATTTTTGTTGCATGAGGCGTTGCCGTAAGGCGTTATCGGTCGCAAGATCGATCGCGGTCCAGGCCATCGCGAGAGCGCCGTCGTACACAGCCTTATCTGCAGAATCCGTTCTGCAGCTTGCGGTAAACTCACGTTGATGGTTCAGTGCCGGCAGAGATTGAATCCCAATCATGGGATGGATCGAAGGAATCCTCAGCGAAACATTCCCCATGTCGGTCGAGGCAACCGCCTTCTGATTCACCACATCGAAAGGCGGGAAGATGCGCCCCAGCGATTCCGCGTTGCGCCGGTAGTGCGCTGCAATATCCGGGTTGTGGATCATTTGGGAATAGGGCTTATCCCCTCCGACAATCTCGAGCCTTGATCCCGTGGCAATAGCGCCCGCCTCAAAACACCGGTAAACGCGCGGCCGGAGTCGTTCCAGGTCATCCAGAGTATCCCCTCTCACGATATAGCGCGCCTTCGTGAACGCGGGGATTACATTCGGGGCGTCGCCTCCATGCGTGATGATTCCATGAATGCGATCCGACGGGAGGATATGTTGGCGCAACAGTCCTATGGCGGTCTGCGCAATAGTCAGTGCATCCGCCGCATTGATCCCCAATTCAGGGAAGGCAGAGGCGTGCGCTTCTTTTCCGACGTATTGAACCTCGAACATGGAAGCGGCGATAATCTTCGGAGTTAATACGTCGAAGGGCGCCGGGTGCACCATCATAGCAGCGTGAATTCCGGCAAACGCTCCTCTTTCAAGCAGCAGGATCTTCCCTCCTCCATCCCCTCTTTCCTCCGCGGGCGTACCCGTCACCGTTACCGTCAGGCCGACTTCATCGGCTACGGTGGAAGCCGCTATTCCAGCGCCTACGGCCGCTGCCGCAATGATATTGTGTCCGCAGGCGTGTCCGATTTCCGGCAGCGCGTCATATTCGGCGCAAATGGATACGTGAAGAGGCCCTTTTCCCGCCGTGGCCAGGAACGCCGTCGGAAGATCGTAAACACCCGTCTTCACATCAAAACCCTCTGCAGACAGAATCTCCGAGATCCAAGCGGCGGCTTTCACTTCTTCGAAACCGGTTTCCGGATATGCATGGATCTTATGACTCAGCTCAATGAGACGCGGACGCAAAGAGTTCAGTTTTTGCAAAGCTGCGGTCTTGGGATCCATGATCCATCCTCCTATATCGGTCTTATGATACCTTTAACGAGCCTGGCGAGGCTTTGAATAAAAAAACTCACTCTCCTTGCACTCGGGGTCGGGGTCGGAATCGGGGTCGGTCTTTTAAGTCATCAATTCGATACCGATTCCGATACCGACCCCGACCCCGATTTATTTTACTAGCCGCAAGAGGTCGGAAGCACAAACTCTCGAAGAATCTCAAACTTTGGCGGATGTTGTATTAGAATGGATGCGCTAGGAGAAACAACCGATGCTGGTAATGATGAAGTTGCACGCCTCAAACAAAGAAATTGAGGCGGTCTGCCGCAAAATAGAGGAAATGGGTTACAAGGCGCATCCGATTCCAGGAAGCACCCGGACGGCAATAGGAATAACCGGCAACCAGGGACCGATCGAAACAGCCGCCCTCGAATCTCTTCCGGGAGTCGGGGAGTGCGTCCCGGTTTCCAAGCCTTATAAGCTTGTGGGACGCGAGCTGAAAGAAGAGACAACCGTCATTGATCTTGGAGACGGAGTGCGCATCGGCGGGAAAGAACTGGCGATTATTGCAGGTCCGTGCGCCGTCGAGACTCGTGAACAAACCCGGGCAATAGCGGCAGCAGTGTCGGCGGCGGGCGCGCGGCTGTTTCGGGGAGGCGCATACAAGCCACGTACATCTCCGTACAGTTTCCAGGGACTTGCGGAAGACGGCCTGAAAATTCTGGCGGAAATCCGCCGCGATTTCGGATTAAAGATCGTTACCGAAGCAATCGACGTTGAAAGCCTGGATCTGGTGGAGCGCTATGCCGACGTTATCCAGATCGGGGCGCGAAACATGCAGAATTTTTCTCTTTTGAGGCGGGCCGGCAAATCGCAACGTCCGGTCCTCTTGAAACGGGGGATTTCGGCGACACTCGATGAATTGCTGATGGCAGCCGAATACATCCTCGCCGAAGGCAACTACAACGTCATTCTGTGCGAACGAGGGATCAGGACTTTCGCAGATCACACGCGCAATACGCTTGATTTGAGCGTTATCCCCGCTGTCCAGAGGCTGAGCCATTTGCCGATCATCGTGGATCCCAGTCACGGCACCGGCCGGCGGGAAAAGGTCCTGCCGCTTTCGCGCGCAGCCATTGCCGTCGGGGCCGACGGTTTGATGATCGAGGTCCACCACAAGCCAGAAGAGGCATTGTCAGACGGCAATCAATCCATTCAGCCGCCTGAGTTGGAACAACTGATGACTCAGATTCGCCAGATTGCATCAGTGCTGGGCCGATCGGTGAACGTTCCATCCGCTCGTCACTGACGGATCATCCTTCCTCGGACCGGCCCATGAATATACTCCTCACTGGCTCTACCGGACTTATCGGATCTGAACTCGGTTCTTACCTCTCGGGAAACCGCCACCATGTCATTCGACTGGTTCGCCGCCCAACGGCGCGAACCGATGAGATTAGCTGGGACCCGGCGTCGGGAACATTGGATGTTCAGGCTATCGAGGGACTGGATGCGGTAGTCCATCTGGCAGGTGAAAACATCGCATCCGGCAGGTGGACGGCACGGAAAAAACGCCGGATTTGGGACAGCAGAATTCAAGGCACTCAGCTCCTCGCCCGGTCTTTATCGAGCCTTTTTGATCCGCCCAAGGTCCTCGTCAGTATCTCCGCAATCGGCTATTACGGCGATCGCGGCGAAGAGCAATTGGCGGAAGAAAGCGAGCCGGGAACAGGTTTTCTTCCGGAGCTCTGCCGCGAGTGGGAGGCGGCAACTCAACCGGCAGTCATTCGAGGAATTCGCGTAGTGACCCCGAGGGTAGGAATGGTGTTGAGCGCCAAAGGTGGAGCGTTGAGCCGGATGCTCCCCCTCTTTCGCGCGGGAATTGGCGCCAGGATTGGCAACGGGCGGCAATATATGAGCTGGATTGCGATCGATGATCTGGTCGGTGTGATCAACCACGCAATTTTCAATGAGTCCCTCCGGGGTCCCGTGAATGCCGTTTCGCCGAACGCCGTAACCAATTGGGAATTTTCTCAGGCATTGGGACGCGTATTTTCGCGCCCGGTCCGGTTTTCGGTGCCCTCGGCAGCATTACGCATTCTTTTCGGGAAAATGGGCGATGAGGTTCTGCTTTCGAGTGCCAGGGTCATTCCGGCACGGCTGGCGCAATCGGGCTTTAAATTTCAGTTCACCGAACTGGAACCCGCGCTGCGCCACATACTTCAGCAATCGATAATCTGAGGCCGGTTCATTGGCGACCCCAAAACGAACTTCGCCGGCATCGAATGCGCCGGATCCGAGACTGCGATTCGATCCGTTCGGATTCCGGAAGTTTTCCCGCGATTTCTTTCGGCAGGATACGGTTTCGGTTGCTCGGGCAATCATCGGAGCATGGCTGGCCCGGAGACATAAGAACCATTGGTACGGAGCGCGCATTGTCGAGACGGAGGCATATCTTGGCGCCATCGACGCGGCAGCGCACTCCTGGCGGGGGCGAAGGACGCCACGAGTCGAGCCAATGTATCTGGACGGCGGACATCTGTACGTATTCCTTGTCTACGGAATGCATTCGTGCGCAAATGTGGTGACGGGACCGGCCGGCGTTGCCGAGGCGGTTTTGCTCAGGGCTGCGGAAGGACCCGAAGGAACCCCGCCAAAATTTCTGAGCGGGCCCGGAAGGCTTTGCGCTGCGTTCGGAATCACAGTGGCGGCCAGCGGCATCGATTTGCTTTCCGGCGGCGATCTGCGCCTATTCCAGGGACAACAAAGAAATATCGGGATATCGAAGCGAATCGGGGTTGAATACGCAGGGGAAGCCGCCGATTGGCCTTTGCGTTTCTTTGATAAAGATTCTGCCGCCGTTTCCGGCCCCCTTCGGCTTAGAACCGACCTCTAAGATCCTATTGAAATTGTGAACCAAAAACAGCTGCTAATTGTCTCTTTATCAGAAGGCTTTGCCGAAAACTCCAAAACGGGAAATCAACCCATGCGGACCCGCTCTATGCTCATGATGATGGCGGCTTTGCTTTTTCTAAGCGGATTTTCCGGTTTTTCTCAGGACCAGACCATCCGTGTGCAGGTCGAGATGGTCTCACTTCCGGTCGTCGTGACAGACTCGGCCGGAAATCATGTAAAGAACCTCAGGGCGGAAGATTTCAGCGTATTTGAAGATGGGGTTCTCCAGGACATTGCAGGTTTTGGAGCCGTGGAAGAACCCATCTCCATTGCTCTCATGCTGGACGTGAGCGGAAGCACCGAGTTCGAGCTGAGAAGAATCCAGGACGATGCAACCTGGTTTGTAACCATGTTGCGGCGCGACGACTCGGTCGCCATTCTCTCGGTAGCCGATGAGGTGAAATTACTCGAGCAATTCAGTATCTATCACATCAAAAAGACGGACAAAATCCGGCAATTACAGCCTGGAGGCCTAAGCGCAGTTTATGACGGCGTCCGGTTTGCCCTCGATAAAGTACTGAAGCTGGAATACGGCCGCAAGGCACTGGTCTTTTTCAGCGACGGCGTGGACAACCGGAGTGATGCGACGAGAGAGCAGACTCTGGAGCTGGCCCGTCAGAGCGACGTCCCCATCTACTGCATTTACTTCAATACGGCAAAAGACCGAATGAAGTGGGTGCCCGGCACGATCGGTCGCGGAGTGATCTTACCGCCTCCGACCGAAAAGCTTCCCGAATATGCCGCCGGATTTGAGTACATGCGGGATCTTTCCGACTATAGTGGCGGACTCTTTTTCGACGCATCGCGCATGGGAAGCTTGGGATCTGCGTTCAGAAAGATCATTGATGAACTGTCCAATCAGTACAGCATTGGTTATTACCCCACGATCGGGGATCGCGACGGAAGATATCGCCGGGTCGAGGTGAGAGTAAACAAGCCGGGAATGCACGCACGCACAAAGCCGGGTTATTATCACAAGTAACAATGTGTAGGGGCGACCGGCCGGTCCGCCCCTACAGGCATGCGCATCAAGCTAAGGAGACCTACCCCAAGCGCTGAAAGCGCGGCATAGCAAAGCCCAGGGCGGAAGCCGCAAAGCGGCCGGAGCCCTGGGTTAGAACGAAGGGAAAGAAAGCCCTGTAAGGCATGTGCGTCAAGCTAAGGAGAATTGTCCAGAGCGCTGAAAGCGCGAAACAGCAAAGCCCAGGGCGCAAGCCCTGGGAACGGCATGCGTATGAAC
>Ga0187854_10003836_pt1 | contig 11676 bp, 16 predicted proteins | sample June2016WEW_6_15_FD_132445 | JGI IMG/M metagenome (GOLD analysis project Ga0187854, IMG submission 132445) | Peatland microbial communities from SPRUCE experiment site at the Marcell Experimental Forest, Minnesota, USA - June2016WEW_6_150 | ecosystem: Environmental > Terrestrial > Soil >...
GGATCATGATACAGGCGGCCCCCCCAGGAAGTAATGCCAGACCAGCAATACCAGGGTAATTAACCCCCCAACGCTCGCGATGGTGTAATAGACTTTCATGCCGGTTTTGTCCAGGAAACCAACGACCGCCGTCTCGGCATTCTTGCCGTCCTGGAGGGTCTTCAGCGCTTTCTCATCCTCCTCCAGCCTGGTCGCGAGAGCATCGGCTGCCGAGGCGACATCCTGGTCGCCCTGGTCCATCCGTTTCTTCAGGCCGTCCCGACACTTCTGGCAATCATCCGACTGGCACTTCTGGCCTTCCTTGATCTCCTTGATCTCCCGGCAGATGCCCCCGAGTTTCCCGTCGATCTGCCCGAGGATATACTCGTATGAGGCTTTCGGGTCCGTGTCTGGTCCTGGTGTCATGAAGGTAACTCCGCCAGTTCGCATTCCCGGTGATGAATGACAGTACCTGACTGGAATCCATACAGGGAATGAACACTGCCTTTGATGCGGTATGTTCCTTCATATCCTGGCTGGGTGGTGTAAATCCGGTAATTCAGCGAGTCGATGGTAGTGGTCGCAGGCAGCATCAGCTTGGTGCTCATCTCTTCGAACTGCCCCGGACCTATGACGACTGTCGGGCCGGTATCGGTGAAGAACCGGCAGGGGACCGAGATCTGATCGTCCGACCAGTAATACTCGAATTCACCGCTCGAGTTCAGGTAATCGGTCTGGGTGCCCAGGGTCGCGGACCAGGTTGCCGTGGAGAGGGTTTCTCCGGGTGTGAAAGTCCCTGAGATAGTCGTGGCTATAATATAGCCAGTCGCCAGGGTCCTGATCACGGCCGTGTTATGCGATGTGGCTCCCGTGACGGTCTGGCCGACCGCTGCAGTGCCAGTACCTGCGGTGTAGGTCATCTTCTGGGAGCGGTTTCGTTTCTGGATCGTGCATAGATGGATATACCGCGGCATCAGAACTCCTCGCCAGCCAGTGCCAGAAGCCCCGTTAGTTCGTCCGTATCGTCGTCGTCAGTGCCCGTCTTGGAATTGATATACTTGTCCAGGGAGAGCCGGCCCTTGTCATCGTAATATTTGATACTGGCATCGATAGTGACATCCTGACGGTCGACACCGACCGATAAGCTGTTCGGGAACGTCCCATCGTGTTTCTGCTCGATCCGGATGTTCCTACAGAGCCAGTTCTGTGCTGCAGTTTTCAGCATGCCAACACCGCTGCCAACAGTGTCCAAAGGGTTGGTGTCGAGGCCGTTCATGTCGAGCTCGGCAATGATGTCAGATTCGGCCCGGGCTGCGAGCGTTGCGAGGTCATAACTATTGAGGCATCCAGTCTCGATGAGTGCTGTGGCAGTGACTGCCCATTGCAGGGTCAAGAAAAAGACCTCCTGAAAAAATTAGAGAGAGTGGTGGTCCTTAGGTCGATCCCTGGAAGATGGTATGCCAGTCTCCTGGTGCTGCGCCCCACCGGGCGATGATGGATGCCAGCCCCTCGTTGGTCTTCAGGACCTGGTCACTGGTGTTGGGGTCCATCTTCACCGTGAGGCTGACGGGCTGCCGTTCCTGCAGGATGACGGGTTTCGTCATGCGTGTCGTGCATGCCACGTACCACTCAGTCGTGCTGGTGAGGTAGGGGTTGACAATGCATTTGCTGAGGATGCCGTCCGTGCCTCCGATGGGGTTATAGGTCGGCAGGTTGCCGATCGAGGTCCCCTGGCCCGAGGTTGCATTCTGGGAAGTGTTGGTCCCGACGGAGAAGAAGAACGTCGAATGCAGGATCTGTTTTGCGGTCACCTCGAGGTCGGGCGGCACGATGAGCGTGTCCGGCACGATACCGAGCGGCCTGCCCTGGGTATCAGTGAACTTCCGCATCTTTTTGATGACGGCAGTCAGAGCCGTAACATCAAGGGTAGTGCCGGTGGCATTGGTGTTGCTCTGCGTGGTGCTGCCTTTTGCTTTGTGGTCGTCGAAAAGATACTTGCCATCGAATCCGAGCGTGGTAGCACCGTCATGGATGACAGTGTAGACGAGCTCGGTCGGGAAACGCTTCCCTTCCATGGCAAGGTCGCCGAGACGCTGTGCCACGATACCATACTGGTCGTCGGCAAAGACGGTCAGCGGGAATGAGATACCGGCATCGTACATCTTGTTGTGGACCATGAAGGTCTCTTTGCTGCCGAGGCCGGAGAATTTCCTTTCACCCCTGAACTCGCCCATCTTCGGGACGACGCCCAGGGTGGGGTACACCTCGGCCTCTTTGGTCGAGGGAATCACCTGGGCGAAACTTGCCCAGTCATCGGGAACGAACATATCGTAGATCTTGAAGAAATACGACTGGATCAGCATATTCGTAAATTCCGGGTAGATATCTGAAAGTGCAACTGGCATGATTATTTACCTCCGTTGTTCGGGGTGTTGGCGTCAATCTCTGGCGCATCCATTACGCGGTTTATCAGGCCGAGGTCGTCACGACCGAACCCTTTGAAGGCTTCGATCGCGGCTTTTACCCTGGTGTATTCAGGTTCCTCCAGGAGGACCTCGTCTCCCGCAGTCTCGATCTTCCGGGCGATCCGGTCGTTCTCGATGAGGTCCCGCACTCCCAGGTTGGAAGTATGCAGGGCCAGACCGCAGGCCGGGCAGGAAAACGAGGGGGCGAACATTGCAGCTACGATAGATTTCCTGACGTCGTATATCTGGTTGTTCGCCGCCTGGTAAGGGATGAGAGAGATGTTACGCATTCACACACCTCACGAGTTGGCCGCCTGTACGTTGCTGAAGTGCAGGTACCGCACTGCTCCGTTCACAAGGATCCGGATCGAGCCCGTCATTGTCGGGGCTGAATCGGTTGCCGTGTAGATCATCTTGCCCGTCCCGTCAGTCCCCGCGAATGAGATCGCATTCAGGACCTTGGCTTTTGCCGAGGTGTCGCCGTTTGCCTGGACTGCGAGGATCGCATGTTCCGTGACGGCCGAGATATCGGCGCTGGCATTGGAGTAGATCTCTGCCATCAGGCCGTAATAGGTGCCGCCAGCCGGGAGTGCACGGCCGGGAAGGACGATGTTCGCCCGCAAGCCGGTTCCGAGACCCGTAACACTTCCCGCGGAAGCATCGAGTTCGAGGGTCGCATGTAGGCCGTGAGCATTACCGATCCCGGCAAGACTGCCGAGCAGCCTCGCACGGACCGCGATCGCCTCAAGCCCGGCACCGTATGCCTTGAGCTGAGTGTATCGGCCATACGTGGTGTCGCTGGTCGCGGTTGTCGAGTAGTATTCCTGGACTCCTCTCTGTCCTGCGGTGTTCAGGGCAACTGGTGAGCCAGTGGTCCCGACCCTCATCACGACACCGGTCGTTCCGGTGCCGGTCGCAAGCGAGAGGTCGACCGGGAACGTGTTGATAGCGGTCTCGGCAGGCACGGTATACCCGGTGATATCGATCCACAGGTACCCGGACTCGTAATCAACGACAATGCCGATCGGTGCGCCGTTGCTTACGAGCACGATGGTGTTATCGTCGCTGGCATACGCAAGGCTGCCGATGTTGGTGATCGCAGCTGCCGAGTATACGAACTTGTGAAGTCCGGTACGCCTGACGGGGATTGAAGTCCACCCGTCGGATGTGCCGACAACATTCGCACCGCTCCCGACGATCGGGATCGTGGTGCCGCTCTGTGCAATTCCTGCAAACGGATACCCGTCCGAGGGGTTCCATGGCTGCAGGTAGCCTCCATTATACTCAAGCAGGCCGCCCTTATAGATGGCAGTGCTTGCTTTCACGGGGGCGATTACGATATCGTTCCCACGCATGGGAACGTCGATTGGTGCTGAAAGGTTACCCATAATTTAGGCCTCCAGGTTCTGACGGGCCTGGTGGTATGTGCCCCCGGGTCCGTATTTCCCGATGTCATCCCAGGTGAGACCGACACCTTTCATGTCCTTGAACCGGTTCAGGAAAGAATCGGCATTCGCAGGCATCGGGATGTTCGGCCTCTTCGATGCGCCTGCTGCAGCAGGGATCTGGCCGCTGCGGAGGCCCTGCTCGACCGGCTTGCCCATCTTCTCTGCAATGATGCAATAGTCGCCGAGCATGGTCTCGAGAACCGATGCGGGCATGGCGATAAGCTCTGTAGTCCGCTTGTCCTTGTTGGCATCCGTGAGGGTGCCGACCCTGATCTGGGCGGCGACGATCGAGGACGCGAGGTCCTTGCGTTTGTTCTCTTCAAGCAGGACCTTGACGCGGTCCTGGGCAATCCGCTCGGCTGCCGCTGCGACCGAGTTGTCGCCTACGGTCTTGCCAGCTTCCGTCCCGCATGAAGAACAGAACTTGTCCGCTGGCCCGAGAGTGCTGCCGCATGCTCCGCAGGAAGCGTGAAGGCCGGTCCCGCAGGCCGGGCAGAACCGGGCAAAGGCCGGGATCTTCTCGCTGCACTTTGCGCAGACCGCGTTGTTCTCACTGTTCCCATCACCAGCCGCAGCTGCGACCGGGATGTCTTTACCTGCTCCCGAGGCGATGTTGATCGTCACGCCGGGAGCTGTTGCCGGGGGAGTTACCCCCGATAGGGTTGTCTGGATTGGTTCATCTGGCATAGATGCTGATGCTCCTTTTTCTTTGAACTCGGCGAGGTGCTTCTCAAGGTGGGTCTTCGCCGCATCCTTGGCCGTTCCGAGTCCCTGTGTCTGATCGAACCTTGCGAGGGCGTTTCGGACACCGTTCGCGTTAAGAGTGCCATCCGGTTCATGGTGTGGCAGTTTACAGTCCCCGAAGGTCTCGCCGGTCACTGCAGCAAAGCACGAGCGGATCTTGTTCCGTTCGGCATCGCTGAGATCATCCCAGAGTTCACTTGTGAAATCCTTCAGGGAGGGTTTTGCCCAGGTGCCGGTCGACTTCTTGTAGTCCGACGGGTTATTCGGCACGTAAGGGAACGATTTTGCAGCGTTCATTCTTCCTCCAATTGATGCAAATGAGGCGGCAACGGCCTGCCAGTTGAAAGCGGCTTCCTGGTATGCAGGTTCCGTGACGATGCTCTCGCTCTCGCCCCGGCAGCCCCGCATCAGGCCGTCATCACCGCATTCCTTCGCGTAGGCCCACATGCTAACATTCGCAGGGATCTCTCCGGCCTGGATGCCTTTCACGGTCTTCGGGTCGGTGATCTTCGCACGTTGTTTGTAGACAATCCGGCCTTCAGGGTCCAAGCCGGTGGCATAGACGCTGAGTATAGTGCCAACGATCGTCTTCGTAGAATCGACGGCGTCGCAGTAATGCTCGGCCGGCACGCCGGGGATAATATCCTTGCCGTGTGGGCACCAGCGGACGGGCTTCCCTGCGAACGTGGCCGCGAAGGTTTCCGCCTCTTCCGCAGGAATGCCCCAGCCGTTCAGGTTGATTTTGTCAGTAGTGAAAAGAGGTCCCTCGATGATCAGGGCTCCATCGCTCGAAGCCGATACGGTAAAGCCCTGTAGGCAGCCGAGAAGAGGGAATTCCGGCATTGCTAAAGGATTCTACCGTAATTCCTTATTAACCGAAAAAATACCAGGGATTGGTTAAAAGAGGAGATTAATCTTCAGTGTATTGAGGGATATTGAAATAATTCTCACGCCAGTTCTGGCAGAATTCCCGCGTTGCATCGCTGACCTGCCCGGCATCATCGGGTAATTCATGCACGTAGGGGAGCAGGGTACATCTGCAATCGTTATGGACGGGAGGGCGGATCAGGTCTGGATCATCTATGTCCCAGATAGTGCCGTCAAGGTCCCCGCATATATCGCAGGTCTTCTCATCTTCAGCTGCAAGGTATTCTAGCCCGGGTGCACCGGCCTGTTTGTAGGTGAATACCTGGGCCTGGGTGTAGGTTTCAACCGTCAGGGTCCGGGCCCGTTCCTTTGCCCGGTTCGTGTCGACCGAGAGGGCGTCCTGGACCCGTGTCGTGATATCCCGATACGTCTCTTCATTCGCCAGCCCCTCTTTTAGGGTGGTAGAGAGCCGGTCTTTGAGATCGCTTGTGATCCGGTCGAGGTTTTCAATCGTGAAATCGGTAACTCTGTCGATGAGTTTTGGAGGGACGGACGTTCCACCTGGCGGAGGCGGGGGAGTGTATTTAGGTCGTGCTTTTGCCTTCGCTGCAATATGCCGGGGCGTAATGCCGCGCTGGATAAGCAGATGATGAGCGACCTGGACCCCTTCAGTGGCGGTCTGCCGATTATAGTGATGCAGCAGCTGCTGGAATGCCGGACCGGTCAGGATTTTAATGCGGTTGTCGAAATCCCCCATCGCGTCCGCAACAGTCAATTCATGAACGTTGATACTGCTGGCAGCCCCTTCCAGGACACCCTGGAATGCATGGGCGAGGAGATACTCATGGCGGTTGAGTTTCAGGTTGAGCCCGCCATAGGGACGTGCGATGATGCGGGCCAGTCTCATTCTGCAGGCTCTTCCCCAACACCCAGGATCGGCAGGCCGGTCGTGCGGTAATAGGCCTCAGCTGCAGTCTCCCCGGGTCTGATGAGGATATGGGAATTATTGATGATCTTCCATCTCCCCATCGAGGCACCACGGGGATTCCCGCGTTTCCATGCCGGATCAGACTTCTCCCCGCCTTTCTGGATCTGCATGGGTGCGACTGCCTGGTCATCCTGCTGGACGGTCTGGCCCTCTTCAGTGTCCACGGTCTCGCGGGGCGGCACGTGAATCCCCACGATCGCCATGGCCTGTGAGATCGAGAGCGCTTCCGGATCCTGTGCGGAGACGGTAAGAAGCGTCGGGAGGTCGACAAGCGGCTGGTCGATAGGCTGCAGTTCGATCCGGATGGCGGCTGCCTCTTCCTCCGCATACCCGAGCAGCTCGAGGTGGCGGCGATAGATGTCTTCGAACCCGACTTTCAGCTGGATCCGCATTGATTCCATCACGCGGACCGCGTCCATGTCGCTTACCGATGAGGAGGCGAACGTGCTGCCTTTTGCTTTCAGCGAACCGGCTTCAGTCTCCAGGAGACAATAGGCAATGTCCTTCTCGAGCGATTGTTTGAACTCGATGACACCGCTGGCGTTCTGGAATCCACCAGGGATATCCTTCACGGTCTTCCCGATGCTCAGGATATCCTCGTTGGGTTTCATGGTCCTGGCAACCCGGGTCTCGGCAGCCAGGATCTTGGCTGCCTGCTTGAGCGAGAGCTGGCCGGCAAGGATCCGTTGTTTGAGAAGTTCATTGTCGATATGCAGCCGGCCATACCCATACCGGCCGATCGCCTTCGAGAATCCCCAGTTGACGTCTTCGAGTTTCTTGACCTGTTCGTCCACGAGTTCCGCGAGGCTGATGCCGTAGAGGCCGATGGTGTTGCGGTTGTAGATGTCCCGGCACTGGTGGCCATGATGCATGAGGCGCATGAGCGTGACGCGGCCGTTCTTAAGGTAATGGATTTCCCGTTTGGCCTGCATGCGCTCGTTGATGATGACCTGCGTGACATTGCCCAGGATAGTCGCATACTCCCACATCTGTTCCTGGTTCTGGAATCCGCTCATGGGTTCGACATCGATCGGCAGGAACGTGGTGTGCGACATCGGCATGAAATCAAGCGTCGTGATGCCTTCCCCTGTTCCGAACCGCGAGTCCGCACTGTTCAGGATCGGCACGTTGCCATCCCGGGCGAGCAGCATACCGGCTGAGGCGAAAAGGTTCTCGATATCGAGGTTCTTTGTGAAAGTCTGGGCGTCGTGGAGGATGGAGGTCTGTGCTTCTGAGGGGAGACCTGCTCCTTTATCGACAAAGAATTTGATCTCCTTGCCCCGCAGCCGGAGACCGAGCTTGATCAGGCCCATGCCGAACCGGGGACTGACCATCGGGGTCTGATGCCACTTATCGAACTTGTTGATGTACGAGATCCGCCGGCCCCCGTAAACATCCGAGTCGAGGGCTTTGTTCTGATAGTTCTGGCCGCTGAGGATATCCTCATTCGGCCGCATGGTGTTGTAGTCCGTGGTGATGAGACCGGCGGCCAGCAGTTCGGCCGAGGTCCAGTCCCTGACATCGTCATCCGAATCGTTCTGCGGTTTAGATGCCGGGTTTGAAGTCTGTGAGGGGTTCATTGCTCTGATTTTCTCCGTCGTTTGATATTAACCGAAAATTTACGCTTGAGTCTCCGCCATGCTGCATGAGAGAGATCCTTGTTGAAATGCGTGGGGAAAAAAGGTGTTATAGTCATCTGCCAGCCTTCAGATTTGTCCGGGCTGATGTGGAATGTGAGGGTCAGGCTGGCCGATCGCTCGATGCTGCGGGCGATCGTGGCGGCTTTGTCGATCACGGCGTCTCTGTCCGCGCCCCGGATGATGAATGGCATCAGTGATTTCCCCCGCCACCCATCAGGGCCACGCTGTTGTCCTGGTCATCGCCCGGCCACGGCCATTCCCCGCTTCCCTCTTGCCGGTTCTCGGTAGTCTCGTAATCGCTGTCGTGGTTCGTAACGTAGCCGTTGTAGAGGTGATATGAAAGGTTCGCGATAACGTCCGGGCCGTCATCGGTCGTCACGGGCCCGCTGTCCGGGTGATGGACCGTGAAGTTCTCGCCATTCCATTTCTTCTGCAGGGCTTTGAGTTCCTTCCTGAGCCGGTCGTCGTCAGGATAGGAGATCTGGCCCTGGTGCATGCGGTCCTCAAGGCCCTGGTAGATCTTCATCTTGTAGGGCATCGTGAACGGCGTCTCGGTCAGGTTAAAGTCCGAGAAGTAGAGCTTGACGGCCTCGCCTTCGTAACCATCATGGAGGATCTGCTCGACACCATACTGCAGGCAGAGCGCGACGATGTCCTGTTTGACCTGCATCCAGTTGAGTTTCCGGTTGACTGGGATCCAGTACCGGATCTCATCAATGATCACTGTGCCACCCATGGCCATGTGGCCGATGCAGAAGGAGAAAGCATCTTTCTTCCGTGAAGTATCCATTGCGCCGAAATAGTTGCCAGAGGCGCGCAGGATATTATCAATCTGGTCCCGATAGGACCGGGCGCAGCGGTCCACGAGCTCGGGGTCCAGCATGGCGTCAACGGCTTCATCGAATTCCGCACCGAACTCCCTGCGGAAGGTCCGGGCGTTCTTGGCCTCCTCGTTTTTGAGATAGGAACAGCCGAATGGGTAGTTGGGGTTCATCAGCCAGGTGGCCCGCTGGTACATGAGGATCGAGGTCAGACGCTTGGCCGTGTTGTAGATGCGCCAGAGGATTCCGGATTTCCCCATGGGTGTGCTGATACTAACGACCCGGCCCAGGAATCGCACGATCATCTCCAGGTGAATATCCCCGGCACACCGTTTCAGGAACTCGGATCGGTTGCTGGCGAACCTGCCGACCGAGGGCGTGAGCGAGTCATAGACCTCTTCTCCGTCCCGGGTGCCGCTCTGCATGCCATACTTGCCGATCTCATCGAACTCCACCAGGATGGCAGTTTTCCCGACTTCCGAAGCGCTGTTGCTGGTGACGGCAAGGATATGCAGGTTCTTGTTCAGGACGATCTCGTAATTGTTCTCGCTGACTTTCTTGTCCTGGAAATACGGGCTGCTGTTGATCTTGGCCTTGATCTCATCGAGCAGGATGGTGGCCTGCTCTTCTTTTGTCGCGATGCAGAGGATATGGACCTCTTTCCCGCGATCGACCCGGCCCTGGTAAAGATAATAAGGGTCCGGGATTTCCTGCCAGAGATATGCGACGTAACAGGCGATGAGGGCTGCCATGAAGGTCTTCGTAGAGTCCCGGCCGCAGATCAGCAGCAGCTCTTCATACGGTTTTGATGCGTTGAAGAACTCGCCCAGGATCTCACGCTGCGCCGGGTAGAGTTTGCGGTTGAGGTAATTGGGATCCTCGGCAAAGGTGATAATATCGACGACGGGCGTGCCTACCTTGAACGAGTTGATCACGCGGTCCAGCTGGTCAGCTAGTCGCGGGATTGGCTGGGGTTGCCGTGATTGCTGTCCGGCGCCGTTCGATATACGAGATGACGCGCCGGCAGGTCTCTGGGTCGATTTCACTTCTCAGTGCCTCCATGAAGATATCAGTCAGCTGGTTCGATTCCTGGACAAGGATCTGCACGGTCACGTTGCCGTCCGGCAGTTCGCCCTGGGCTTTCAGTAGAAGTTCGATGGTGCCGCGCAGTTCCTTGAGTGCCTTGAGTGCAAGCTCGTCGTTTTTCGCAGTCTTGGCCCGCGTAAGAACGGTTTTAATCTCTTCACATACTTCCTCGACCTGCTGCCGGAGGGTCTTGGCTTCGGCCACGTCCTTTACTGCAGCGGCCCGGGCGATCTTCTCCGAGATATGTCCCTTGTCCTTGTGCCTGCGCAGTGCACCGCGATCTACCTTATATTTGAGCGCAATTGCGCTGAAATTGGGTTTTTGTGCGACGAGGTCTTTCTCAATCTCTTTGCGTCTGGAATGCTGACAAATTGAGCACTTGAGACCCATTCAGGTATTACCTATCTTGCCCTCAACAACACCTTTTGAGAGAACCGACATGGCACTGAAATATGCCTTGGTCATCTGTCTCATCAACCACATTCTAATTCTGAAATTTTTGTGAGTGATGACCTGAACTTCCAAGATTATTGACCCTTTCTCAAGGTTTTCGAATCCCATGTTTACTTTTACTGGCATGTTATCACAGTCCTGAAACTATCGCCAGCAATAACCATGCTGCCAGGATAATTCCTAAAACAATCGCTAATTTAGTAAGATTTCTCATAGTCTGCCAAACCTCCAGTCATACGGCAACGCCTGTGCTGATTTCTCCGGGACTACCTCTGATTTCATCACCCGGTCATAATCGGTGCATTTCAGGAAACCAGTGCATTCGATGTTTATGAGGTCGAATACTGCCGAATGGACAATCAATCGCTGAAGCCATGGGGCGATCATATCCCTTCCCCTACACCATCAGGACTGCGGAAATCGAGGGGATTCTCTTTCAGGAAGTTGTCTTCAGCACCGGAGAAGTCCAATTGCTTCACTGGGAAATCACGTTCAAGTTCCTTTCTCTTCAGGATCGCATCGCCCTGGTCTTTCCGTAGTATCTCTTTAATCCGGCCCCAACACCCGGAACAGAATTTGAGCCGGAGAGTTCCTTGTTCATGTTCCCCATAATCGCTGAATGAACCCTCGATCTCACCATCAATCTCTGATTTTTTAAGGGCTATGCCGCAATCGCAGCATTTCTCATTCAGTCCCTGGGTTATGGCAACAGGCATTTTTTAGTGACCTTTTTTGATGATGCTACCCTTACCAGTGGTAAGTCACTCACCGTGTTGTCGCCCCCGACCACGGTTATTGTCTTCTCCGCGGTCAGGAAGCCATCCGGCGTGTCCTTGTGAGCCCGCAGGTCGTAGTCTCCGATCGCTACTGCATCCGCGAAGGCGTACGCTCCGGTTGCGTCCGTCAGAATCGATGCAGCAATAGTGCCGTCTGCGAGTACGAGGGTCATCGTAACACCAGACAAATCGCCACCATAGGACACGGTGCCTTTTACCGTGCCCACCTGAGGGAGCGGCTTTACCAATTCCGGGAGTAGCATGGGTCATCATGAATACCCTCGAACCGGTGATGAGCCGGTCCGGGGGTGATCCCCTCCGGGTTTTTTCCCTTGACCGATGGTTGATTGAATTCCATGAGGCGATTTGATGATTGTTCACCAGCCCGTCCTGCAGTGCACATTGACCC
>Ga0187854_10003841_pt1 | contig 11664 bp, 5 predicted proteins | sample June2016WEW_6_15_FD_132445 | JGI IMG/M metagenome (GOLD analysis project Ga0187854, IMG submission 132445) | Peatland microbial communities from SPRUCE experiment site at the Marcell Experimental Forest, Minnesota, USA - June2016WEW_6_150 | ecosystem: Environmental > Terrestrial > Soil >...
TTCCCATCCGATCCGGTTTACCCTGGCCTATTGGTATTATGACCTGGGTCTGGTTCTGGTCTGTTCCCTCCTGTTCTGGATTCTCTCTCGGGGGCAATATTTTCTCAAGGGAGGAAAAATATTCTTCCTTTTCCGGATCATCGGGTTGATTTTCATCCACCTGGTTCTTTTCGGTCTGCTTTTTGCGCATCTAGGTCATATACGCGTCCTCTTTAATGTCCAGACCGGGCTCGATTATTCGATAATCCTGGAGACGATCTACAACATTTCGATTCAGGACATCCTGAAGTTCCTGGGGGTTCGGGATTATCTATTTCTCCTGTTCCCCTTGGCAGTTTTCTGGCTGGTCCTGCTTTCTCCGCTGGCCGTAAGGGTTTGGCTGGCCAAAGTTTCTCTGGTCGGGGTCCCTTTTTTATTATTCCTTTCCCTGTATTCGGCCCGTGATGCCAAGCCTGATACTCCCGCAGAAATACGGCTGAACCCGGCCTTTTTCCTCCTGGCCGATACCGCCCAGAATACCTTTCTAAAATCTTCGGAAAAAGAATGGAGGATGAGCAGGATCCAGGAGAGTGAATCGGGGATCCATCTCACCAGTCCTGAGTATACCTATCCATTCAAGGCGGTAAAAATTCTTCCCGAAAAACCGGCACAAAAATGGAATGTTGTCCTTTTGGTATTGGAATCAGTAGGCACCCGGTATATGTTTGACACGAAGAATGGGCATCCCATGCCCATGCCATTCTTGCACCAGTTGATTCAAGAAGGGTGGTACTTGAAGAAACATTACACCCCCTCAAACGTGAGTACCAAGGCGGTTTTTTCCATCTTCAGCGGGCTCTACGATCTTTTTAACCGCGAGGCTTTGGGAACCCAGCCCGATGCCCAGGTTCCTTCCATATATAATTTTCTGGGTAAAGGCTACGATAGTTTTCTGGTCTCCCCCTCTTCCTCCTCCTGGTACTTCCCTGCCCAGTTCATAAAAAACAGCGGGCTGGCGGAGATACATACCTATGAAAATTTGAACTTCCGGGTCCAGGAGGAATTAAGTTCGCTGGGTCGCTACATCGCCCGCGACGAGATTCAAACCGTAGATTTTTTTATACAGAGGCTGAGCAAAGCCCGGGAACCTTTTATGGGCATCTACATCAGTTTTGCGGCCCACTTTCCGTATTTTGACTATGGAGGGGACTACCGGGTCCGGGAGGATGACGGACGATTGATCAGCCGCTATTACAACAACCTGAATCTGCTGGACCAGATGATCAAGCGGATTTACGAACATCTGCAAAAACAGGGTCTACTTCAGCGGACCGTCCTGGTCATTGTGGGGGATCATGGGCAGGCCTTCGGTCAGCACCAGCCGGACAATTATTTGCATTATCGGTACACCTATAACGAGAACCTGGAGGCCCCCGCGATCTTCCATCAACCCCTGCTTTTCAAACCCCGGACGTTCGACGTACCGACCAGCCATGTGGACCTACTGCCGACATTGCTGGACGCCATGAGAATTCCGTATGACCCCGCGCTCTTCGACGGAGAGTCCCTTTTCCAAGAAAAATTGGGGCGGAAGTACATCTTCTTCTATGGGATGGAAGAAAGCATCTCTTCCCTGGACACTCAGGGAATCAAGGTCCAGTATTCCCTGAAGAAGAACCGGTGCTGGGCCTTTGATCTAAAGCCGGACCCCGGGGAAAAGAACCCGCTCGACTGCTCCTCCTTCCCCTCTCAGCTGGAGGCCCTCCGAAAGTTCGCCAATTATCACGACTCAAGTTTGATGCAATACAATGCCAGCGTGAGGGAAAGAAGGGATTTCCGGGGGCACAGGCATCCTGCATTAGCGGGAGTTGCCAAAAGGGATCCGTGAGAGTGGAAGGTGGGCCGGCCGCTCCTCATCTAGCCCCGTCGTTTTCCTCCAGCCTCGATCCTCGAACCTCGAGCCTTATTCCTTTGGCCTTTTTTTATTTCCGGTCGAGGTCGATGATCTCCATCCGATGGTTCGCCCGGGGATGTTTCGCAGAAGGTCCTTCGGTCAAGACCACGAGATTTCCCGCTACCTCATGATCCTGGAGCCATTTCCCGGCGTACCCCTTCCAGTCATCGGGATGGTCGGGCTCATGCATGGGGTAGACGCCATAGGAGAACTGGAGCCGCTGACAGGTCGCCTCGCTCGAGCTCACGGCGGTGATCCATACGGGAAGCCTGAAACGGGCGATAGACCTGGCCGTTGCTCCGCTGTGGGTGGGAACGATCACCGCTGCCGGCGAGATGCGGTTGAGAGTCGTCTCGACGCTCAGGGCGATCAGGTCCGTGAGGCCGATTTTACCGTCCCGGCCGATGGCTCTCAAGGTCTCGCGAACGCCATAGCCGGGCCGGAACGGCTCAATGGTTGCTGCAATTCTGGCCAGCATGGCTGCAGAATCCACCGGATACTTTCCCAGCGCCGATTCTTCGGAAAGCATGACGCAATCGGTCCCGTCCAGGATGGCATTGGCCACATCCGTGGCCTCCGCGCGGGTGGGGCGCCGGTTATCGGTCATGGATTCGAGCATCTGGGTGGCGGTGATGACCGGTTTTCCCTGCATGTTGGCCTTCCGCACAAGCTGTTTCTGGACGAGGGCAATCTGCTCGATGGGAATCTCCACTCCCAGGTCCCCCCGGGCGATCATGATACCGTCCGCTGCCTCGAGAATTTCGTCGATGCGGGCCAGGGCCCTGGAACGCTCGATCTTGGCAATGATCAGGGGGCTGAAGCCCAGGGCAGTAGCTGCGTTGCGCACTGCGTCCAGGTCTTTTCCGGATTCGACGAAGGACTGGCTCACCGCGTCCACACCCTGCTCCAGGGCGAATTTCAGGCAATTTTTGTCGTGATCGGTAAAGGCACTGATTCCCAGATCTATCCCCGGGAGATTGAGCCCTTTGCGGGAGCGCAATTCTCCCCCCACGATAACCCGACACTGGATGTCTTTTCCCTCCACCTTCACAGCTTCCATCTGGATGAGGCCGTCATTCAGGAAGATCGTATCGCCCGGCTTTACAGCCTGAGCGAGGCGGGCAAAAGTTACTGAAACCCGCCGGGCGTCGCCTACGATTTCTTCGGGGGTAAAGGTGAAAGGATCCCCCGCCTTCAGCTCGATCGGCTCTTTAACCAGTTGCCCGATGCGTATTTTGGGACCGGGAAGGTCGGCCATGATGGCCAGACGCCGGCCAGTCGCCCGGGCGGCAGCACGGAGATTTTCGATCACCTGCCGATGGCCCGCAAAGTCACCGTGAGAAAAATTGAGCCGGGCCACATTCATACCCGCCTGGATCATCTGCTCCATGGTCGCGGGTGATTCAGACGCAGGACCGATCGTGCAGACAATCTTGGTCTTATGAGCTGGAAGTCTCATCCTGCCTCCTCTTCCTCGAAAACTACCCGGGGCTCTTTAGTCTCCAAACCGCGCGTACTCGAGTTCCAGATCCCCTTTCTGATTCAATGGAAAAAGACCCGCCGGAGAGCTCCGTCCGCTCTCTCATGCTGGTCAGCCCAAATCCTCGTCTCTCCCTCTCTTCAGAAAAAATTTCCTGGGGATCAAATCCCGAGCCATTATCCTCGACGACCAGTTCAACCTCCTCGTCTTTTTTCCTCAGGCAGAGACGTACCCGGGTCGCCTGGCTGTATTTGGAGATATTGTTCATGGCCTCTTGTAAGATTCGGTAAATAACCGTCTTCAGAGAATCTGGCACTTCATTTTCTTCGATGTGAATGTCCCTTTCAACATCAATTCCCGAATAAACCTTCTGGTATTCCCGGCAGAACCAGGAAACGGTCGGTAAGATACCCAAATCATCCAGAATCGGGGGACGCAGGGACGTCTGAATTCTCCGGACCTCTTCAATGGCGTTTTGAATCATGGGGATGACAGTTTCCAAGGACTGGATGATGGATGAGCTGGCGGTAAAGGTTGATTTTTGAATAGTGTTTTCTAGAAGAAATTTGATGGCCGAAAGGGTTTGCCCAATCCCGTCATGGAGCTCCCTGGCAATCTTTCTTCTTTCATCTTCCTGAACGGATAGAAGCCGGGAGGAGAGCCGGTGAAGTTCTACCTTCGACCTTTCCATCAACCCCCCGGACTGGTTTCGTTCGGTGATCTCCCGATGGAATTGCGACTCTCGCAAGGCCTCTTTCGTCCGTTTGGGCTCTATTTCCAGGGCCTTCAGCCTGGCGTTCTGCCGTCGCAATCCCGCAATTTCCTTGAGGAGCTCTTCTTTCTTCTTATCTTTATCCTTCATCGGGTGCACCCCTAAGCGCCTCCTAATACCCAATGGCGGCACCATCCGAGCGTGGATCAGCCCCTCCCATGCGCAGGCCGTTTTCCGGGTGGATGATGATCCCGTGAGCGCTGCCCATGGTCTGAGCCCAACTCTCTGCCATCTGGATTTCGTGTCCCCGCTTTCTTAATTCTTCGACTGTTGCCACAGGAAGTCGGCTTTCCACGGCGAGAGCGTTCTCCGGCAATTCCCTGCCCGCGACCCAACGCGGGGCCTCGAGAGCCGATTGAATATCCAGACCGAAATCGAAGACCGCGGTCATCACCTGAGCGTGCGTTTGAGGCTGCCCGTCGGCCCCGCTGGTCCCGAAGACCATAAAGGGTTTTCCATCCCTGAAGGTCATAGAGGCCATGAGGGTGTGAAAAGTGCGTTTATGGGGTTTCAGACAGTTCACGTGGCCCGGGTTTAGAGAAAAGTAGGCTCCCCGATTCTGCAGAACGATTCCCGTTTCGCCCGCCACGACAGCCGAGCCGAAGGAATGGAAAAGAGATTGGATCAAAGAGACGGCATTGCCCATTTCATCGACGACGCAGAGATAAATCGTATCCCGGCCGGGGTTACCCGGGGCGACGGCCGCAGAATCCATAGCCCGGTCCATGCGGATCAGGGACCGCCGTTTCGCAGCATACCCTTTGGAGAGAAGTTCGGCGACAGGGATTTTAACCATGTCCGGGTCGGAGATGTAATGGTTCCGGTCGGCAAAGGCGACCTTCTTGGCCTCCACCGTGAGGTGCAGGTGATCGGGGGATTGAAAGCCCAGGGAGAATAGGTCATACCCCTCCAGAAGGTTCAGGATCAACAGGGCGGTCAGACCCTGGGAATTGGGGGCAGTTTCAAAGACCGTATAACCCCGGTACTGAGTGGATATCGGGTCCCCCCAGGTGGATTGGGTATCCTGGAAATCCTTCTCGCTCAGAAGCCCGCCGTTCTCCTGAGAGAACTTGACAATCGCTCTGGCGATCTCTCCCCGGTAAAAAACGTCCCTCCCTTCCCGGGCAATCTTTTCCAGTGATCCGGCTAAACCCGGGTTGGTCAAAACATCTCCAGGCCGGGGAGTCTTTCCCCCCGATAAGAAGAGATTTTTGGAAGTCGGAAATCGGGAAAGTTCGCTTACCGCCTCATGGATCTTAAAGCTGAGGATGTGGCCAATGGGATATCCATTTCGAGCGTAGCCAATGGCCGGCTCCAGGATGGAAGGGATGGGCAGCTTGCCGTACCGTCCGTGAGCTTGAAACCACCCGTCGACTGCCCCGGGGACCGTAACCGCAAGAAGGCCCCGAACAGGGATGGATTTCATTCCGGCCTTTTGGAAATACTCGATCGAGGCTGCATAAGGGGAACGCCCGCTGGCATTCAGGAAAGCAAGGTCTTTCTTCGAAGCATCATAGATCAGCCAGAAGGCGTCTCCTCCAATCCCGCACATATGGGGATACACCACATTGAGGACTGCATTCGTGGCAATGGCGGCATCTACGGCCGTTCCCCCTCTTTTCAAGATGTCCACGCCGGCCTGAGAAGCCAGATAGTGGGGGGAAGCGACCAATCCATGAGGGGCCATGGTTACAGGCCGATTGCGCTGGGGAAAAGATTCCGGAGTTTTATCCATTTGCAATCTCCTTCTATATTCTGGTTGCTCGTTCCTCGCTTCTCCCTTTCAGTCTTTTAACGAGCAACGGGTAACGGTTAACCAGCAACGCTACGGAGATGGAAAAATTCAAAGACCGTCTGGGCATCTTTCTGGGTTAGGGGTTCAACCTGACTGAGCTTTTCCGGGGAAGCCTCCTGAATTTTTTGCATGCTTCCGAATTCCTGGAAGAGCGCTCTCTTCTTGATCTCCCCAATCCCCGGTACTTCATCGAGAACCGTTTGCAGGCCCTGCTTGCCCCGGAGCTTCTTATGATAGGTAATGGCGAACCGGTGGGCCTCGTCGCGTATCCTCTGCAGGTATTGCAGAGAAGATGAATGGCCAAGGAGAAGGGGGTCTTTTACGTTGGGAAGATAAATTTTGTCCGAAGTCTTTTCGGTAATTTTTTTTACGCTCGGCCCCTTATCTTTGGCCAGCCCGATGGCGGATAGATTCCGCAGGCCCAGCTCCGATAGAACCCCCAGCGCCACGTTCAGCTGGCCCTTTCCCCCATCTACGATGAGGAGGTCCGGAGTCTCCTTCTCCGGTTCTAATTTGCTGTACCGGCGTTTCAAAATCTCATACATCATAGCATAATCGTCGGCGAAAGAGGGGGCGTGAACTTTGAAATGGCGGTATTGGGAACGGTCCGGGCGTCCATCCAGAAAGCTCACCATCGAACCGACTGCCAGGGTTCCGAAGAGGTTGGAGATGTCGAAGCACTCTACCCGGCGGGGCAGGTTCCTCAGCCTCAATTTCTCTTTCAGCTCCTGGAGAAGGAGAGCGAGGTTTTCCTTTTCGCTGACTTTCTTCTGAAAAGTATGCTCGGCATTCTTCCGGGCCATTTCCACCAGACTCTTCTTCTGGCCCCTCTGCGGGGCGAGGACCTCTACCCTTCCCCCTTTTCTCTCCGAGAGCCATTCAGCCAACAGGGGTTCATCCTCGACGGTAAGCGGAAGGAGAACTTCCCGGGGAATGGAGGGTTCTCCGGCATAATACTGGCGGAGGAAGGCGGAGAGGGCTTCCTCCTCGGGTAGATTGAGCCGGGAGAAATGGAAAGATTTATTTCCCACCAGCAAACCCCGGCGGAAGAAAAGGATCTGGAACTCCCAGGCGTTCCCCTGACGATAGAAGGCAAAAACGTCCTGGTCGGTGAAGGACTGGGAAACGGCTTTTTGTTTCTCCAGGGTCTGTTCCACGGCAAGGATCTGGTCGCGGATGCGGGCGGCTTCTTCAAAATGGAGTTCTTCCGAAGCGCCCGTCATTTTTTCACGCAGGAGTTTGATCAGTTGAGAGCTCTTTCCTTCCAGAAAGAGGAGAACTTCCTGGACCAGCTCAGCGTACTTTTCAGGAGAGATGAGACCACAACAGGGGGCGAGGCATTTTTTTATTTGATGATTCAGGCAGGGGCGGGAACGGTGGCGAAAGTTGGACTCCTTGCAGGTGCGCAGGGGGAACAGGTTCCGCAGGGCCTTGAGGGTTTCCTTGACGGCTGCACTGGACGAGTAAGGGCCGAAGTAACGGGCTCCGTCCCGTTTTACTTTGCGCACCAGGGAGAGTCTGGGAAACTTTTCGTTGACGTTGAATTTGAGGCTGAAATAGGTCTTATCGTCTTTGAGGTTGATATTGTGGCGGGGTTTATGTTTCTTGATCAGGGTATTCTCCAAGATCAAGGCTTCTTTTTCGGTGTCCGTGAGAAAGGTTTCCACCTGGCGGACTTTGGGCATGAGAAAACGCAGGGAGAAACGGGTATCGGCGGATTTCCCGAAATAATTCCTAACCCGGTTGCGCAGGTTCTTGGCCTTCCCGATGTACAGGACGATTCCCGCCTGGTCCTTCATCAGGTACACACCGGGTCCCGTAGGAAGCCCTTGGATTTGGTCCTCTAATTCCATACTCGCTACTGGTTCCTCGTTGCTCGTTACCTGTTGCTCGCTCCTCGTGCCTCGAACCTCGTTCCTTTCTTTTCCTCTTTTAACGAGCAACGAGCAACGCTATTTAGCGGCTACCGGACTTCCTTCCCTGGTATTCAGCTCCATCTCTTCCAGCGCCTTTATCCGGTCTCGAAGTTCCGCCGCCTTTTCAAAATCGAGTTGGGAGGCAGCCTCGCGCATCTCTTTTTTCAAACGGGCGATGAGCCTGGGGACCTCGAAGAGAGAAACATATTCCTCGTGTTTTTCGGCGGCGGTCGGAATGGTTACATAATCCGCCTCATAAATAGACTCCAGGATGTCGGGAATGGCCTTCTGAATGGATTCCGGGGTAATCCCGTGCTTACGGTTATATCCCTCCTGAATCTTTCGCCGCCGTTCGGTCTCCCCTATGGACTTCTTCATCGAATCGGTCATCGTGTCGGCATAAAGGATCACCTGCCCGGAGATATTGCGGGAGGCCCGCCCGAAGGTCTGGATGAGGGAAGTCGCGGAGCGCAGAAACCCCTCTTTGTCCGCGTCCAGGACGGCCACCAGGGAAACCTCCGGCAGGTCTAACCCTTCCCGCAGGAGGTTGATTCCGATGAGAACATCGAACTTTCCCAGACGCAGGTCCCGGAGGATCTCGGTTCTTTCCAGAGTCTGTATATCCGAGTGAAGGTACTTGACCTTCAAACCGAGGTCAGCATAGTACGCAGTGAGGTCTTCAGCCATGCGCTTGGTTAAAGTGGTGACCAGGACCCTATCCCCTTTCGCCACTCTGGCTTGAATCTCGTTGAGAAGATCATCTACCTGATAGCGGGCCGGTTTGACTTTGATCTGGGGATCGACGAGGCCGGTGGGGCGGATGATCTGCTCGATCACCCGACCTTTGGATTTCTTCATCTCGTAATCCGCCGGCGTCGCCGAAACATAGACTACCTGGTGAACCCGGGCCTCGAACTCTTCAAAGGAGAGAGGCCGGTTGTCCAGGGCCGAGGGCAGGCGGAAGCCGTACTCCACCAGGGTCTCCTTCCGCGTCCGGTCTCCCCAGTACATGCCGTTTAGCTGGGGGATGGTGATGTGGCTCTCGTCGATGAAGACCAGATAATCGTCGGGAAAATAGTCCAGAAGGGTATAAGGGGGTTCCCCGGGTTTTCTCCCGTCGAGGTGCCGGGAATAATTTTCAATGCCCGTACAGTACCCCATCTCCTGGAGCATTTCGAGGTCGAAATTGGTTCGCTGTTCCAGGCGCTGGGCTTCCAGGAGCTTCCTCTGAGATTGGAGTTCGGGCAGACGCTGGGCTAACTCTTCGCGGATGGACTGAATGGCACGGCGCAACTGGTCCTGGGGAGTGACGTAATGGCTCCCGGGGAAAATGGTCACCTGACGGAGCTTGCGCAGGACTTTTCCCCGGAGAGGGTCGATCTCGGTGATGGAATCGATCAGGTCGCCGAAAAAATCAATACGGATAGCCTTGTTCTCCTCATAAGCCGGGAAAATCTCCAGCACGTCCCCGCGAACGCGAAAAGTCCCGCGGTGAAAGTCATAGTCATTCCGCTGGTACTGGATTTCCACCAGACGGGCCAGGACTTCGTCCCGGGATACTTCCTTCTGAGCTTCCATCAGAACGATCATTCCCTGGTAGGTTTCGGGCGAACCCAGCCCGTAGATACAGGAGACCGAAGCCACCACGATCGCGTCCCGGCGAGTGAGAACGGAACGGGTAGCCGAATGACGCATTTCGTCGATCAGGTCGTTGATGGAAGCGTCTTTTTCAATGTACGTGTCCGTGGTCGGGAGATATGCCTCGGGCTGGTAATAATCGTAATAGCTGACGAAGTACTCCACAGCATTCTCGGGGAAGAGAGTTCGGAACTCCTGGAAGAGTTGGGCGGCGAGAGTTTTATTGGGAGCAATGACCAGCGCGGGTTTCTGGGTCCGCTCGATAACCTGGGCCATAGTGAAGGTTTTCCCCGAGCCCGTGACGCCAAGGAGGACGTGGTGGGGAATCCCTTGCTTTACGCCCTGGGCAAGTTTCTCGATCGCCTGAGGCTGATCCCCTTTGGGTTTGAATGGAGAAACGATCTTAAAATCGGGCATAAGTCTTCAAATACAGGATCCTGGAGTCAGGAGCCAGGATTCAGAACCCAGCATCCAGAATCCTGATTCCAGGGTCCTGTATCCCGCGTCCAGAATCAAGCGTCCAATATCTGATTTTGGATCATCTCCAAATTAGTTCCGGGCCAAGGAACTGACATATTCTGAATGTTATGTGATTTCAGGGTCGCGGAAGGAAAGCCATATTGCTTGCAATCATGAGGCAAATATCCCTCCATAGCTGTGGCGGGGGTGTTCAGCCCTTTCATTGAAGCTCTCTTTCCCCGCTCCCGCTCCGCATTGCGGAAGGCAAGCAGGGGTTTATGGGAAGCGGATATCCCGCCGATGCTTGCAGCGCAATCTGGCTTTCCTTCCGCGCCCTTGTCAGGCCTTCGCAAAAGAGGATCCCTGACTTCTAATAGTTTACTGAATTTCTTCCAATTTAGCAAAAGAAACGGGGAAAACCCATGATCTGTCGCAGCATTTCACACCACTGGGAGGGCCCCAAATCACCCGGTCGTGATCGAGCATGGGCGACCCATCGGGTTGCCCCTACTCTGTCTATCCCTCTATCCCCAAATGGGAAGATAAGATAAAGAGGTTAAATCATTCTTGATTTAAAAATCGATTATACTGCTGCAGGCGAAAGAGGACTTTGGCCGCCCGTTCGATGGTAGGAAAGACGGGGATCCGGTTGTGCCGCAGCTTCTGCATGAAGGACTGGCGTTTGCCTATCATTTCAAGATTGTCCTGCTCCAGCGGGGGTACGACGGCTACGAATGGCCTGGAAATCTCTTGCCGGATTCGACCCAATTCGGAGGAGACGACTTCCACCCAATCGAAACCCGTGCTGAACTGAGAATAATATTCGCTGGCCTGATAGAGCATCAGGGCGTCAAGGCCCTTTTCCCGGGCGGTTTCCCGGATGGCCCGGGAATACACTTTCGGAGAGAACCCGAGAAAACCCAGGTCCACCGGGTTTTTGCAGCTCGTGTTGGCCTTCGGGACCAGACGGGCAACCTCCCGCTGAATCGCATTCGAAAGGATGGGTATCTCCAGGCCGGCCCGAGCGCAGACATCCGTCATCTCCACTGAACTTCCCCCTCCGGCCGCGATGATGGCGACGCGTTTTCCCCTGGGTAGCGGAATCGAAAGGCAGGCAAAGGTGACATCGCTCATCTCTTCGAGATCATCCACCTGGATGACTCCAAGCTGGCCGACACTCTTCTGCCAGAGAGCTGAGAACGAAGCCATGGCCCCCGTGTGGCTGAAAGCAGCCCGGGCCCCGGCCTCGGTCGAGCCCCCCTTCCAGATGATCAAAGGTTTCCGGCGAGCCACCTCACGGAGGGCTTGAGAAAATTCCGTGCCGCCTCTGGCTTGTTCCACGTAGGCGGAGATAACCTTGATCTGCGGGTCCTCTGCATAATAGCGGAGGACCTCCTGCATTGATAGGTCGCACTGGTTCCCGAGGGAGAGAATTTTGTTGAAATGAAATCCCCGGGACGGGGCCAGGGTTCTGTACGTGGCGGTATGGCCGCCAGACTGGGAGACAAAAGCTACGCTACCCGGCTCCTTTGGCTTATCTTTCATGCCAAAAGTGAGGCCACTTTCCGGGCAATAAGGGCCGAGGCAATTCGGGCCGACCAACCGGGTTGGACCCAGGCGGGCCAGGGCCTTTATTTCTTCCTCCAGGTCCGGGCGGCCTCCCTCGGTAAA
>Ga0187854_10003857_pt1 | contig 11640 bp, 22 predicted proteins | sample June2016WEW_6_15_FD_132445 | JGI IMG/M metagenome (GOLD analysis project Ga0187854, IMG submission 132445) | Peatland microbial communities from SPRUCE experiment site at the Marcell Experimental Forest, Minnesota, USA - June2016WEW_6_150 | ecosystem: Environmental > Terrestrial > Soil >...
CGGTCTGACCTCCACCGGCAGGGAGAGGGGCGGGCCCGGTGTAGGGGCTGGCATCGCCGGCGGGGTCGTTGATTCCCGAGAGGATGGCGGCGTAGGGGGTGGTGAGCGAGACAGTGCCGGCGAGGCTGAGGACTTGGCCTGTTTGGATCTGCAAGGGTCCGAAGGGGCCCGATCCGGTGACGACGGCGACGAGCTGACCACTGAGGGTGACCTGCCAGGAGTCCGTCGACGCCGCGCCTGGGATGGTGAGGGAACCCTGCCAGGTCCGTCCGGTGGAGGGGGAAGGGAAGGAGAGGGTGACGGCGCCGGCGACAGGCGTACCGGAGGCCCGCTGGTTGAGGGGAATTGAGGCCATCTCAGGCCGCCGCTGGCGCTGGGCTTCCCCGGAAGACGGAGGCGAGCTTCAGCCCGCCGCGGGCGGTCTCGGCGAAGGGGGCCGCCGGCCCCTTGCCTTTCAGGCCCGCGACGACTATCAGGGAGAGCCCGACGATCATCAGGCCGCCGCCCCCCGCGATGGCCAGTCCCCCCAGGAGGCCCTTGGCCTGGCAGCGGGTGAAGGTGAAGCCGAGGACCGAGAAGACGTTGCCGAGGGAATTGCAGCCTGCACCCGATACCTGGGAGGCGGAGATGATGGCGGACTGCACGTCGGCGGGGAGGGAGGCTTCCTCGGCGGCGGTCGCGCCGGCGGTCCCGGGCCACGAGCTCGAGTTGGCGATCTGCGAGGCGGGAGCGGGTTTGAGGAGGCTGACCTGTTGCGCTGCCACCGCGGCTTGGGCGAGGTAAGGGGCGATCGAGTAGCCCTGCACGGTGGGTGAGGGTACTACTCCGCTCTGGGGCGAGGAGGACAGCGACCAAGGGCCGAGGTTGGAAAGCGAGTTCCCGCCGGCGAGCTGGAAGGCATAATCGGCGTTCTGCTGGGGTTGGAGGATTTGGGACGACCAGGAGGGGGTGGCCGTGCCGCCGTCGGGGTTGTGCGAGCCGTTGATCTGCAGGAGGCCGTAGGAGCCACCGGCGGGGTCGGTCGAGTTCACCTTGGTGGGGATCCAACGGGACTCCCGCCCGGCGATGGCGGTCATGATGACGAGCGCCCAGCCGCGAAAGCCGGCGTTGTAGAGCGCCGAGGCGCAGAGGTAGGCGCCGGAGGTGGCTGGCTTGACGGTGGCGGTCTGGGGGGAGGTGACGGCCATGGGATCAGAAATGCTCGGTAGGCGGTAGAGCTGAGGCGAGGCCGGCCTGTTTGGCGTGGCTGTATTGGGCGAAAAGGAGGAGGGTGGCGAGACCGCCACCGGCGAGGATCGGGGCAGCGTGGTCGCGATCATACATAGCGGCCAGAGCAATAAACAGCACGCCTTGCGCCACGCCAATGTATACCCACTTCATTAGGGTGGGTGCTCGGGCAGGTGCGTTCAGTTCGGTCGTCTGAGGACTCGAGCACGCCGCGGCGATGACTTCGTACACTACCCCCGCGGAGACGAGGAAGGCAACTCCCTTGCTCTGACCTGGGCCTAGACCTTCGACGGCCATGGCCTAGCCGTTCGTGCGCGGTACGCCGGTGATGAGGTTCTTGGGGTCGAGCCCGGGGGGGGCGAAGGCCCAGGGGGTGCCCCGGCGAATCTGTCCGTAGGAGTTGACCCGTGGGGCGTGGCGCATCGGCTGGTCTCCCATGTGCGAGGTGGCGTACTGCCCGGGATCTGGGGCAGGGACGAGGGGGCGCATGGTGGCGGTCACGTCTGGGGCTCCTTTACGATGATGGCCGGCTGGGTGCCGTCCTGGAGGTGGGAGTGGTAGCGGCCGGTGCGGGGGTGGGCCTGCGACCAGGCGTAGGTGGCACCCTGGCCGGTCGGTCCCATCGTGATCGTCGTGACGAGGCCTGCCACGCCGTCGGCTTCGAGGGCGGTCGACTCGAGCATCGTCTCCCCGTAGACGGGGACGCCGTCGGTGGGGATCGGGCCCATGAAGCGGCCGGAACTCACCATGTCGCCGTTCGTCTCGAAGCCGGGAGTCTCGTATCTGGTCATCAGATCGCCTTTTTCACCTGAACGGGGATCGGCTTGGCCGCGGCCTTGGTGGTGCTCGTCGCAGCCTTGCCGGTGCCAAGGTTGCGCTGGGCGGCCGCCGACGCGCCGACCGATGCCTCGGTCTTGTTGACTTCGGAGCTGGTGAGGTTGACGTTACTCGCCGCCTTGTTGAGGGCTGCCAGTGTCGATGGGCTGGGATTGGCGCGGTAGGCGGTCCCGGCCTGGGCGAGCACCTTTTCCGCTGCGCTTATGGTGCGCGTCGAGGGCGACAGGCTCGTCACCGTGGTGTCCGGCTGCGAGCTCGGGTTAGGCGTCGGGGTCGGCGTCGTGTAGGGGGTGGTGTCAGGTGTGGTCGTCGTGTCGCTGCCAGTGGTCGTGCCGGTGTCCGTCGAGGCGGCCGAGGTCGAGGCGGAGCGCGACTTGTACCATCTATAAAGTAGATAGGCGCCGGCGGCCCCCCCGACGGCGATCACCCAGATCGGGATGCCGTGGAAGGAGCTCGCCTTGGCCTTCCCCTTGGGGACGGCGGGAGCGGTAGCCATCTCAGCCTCCCTGCCGGAGCCAGCGGAACGTCGGCTTCGGGGCGGTTGTCACCCGGGCCTGGCGAGCCCCGGTGCGGACCCGGACCTGTGGCCGGACCACGGCGTCCTGGGGCGGGTTCGTGCCCGCCGGCGTGTAGGTCACTCCCGGGACCCCGTGCGGGACCATGCCCGCCCACGGGGCGTTGCGGGGGAGGCTCGGTCGGACGATGGAGAGCGTCGGGAACAGCTGGTAGCCCGTCGCCGCGGAGTGACCACCCGTCGGACCGGGCGGGATCGCCATGACGATCGGCGGCCTGGGAGCGGGCACGGGGACCGTCCCGAACCAGGCCGTGACGCGGTGGTACCAGCCCCCGGTCGAGCGGTAGGGGGTCTGGGTGATCGGGAAGGAGGCCGGGGCCTGTCGTGCGGAGAGACCCCGACCTCCGAGGGCGACTCGGACGGCCATCGCCTGCTACTTGGTGCTCGACGGCGAGCCGAGGAGCTGGTTGCCGACTCCCTGCTCGAGAGAGGTCACGCCCGAGAAGGCGGTCTTGGTGCCGGCGGGGTGCGTCAAGAGGTCGGCGATGATAATGCCGATGACGGCGAGGCCGGCGATCGACCAGAACTTGCTCACTTTGCGCTCGCTTTCTGCGTAGTGGAGGTCTTCGTGGTGCCCTTCGCCCCACCGAGGCCGGTGGAGTTGGGGTAGAGGTTCAAGAACGTGGCGATCGTCATCCCCCAGGCGAGGGCCGTGCCTACCTTTGCGGCCCCAGAGTCACCCGGGATGAGGGAGAGGCCCCCGTAGTAGAGGACGGTGGCGGCGTAGGTGGAGGGGAGGGGGAGCCCGGCGAGGGTGTCCTGGCCTTTGACGGCCCGGTAGGTGATGATGCCGAGCTCGGCGAGCCAGGCGGCGAGGAGTCCGGTCATCATGCCTCCAAGATCGACCAGGTGCCGTTGGGGTTGTGCGTCACCGAGAACTGGCCTCCCGATTTGGCACCCGCCGCCAGGGCCTCGGCCTTCGTCTTGTACTGGTTCTCGCCGGTAGCGCCGACGTTGTGCGTCTCGGTCGGCGCGCTCCCGTAGGAGGGGGTGTCCGGGGCGCAGACCGGCGCAGTCGCGGCGAAGGGGTTCACCATCGCCAGGAACCCGGCGTTGCACCCCCTCACCTGGGACCAGCCGAAGGCGAAGACGGCATAGCCGAGCCAGACGACGACGCCAGCTATGCCGACCACGTTATGCCCTTCCGGACAGACCGCCGGTCGCCCCGCCGCCAGGAAGAGGTCGCACGAAGTGGTGGTAGCCGTAGACGGCCAGCACTCCGAGGACGAATCCCGTGAGCATCGGATGAGCTCTCATTTGAGTCCTTTCTAGCGAGGGAGCGAGTAACGGAGGAAGACCAGCCAGCCGAGGCCGATCGCCGGCACGATGACGGCGGCGTGGTGGAGGCGCAACCCCCCACCACCCGACGGGAGGGTCGACTCGGCCCCGTAAGGGGTCTGGACGACCGTGGCCGTCGCCGCCGTGCGACCCGAAGGCCCGATGGAGTAGCCGCCGAATCCCCCAGGGGACAGGAAGCTCGCCATGTCAGACCTTCCGGACGATGCCGGCGGCGTAGCCGACGACGATCAGGGCGACGAGCACGCCCGCGCCCAGGAGGAACCCCTTCTTGAAGTCGGTCACCTGTCCTCCTTACAGCTCGGCGAGGCCCTGGATCAGGGCACCCGAAGGGATGACCTGGCCCAAGAGGCACGAGAGTGTCCCAGGGGCCGAGGAGATCGTCCCCCAGGGGGCACCTTCGACGGTCATCGACGTTCCCGGCGAGGTGGAGAGGGCCACCTCGTAGGTGTCGAAGAGGCCGAACACCTTCTGGCCGAGCGAGGTCTTCCGGGTGAGGCAGATCACCCCGGTCGGCCGGGCGAAGATGTTCGTCGCGCCGTTGACGAGGGCCCCGCAGGAGAAGGCGATCGCCATGTCGTCGTAGATCTCGTCGATGTTCGTCGAGATCTCGCCGATCCCGTCGAGGGCGAACCGGAGGATCGTCGGGTACTGGTCGATCCGGACCGAGTTGGCGTCCCGCAGGATGAAGATGATCGTGTCGAGCCACCCACCCTGGCGGGGGATGGTGACCGTCGTCGTTCCGGCGGAGCCGATGGTCGGGTTGCCCTGCTGGAGGAACCACTGGCGAGTGGTCCCCAGCCCCGGAGGGGCGATGGCGGAGCCCACGGGCAGCCAGTAGTAGTCGGCGTTCAGCCGGAGCTCCAACGACGGCACAGTCGTGATCGGCGCCGTCGTGTAGACCGAGGCCGAGCCGTTGAACTGCACCTGCAGCTTCGGCAGCACGTCGCCGTCGGCCATGCCGAGGACCCCGTAGCCCTTCGAGAACTCCAACGGGATGCACGAGGAGAACTTGAAGTTGCCGGTGCCCGAGGAGCCCGAGACGAGCGCCGTGTAGGACGGCAGGTTGTGCGTGTCGGCTGATATGTCGAGCCCGAACCCTCCCGAGAACATCGGGACCAACCGGAGGACTTCGTAGCCCGGGCCCGAGACGATCGGCGTGCCGAGCGCATCCCAGAGGGTGATGAGCTGGACGGCGTTCTCCGGGGCGTCGGCGGCGAATCCGACGGTGGTGGAGGTGACGTTGACCCCACCGGAGGCGGTGAGCTGGATCCGGAAGCGGGCCGCGTAGCCCGGGATGGCGACCAGCGGCTGGTTGACGAGACCCCCGAAGGCGAGTGAGGTCAGGTCGTAGATCCGGGCCTTGCCGGGCTCGGAGTAGCGGACGAAGGGACCGCCGGCCGGTTCGACCGTGGTCTGCGGCATCGACGGGGTGGCTACCGTCGCCGTGGATGAGGTGGCGGAGGCCATTAGCCTGTCACCGCCTGGGTCACCTTCGCCACTTTGACGAGGATCGGCCCACGGTTCTCGACCTGGACGGCTCGTGCCCAGACCCTCAGGCCGGTCACGACGGCGAGGAGGCCGATCTGAACCGCAACAATTAGGTCAAACGTTCGACGATTCACGCTCTCTGTCCTCTCCTCTCGGAAAGGACCCCTCGTCGCCCGCGACCCCTCTAGCCTCGTGACGACGAGGGGTCGCTACCGAGAGTGTAGCACTTGGGACAGAAGTTCGGTGAACGCCGCCAGGTACTCGGACTCCCGCTTGACTGCGATCTCGTTGGCCCACGCCCGGGCCCGGGCCGACTCCTCGGCCCAGTAGTCCGGCTCGAGGAGGGCGACGATCCGGTCACGGACCGCCTCGTCGTCGATGGGGACCCGTCCGGGGACTCGTCGGTAGAGCGGGTGGTTCGTCGCCGCGACGAGGGGGAGCCCCATCGAGGCGAGCTCGACGGCGTTGGTCTCGGTCTTGGCGGCGTTGTAGGGGTGGTCGGCCTGGAGGATGACGCCGATCGAGACGTCAGTGAACGACTTGTGCATCTCCGGGAGGGCCGCCGACGGGCGGAGGATCGTCCGTTCGGGCGGGAAGCCGCAGTCACCCACGAGCGAGGGGGGGAGCTGGCCTTCCTGAGGACCGTACTCGATGGGGTCGGTCGAGTCCCCGACGTGGACGAAGGAGAGGTCGAGCTCGTCGAGCAGGGGCGCGACGAGGGTGCGCCAGAGCTCCAGGTCGGCGCCCATCCGTCCCGAGAGCCAGAGGCGGTTCCCCAACCGTCGCCCCGACTGGGGGAGGAGCCCCCCGCCGACGCCCACCGGGTCGTAGCAGTTGGGGGCGACGACGACCGGGGGGGCGTGCTTCCAGTGCTTCGCCCCGAGCTCCACCACTCGCCGGCGGATCTGTGGCACTGAGACGAGCCAGCCGTCCGCCTTCCAGCACCACTCCTCGTAGTGGTCGTCGGAGAGGCGGATGTTCTCCTCGAAGTTCTCGTGCGCCCAGATGTCGTCGTCCAGGTCGACGAGGACGAGCTGGCCGTTGCGCTGCGCGCGCTCCGTCCAGTAGAGCGTCCACTCCCGGACCGGGCGGATGACGATCACCTTCGGCGTGATGACGTGGCGGTTGAGGGTCACGAAGAAGAGCGGCCCGTCCGGCCCGTCCTCGTCATTCGTCCCCATGGTGTTGCAGACCGCGGTGTGCCAGTCGTAGCGGTGATTCAAGAGCGCCGCCGGGCGGAGCCCCCGGTAGTATTCGCCCCCGAGCAGGGGATGGCGACCGCAGAGCCAGGCGACCGATATCTCGGCGCGGCTCTTCTGTTGCTGTTGGAGCTCGGCCACCCGGTCGAGGTCGGCGACGATCGCCCCCAGGTCAAGAGCGCCGCCGGGGTTCTGGTATTTCGACAGGTCTAGGGCTTCGCCATCAGGCATTGGATCTCCCAGTCCGAACGTCGAGGATCGTGGTCACCTCGCCGAGGGACTGCACCATCTCCAAGGCTTGGCGTTTCCCTTCCGGCGAGCTACCCGGCATCGAGGCACCCGTGCGACGGGTACTGCGCGCCGACGTGGCCGACCGTGTTCCGGTGCTCGCAGCGGGAGACGCCGCGGCACGCCAGCGCCTGCCAGATCCAAGCGTCCATCCGGCACCAGTGGCCGGGGGGGTGCTTGGCGTCGTGCATCCCGCCAACCTCGGCCATGAGGTCCGGGAACCGGGCGATCAGCGAGGCCGAGAACTTCGTGCAGGCGAGGCTCCAGGCCGTGTCCCCCCGATAGGGGAAGGCCATCGCGCACCACTCGTGGTCGCAGGCGGCAAGCTCGGGGATCGTGTCGGGCGTGACCACGATGTCGTGCTCGACGATGATGAAGGTCTTCCCCTCCGCCCACAGGTCCCGCAGGAGCTCGAAGTAGGACTGGTCCGTCGTCATCGGCGCGTAGGTGACCTCCTGGCCGTGGAGCGCGATGACGGTCTCGGCGCGCAGCTGCGTGAACGGCACGGCGATCCGGGGGGTCAAGAGGCTCACCCCGGCGTGGTCGACGGTCCACTGCTTCCCCGCCCGGCGGTAGTAGGTCTTCTCCTCCTCGGAGTATTCCGTGTTGTACCACGGCAGGTGCCGGCACAGGTACGGGGCCAGCGTCCTGGCCCCGTTGATCCCGCCCCACTGGGATCCGGGCCGGTGCATGGCGAAGTGGGTATCGACCGCCGCGTCGATGATGGTGGGTGGATGCTCACCGTGCTCGTCAACCCAACTGTCACCGACCTCGTTCTCCCATTCTGTTTGGCCATGCTCAATCACCTTGAAGCGGTTGCGGTTCTCGCAGGCGTACTCCATCAGGTAGGAGTACCAGTAGCGCTGCGGGAGAGGCCAGGGGAGGTCGTCGGTGCGGATCCCGAGCCCGAGCTTCGTGATCCCCGGGTTTCGCTCGAGGGCGTGGATGAGGACTTCCGCCACGTCGGACGGCGCATCGAGCTCGACGTCGCCGTCCATGACGATGTAGTAGGAGTCCTCTGGCACGAGCCCCAGCGCCCAGGGGGCGAGCTGTCGGTGGGCGTTGTCGGAACGGACGACCTTTATGTCAGTGTCGGCGAGCCCCCAGTAGTCGGTACTTCCCCACTCCAAGGGGTGCTCGGAACCGTTGTCGACGACGGTGATGTTCCGGAAGCCCCGTTTTATAAGGGATTCGAGGCACCGTTGCAGCATCGCCCGTCGGTCGCGGTAGGTGACGAAGACAGGGACGGTCTGGTGAGGGGTCATGGTTAGGCTTCTCCTAGATCTGTACCTTCGTCAAGAGTAGCGGATCCCGGGGGCGCCGGGAGACGATGAGGAAGCCGTGCGGGAAGTCCGACAACCCCACCATCGCGCCGCGCAGTTCCGCGTAGGATCGGCCGATCATCTCCGAGAGCCGTTCGACGGCTCTCTTGTCCCGGGTGTAGCCGAGGGCGAGGTACGTCGCCTGGTCCCCCGCCTCGACGGGGACGTTGGCGGGGCGCTGCCAGTCGGTGACGAGCGAGACGTCGGCATCCCGGGCGAGGATGAGCAGCTCTCGCATCTCAGCGTCGGCCTGTCCGAGGTCTCGGTGGGTGAGAGCCATGAGATCAGGGCAAAGGACCGTCCACCCCTTGTCGTCCATGAGATCTTCGAGGACCCGTCGGAGCAGCGCACGACGATCCGTTCTCCCCTTCCGGGTCCGGTCGGTGCCGCCGATGAGGATGCGGAGCCGTTCATTGTCGCGCATCTCCTTCTTGTATTTGTACGGCAGCGGCCAGGTGGTGACCCTCGGCCAGCCGAAGGAGCTAAGCGTCCGGTCACCGCCCTTTATGTCGAGGCCGAGGACGTAGCGGCGGGACTTGGCGAGCGCGCCGATAAACACGGTCTTCCCCTCCCCGGTCGGCGCGACGACGGCCCAGTGCTCCCCCGGCGCCCAGGACTTGGCGAGCCATTCCTGGAACTGGGGGAAGGTCAGCCCCTCGACCTCAGACGGCCGCTCCACCGGGCTCCTCCGCGATTGGCGTGGGCATCTCGAGGAACCCGTGGAGGAGGTCCCCGATCGGGTCAGCCGACTCCGCGAACTGGGGGTCGAGCTCCACGAGGGCGGCGAGGGCCTTGGCGACGTTCTGCTCCTTGCCCCGGCGTTTCTTCAGCACCTTCACCCGCTCGTCGAGGCACACGACCATCGCGGCGCGCATCTGGGTTTCCAGCACCGGGAAGAGCTCCGGTTGCAGCGAGACCGCCGCCACCATCATCGGCAGGCCGAGAGCTGAGGCGAGGGTCGCCCACTTCTCCGTCCCCGCCGTCAACGGCTGCAGCACCCGCTTGTCGATCATCGTGCCCGCCACGATCCCGTCGAGCGAGGACCCCAGTGCCGGACTGGCGAAGGCGAGGGCTCGCGCCCCCGGCGGGTTGAACGATCCCGCCAGCACCGCCAGCTTCTCGATCAGCTCGCCGAGCAGGTCCCCCACGGGGCGGCGCCGCGGGGAAGGCAAAGGAGATGAATCCTTCCCCGCGGCGCCCTTCGGGTGGGCGGCGCGCTTGGTCGCAACCGGGGACGATCCGGCGGCGCGCTTCTTCTCCGCCCGGGGCTTGCCGACGGCGAGGATCGGCGTGGTGGCAACCGAGGGCATGACCTCCCGGTCGGAGAGCAGGTCGTCGACTTCGACGAGATCAGTCGTCACGCTTGGTCTCCTTCTCGGCGGAGGCCTCGGCGATCTTCGTCGCCGTCTCCTCGGGGGACTCCTCGCACGGCTGGGCGGCGCGGATTCCCGCCTGGACGAGGCCGAGGCCGATGCCGACGAGGAGGCCCCCGGCGATGATCAGGCCGAGCGATTTGCCCTTCACTTGATGTCCCCCCACAGCGCCTTCTGCAACTTCTGGCCGAACGTATTCGGCGGCGTCTCGGGTGGCGCGGATTCTTTCGTAGGCTCGGAGGGCGTCTGTTGCTTCAGCTTCTCCACCTCCGCCCGGACCAGCTCCTCCATCGACCGCTCCTCCTCCCGGGGGCCGGGGGGCTTCTCGTCCTTCTCCGGCTTCGCGTCCTTCTTGTCCTCGACCGTCACCTCCCCCGAGTCCAAGAGGCTCCCCAGCACCTCGCGCACCGCGGTCTTTATCTCGTCCGCGAGGCTCGTCTTCTTCTCCTCCGGTTCCGGTGATGGCTCCTCCTTGGGGTCGTCGGCCATGGTCAGCCTTTCCGTAGCTTCCAGGATTCGGGCACTTGGCAGCCGAGCTCGAGGGCGCGCCGTGTGATGTGGCGCCTCACCTGCTCACGGTCTCCCGGCGCGGTCCGCCCGAGGTCGCGGATGGCGTTCTCCACGTCGGAGCAACTGTCGATCGGGTAGCGCGGCTCCTCGCCCTCAGCGAGGGGCGGGAGGGCGTGGCCCTTCTCCAAGGCGGCGCGGCGTTGTGCCGCGTTCCAGCGCTTTGCCAAAGATCCCACCTCCCAGGCGACTAAGGAACGGCTCGAAGCGCTTGTAGATGGCAAGGAGCTCGTCGAGCTTTGACTCGATGCGCGCCGCCCACTCCGGCTGCTCCTCGCCCACCTTGTAATGGTACCATTGCAGGCGTGACCGAGGTTGTGATCGACGCGTCCGACCGGGCGACGACGCAGCTCGCCCGCGCCGAGATCGTGGCGACCATCCTCGTCCAGGTGGCGACCGCCTACTTGGCGCTCTCGGCGATAGACGACGGGACGACCTGGCCGACCGTGCTCTGGCACCTGCGGCGGTGGCGTTCCCGCCTGCGGGGCTGCGTCACGTTCCGGGTCCCCGCCTGGCCGGTCATCGCCGAAGCGGAGAGAATCGTGAGGGAAGGGGCGTTCCATGGCTGAGGGTGAAGTCGGCGTGGGGTTCCAGCTGGGAGAGCTGCTCGTCGGCGCCAAGGTCGACCTGTTCGCCAGGCTCGACTCGATCGACAAGCGGCTCGCCTCGATCCTAGAGCGTGAGGAGCAGTACGAGCAGAACGGCCCCGTCTTCGTCTCCGTTGCTGCCTCGGGCGTCGTCGACTCGGGCTCCGACCCCCTCTATCTCGACCTCGGCGGCCCCACCTACGGCCGGGTCTGGGAGATCCGCCAGCTCGTGATCGGCGGTATCACCTGGGCGACGACCGTCGCCGGCAATGCCGTCGTCCTCGTCCAGCCGGTAGCCCCGTCGGCGACTAACCCGGCGGGCACGGCCGGCATCCAGGATCAAGCCGCGAGCCTCCCATCGGTCGCCTTCTACTCCGGGGGCCAGTTCCGGGTCCGTCACCCGAACCATATCTGGGTCGCCATCCTCTCGGGTACCGCCTCGACGCAGTACGTCGTGGCCGGTGACGCGTTCGACATGCCCGACAAGGTCTCGGGCGGCGCGGTCTTCACGGCATGAGCGGCTTCCCGCGAGGAGGCACTGGGGCCGTCTCCTCGGTCTTCACCCGGACCGGCGCTGTCGTCGCCGCCGGAGGTGACTACACGGCCGCCCAGGTCACCAACGCCGCCGACAAGTCCTCCGGCGCCGCCCAGGTCTTCTCCGCCGAGGTGGAGGGGCCGACCCTCGGCACGACCGGGATCACCGGGATCACGGGGGGGCGCTTCCTCGGTGTCTGTGCTGCCGGTGGCCCGGCCAGTGGCACCTTCGCCGCCGGGGACTGGTGCGTCGACGGCAACGGCGTCGGCTGGGTCTGCACCACGCCCGGCACGGTGGGTGGGGCGTGCGTGTTCACCGCCGAGACCTCCTCCGCGCTCACGCTC
>Ga0187854_10003858_pt1 | contig 11639 bp, 5 predicted proteins | sample June2016WEW_6_15_FD_132445 | JGI IMG/M metagenome (GOLD analysis project Ga0187854, IMG submission 132445) | Peatland microbial communities from SPRUCE experiment site at the Marcell Experimental Forest, Minnesota, USA - June2016WEW_6_150 | ecosystem: Environmental > Terrestrial > Soil >...
CGTGAGGTGCACTCACCCATTATCAGGGAGTGTGTTGTGCACTACGAGTGCCGGACGCTGCATCGTAATGATCTGGCGCCCGCGGCACTGGTGCAGGCGGTGCGCGAGGAATTCTATCCCAGCGGAGATTTCCACCGCGTTTACTTTGGGGAGATCGTAGCTGCCTATGCCGACGAAAATGCCGGCACACGCTTGAGCACCCGCCAAGAAGGCGGCGGCAAGTCTCTCCGGTAGGCGCCCAAGATAGCCCATCGAAGAGTTCGCCCCGCGAGCGCTCGGCCTGACGATCCACAAGACGATCATGCAACGGATTCCTCGCGTCCGCCCGAACATCAGGGCAAAGACGTCGAGGCGTCAGGTAGGTGACTCGCTTCAGGCCATTACGCCGCTAACCATCCAGTTACGCGGTGGGTGGATCCAGAGCACTTAGCTGATCGCGGCGAGTACTTTTTCGCAACGCCGAAAATAGGCCGGATCTTCCCGCCGGACCCGCTCTTCCAGGCGTCTTCCTACGGTCGGGTGGGATTTTGCACCGGCCACCAGGTGCGTGAATCCCACGCGGGCGGCATAGTTCGGGTCAAACGCGTCTTCCCAGGATGAGAATAAGTGGCTTATTTGCACCCCACGGTAAGGCGAGGTGGGATGGAAACGGTGGAATCCCGCGCAGGCCGAAAGGAAGAACTGCTCCAAAACTATGTTGTAGCACCGCTTGTCGTGCAGGCGGGACCAGGCCGCCGCATTCTCCGGTTGCAACACTAAATCGACGGCGGTTTGCGCGTAGTAGCGAAGAAATTCAACCTGCGAACCGCCTAGAACTCCGCAGTTCTCGGCTGGGAAAGGGCCGCGATTCGAGCGCGCCCATTCCCATTCCACCGGGAGCTTCGCTGACTGTTGAGCGAACGCCCACTCGATATCCTGGGGGCGGTAGTGGGGATCATGATCGTGAAAGCCCTCCGGGTATTGGGTGAAGACCGGAGACTCGGTGAGGTGACGGGGCAACCGCTTCCAGAGGAAGACGTCCGTATCGAGGTGGACGAAAGGCCGGTCCTGAAGGCTGTACGCGAGGAGTTTACCCAAGGCCCACCAGCCAGGATCGACGTTGTCCAGCCGCTCCAATTCCGTCGAGACGTCGGAAAAGCGGAGACCGAGTTGATCGACGAGCAGCTTCTTGCCGGGCCGATCGGTGATCAAAACCGTGTCGGGATAATGCTGGCTTGCGGTCTTTACGGAGAGTCCCCAAGCCAATAAATGGTGCAGTGGCTTACACCAGATGCTGCCATAGTACACGTGAAACGGTCGACTCCAGAAAGACCAGACGGCTCGCATCGTTCAGTTCTGGTGCTCCTCTCGTTCTACTTGATAGGTGGCAACGGGGGTTGTACGCCGGTCACCGTAAAGGAAACGCTCTGAGCGCCCACCGGCCCGACCGCCGAATTCAGCGATGCGGTAATTTGAAATGTGAGAGTGGTGTTTGCGCCGGGATTGCTTAGAACCGAAATGGGAAAAGTAGCGGCAGTCTGATTCTGATTCACCGTCACGCTCGAGGGAATGTTTGCAACGTTGCCGACGCCGCTCGCTCCAGAGAGCGCCAGAGTGACCGTCGTGTTTCCAATGGCGGGATAGCTTACCGTGACCGTCGCCTGTGGAGTGACGGTTTGGGGAGCGGCGCCAGCCGCAGCGGTGGCCTGCACACCCGTCACTGCATTGTTGGAGTTGACAACCACGGTGAGCGCTGAATAGTTCACCCTGACCGAGACCAGCAGAAGCGTGGGCGCAACATAGAACCATCCCTCGAAGTCGCTGGCCTTCTCGCCGCTGCCGGAGGGTCGTTGAAGATCGATGCGCGGTGTTATTCCGTCCGCGCGAAAAGCCGGCTGGCCAAAGCTCTGGCCATCAAGGAACAACTGCCCAGTGCCGCTGCCCGAGAAGATCGTGCGGCCCAGCAATCTGACTCGCGCACGCGCGAACCACCTGGCCGGCGCGCCGAAGGAAAGCAGCTCATCAAGAAACAAAATAGTTAAACGCTGTGCAGAGTTCGCCTTGAGATACGGCAGTTGCCAGGAGAGCGTCGCGCCGTTCACGACGATCATTGAATCGACAATCGTAATGCCGCGCAGAACCGTGGACGGCAGTGCTTCGGCTGCGACTCCGGCGATGGCCAAGCTGCTTGGGGCGCCGCTGCTGGCAGGCGGGGTCGCAGGTTCAAACGTGACGGTGAAGTTTGCTCCGTTGACAGGGCCGGTTGGCGCCTGGTCGAGCGTGATCGTCAACCCATTGGCCACCAACTGATCGAGTGTCGTGACATCATCGTTTGCCCAACTGAAGTTCGAGACGTGCAGGGCCGCCGGGGACGCCTGTGGGGTCAACGCGGTGAGCGGACTGAAGGACTTCCGGCAGTCTTGCACGACTGCCACACCACTCCGGCTGTCCCATTGAATGCAAGCCAAGGGGGCACGAAGGATCTCGATGCGATGTGGTGGCTGGAAAACCTCGTCGTTGCTGCCGCAAGGTGGCCAATCGATTTGCCCCGTTGCGGTTCGCGCCGGAATGAGCCAATAGTCGCCTGAGTCGTACTGGCCGGAGGTGAATTGGACCTGGATTCCGTTCTCCAAATCGAGCCATGATCCTGGGAAGAGTCTGACGCCATGCGAGCTAGCGCGTGAGCCAAACTGGTCCCAGCGTCGCATTCGCGCATTCTTGCTCGGGTCCACCGATGCCACGGGTTGCGTCATGGTCACGCTCAGCGTTTCCGGGTGTACAGCCTGGACCTGGTAGAGATCACCTGGCTGGTTCGGGTTTTGCCCAAACTGGTAGCTGTCGTCGGTGATTTCAACCCATTGTCCAGGACTGAATCCTAGGTTGGCGTCAAAGCCGAGACTATCCACATAAACCTGGCGGCCGGAAACACTCGTGATCGCCACCACGACGGAGGCGTTTTCCCGCGACCATTTGAAGGTTGCAGCTACCTCGTTGCCGCCCTGGTGGATTTCAAATCGATAGAGCTGGTTTTCCAAACCGCGGTAGCCGGCCGCCGGCGTGGGCTCGCAAGTGCAGTCTCCCGAGCCAGCGCTGGTTCGCGCACCTAGCGTGCCCGGAGCCCCCGCCGGCTGGTCCACCTTTTCCATGGCTGCGCAACAGTTCTGAAAAACCGCAACACTGCTAAGGGTCGCGCCGGCGATGTCCAGGGTCGTGGCGGAGGGCAAGGAGGGACTGAATGTGGAGGCACCGGACGCACTCTTTGCGGGCGCCACCCCTTGTGCCACCACTCGCCAAACGGTTTGCAGGCGCGCGGTAGTGTCCGCCTGGCCAAGGGCAGGCTCGCGCAGGCAGGGATCATCCAGGGCCGTTACCAGCCGCCGCCAGACTTGGAGATAGACTTGAATGACGTTGATTGAGCCCTGGCGAAGATTATTGAGAAGCGCTGAATCTGTCGGGCTGGGGTCAATCAGAAATGGCTGCTCCGAGTATGGCAGGGGCTGCCCATTCTCACACAGAATCCCAGCAACGTAATAGCGCCCTGGGCCGATCTCAAGGGCGCCCCCTTGGACGCTGATTTGAAAGCCCTCGTCTCTTACCGGCCCGCCGTAACGTCCGACGATATCGCCCGTCTCCGTGTCGCGGAGATAGTCGTTGATCGCGCACTGTTCGTTCGCGTCAGCATCCAGCGCGACACGCCCCTGCTGCTGAAGCACGGAAGTGTAATTCTTGTCAGGCCTAAACCGCAGTCGACTAAAGTCACCCTTCATGGAGAGCTTCTCCTGTTCTCGAAAGATAAATCTTGTTTCCGGTCCCACTGCCTCATGCGCTCGTCGTAGCGCCGGCATCTTGCCGGCAACTGCCGCCGGGACGGCGGCGCTACACTGTCGCCGTAGCGCCGTCACCTGCCCCGGCTGGCCGTGGGTCTCGCCGGCCAATGCCGCCGGGACGGCAGCGCTACGCTAGATAAGACTTGCGCCCACACCCACGAATCTAAGATCGTCATCTTCGTGACCACCACAAAGATCCCGAATGTCCCGTGACAGTCCGTAGCCATACACAAGGTGCGGCCGCTTGCTGACGGCAGCGCGCGAAGGTTCAAGAAAGATTCCCGCTTCCAACCCGAATGGCAGATATTCCTGCGCCCGCAATTGGACGTTGCGCACAGCCTGGGCCTCTTGCAAGAGGTTGTACACGCCGATCTCAGAGCCGTTGTCGGCGCCGTTCCAGATGGCCATCGGAGTATCGCCGCTGAGCAACCCATAAGACGGATGGCCATAGCGCAGAATGACGAACTTGGGTTGCAAGGCATCTTCCTGCGAGGGGTTATCGGGCAGGCAGCGAAACCGCTGCGGAGTAATGGCGCTAGCCGGGAGAAAGCAAAAGCGCATGCATCCGGCCTGCTGGCGGCTGCACCACAACGCCGCGCTCCAGGGATCGTGCCGTGGCAGGCACGCCAGAAAGATCGTATTAGACGCTAACTCCATCAGTCGGACGCGAACCTTGCCGATGACCGTGCTGTCCTCGATATGAAGATCAGCGCCCTCGGAAGCAAAATCCGCACCGGCGTAAGCGACATTCCACTGAGAGCCGCTGTCGATAATGCTCGAGCAGATTCGGGTTGTACCTCCCACGGAGACCCCGATCGGCCCGGTGATACAACGCATGAGGCTCAGGTTAAAGTCCGCAGCCGAAGCGACGACGCTCGGCGCACCCGGCATCGTCGGCGTGCCACTGCGTGTCAGCGAGATCCCGGGGACGAGCGTGCAATCCATCAATTGGACATTCGCCGCGTCGCCGAGAATCCGGAGGGATCCAGAAATCCAGACGCCACTTATGGATAGCTGTCCGGCCGGCGGAACGTTACCGCTGGCGCCGCTAGCGCCCTGTTCTCCCTGGACCTCGATATTGCCGCGCAGGGTTACGCAAGAATCTTCATAGGTGAAATTGTCTCCACCGGAAGGATGTAGTTGTGCGGAAAGAATCCACAGTTGGCTCTGCGTGGGCAAACGGATGGCGGCCGCCCCCGTAAGATCCACGTCGAGCGCTTCAAAACCCGGCAGGATGATCAGTCCCTGAAACCCTGGGGGTTGAAGATTCCAGTTGGCGATCGCTTCTTCCAGGGTTGGTGCTCCGCTGGACCCGACCGCCGCGATGTAGTTGAATTGGCTTGGATCGAGCGAGGGAAGATTCGGGGTGCGGTCGTACGGACCGCCGCCGATTTCAGCCGGAAATCCATAGTAGTAACTTACCTGCAATTGCTGCGGCACGGGGAAGTCAGCCGCCAGTTGGATTCTGCCCAGTAGGGGGTCGATTGCGACCTTCCCTGAGGCAGTGCAGCCCCATGATTGGCCCGGGCCATCAGAGAGATTGCGGCAGCAAATCTTTGACGCATCAATGAGGGCGCCATCCGCGAAGATCTCAATGCTGTTACTTGGCCCATAGAACTGCTGGAGATTCTTGTAGAACTCGCGCCGCCGTATGGGCTGAGGAACATCGAGGCGTGTTGTTAGACGGCTGAACGAGTCGCGGGGAGCCAGCGCATTGAATAGCGGCATGTCTTGTCCCAGGGGGCTGAACATATATCGGTGGTCATCCACGCGAAACGCAGGGGCCTGGGTTACCTGAAAAACCTTCCAGCGCCAGAGGTATATGCCCACGTCCGGTGTATTGAATCTCCCGCCCCCATGCAGATTCACCTCCAGCGGACTCGTATCCGGGTCTGACGCGACCCGAACACGGGGCACAATCCGCCGAACATCCACGGTACGGTTCAGGGTGTCGAACGCGGAATCCATCCGCTCGAGCTGGCCGCCACGGCGCAAGTCGACAACTGCCTGGTGGTAGGGGCGGACGTGGTGCATGCTTTCGGTGGTGATCAGCCTCTTGAAGAACTCAACCGCCGCGGCGGGCAGCCCCGAAACGTCCATCGCAACCTGTTCCAGGGCCAATACGGTGCCCTTTCGCCGGCGATACCCGATGGTGTTGGCGACTTCGGCGCGCCTGCCGCTTGCTGCCCCGGAAATCTCGTAAATCGGATTTGAACCGATGAGATCGCCGATATAAGGAATGACCCACGCGGCGCACGTTTCGATGAATTGATCATCGTAAAGCTGCTGGATGTTCTCTTCGAGAATGGCGGCTTGGGCAGCGATCACCGAGACCAAGGCGTTGAGCGGCTCGCCGTTTTCCGCATCGCGGGTGCGGTAGATGGCGGGTAACAGGGCGTAGAGTTGGTCGGCGTCAAGACTCATGACCACACCTCGATATTGCCTTGCGACGCTAGATCTAATATCAGCATCTCAGCCCCTTGCGGCGTGCCCTTCTGGCCGGGGATTGGCGATGCGGCGCGTAAAACTGCTTTTAACCAACCGCCGGCGGGCGGCGGCTGGCCTCGCCGGTTAAATCGAGTCAGTTCCACAGCGATCACCCCTGGCGTTTGCTGGATCAGAGCGATGAGTTCACTCTCTGCCACACCCTGGCCCAACTGGCGTTGATCGAAACCCAAGCTGCTTGAGAGAGACTGCCACACTTGTCCAAGCACTTGAGTCGGATCGTAATTGTTCTGGTCGATGCGAACGTTTGCGGCGACTTCAAAGAGGACCGGGCGATACGAAGCGACCTGCAAGGGAATAAAAGGATTGCCCGCATTCCACAATGCTTCCTTAAGATTGGTTATCGTAGGATCGTCCGACTGGAACACGGTGCCGTCGGCGCCGGCAACCGTCAGAAACACACCCCGGGTGCGGCCAAACCACGTCCAGGTCGCGAGCGCCTTGGCAATTCCGGCGAAGGCGAGCGCATAGTTTTGATAGTCTTCGAGTGACACCACTCGATCCAGGGTCAGCACGTGCAACGGTGCACTGGCTCTGGCGTCGTCGGCCGAGGCGGGGTTCGCACCGCCCGTGGCCGGATCGGGATTGGTCACGTTCTTGAGCCCCTGCGGGCGGTCCAGCGGCTGGGATAACTGGCCGTTCTGAACATTGCCGGCAGCACCGATACCCTTGCGGTAGACGGCCCTTATGTTCATCTGTCCAGTCGGGGTTCGCGCTCCCTCCTCACCGTTGCCAAACTGGACGGTGACCTTCCCTGTGGCGTCACTCTGGGTCACGAACACGCGATCGCTGGGAGCCGAGTCGAGGAAGTTGTCCACCTCATGCCATTGGAGATTGTTGACCCAGACCTGGAGCGTGGATTCTGCACCCATGCCGCGCGGCGAGCTGACGTAGGTCAAGGGCGACTGCTTCAAGGTAAATTGGAGCGCAGCGTTGGTCGCATGACCGCTGCCCAAAATCTCATTCATCGTCTCGCCCTGCGTTGCCTCCACAACATTGGCATTGACCGTCACCGTGCTGCGGTCGTAAATGCGCGCAAGCGGGCTTCCAAGACTCAGAGTGGCATTCGGGCCAAGGACGTTTGTCTGACTGATCGTCGTAGTTTCGCCCACGACCGGATCATTGTTATCCGCCGGAATCAGCGTTAGATTGGAGGCCTTGATCTCAAGCGTTCCGGCAATGCCGTCCGTCGTGATCACCGACCAAAACTGGTCCTTGCTGTTCGGAGCAGCTTTGGGGGGAAAAGCATCAACGAGAAAAACCTGCCCGTTAGAGAGTGCCAGGCTTCCGGTTGTGCCCTCGGGGACAAAGCCTGCTTGGCTGTCGCTGGGTTGGCCGGCGGTGCTGACCTGCAAACGCAAGCGCTTCCCAAAGACCGCCACCGGCTGCCCACTACTAAGCTTTTGACCGCTTACAATTTCAAGCTTGGAACCCTCCACGGGCTTGAGGAGCCCGGTTTGCCTCTTATAAGTTCCGTCATACGACCAACCCCCGAAGTACGGCGGGCCCGCAGGAGACAGGAGTTCGCTTTGGATAAAGGCTGTCGCGCTGCGAGTTTGCGCCACAATATCACGCAGAATCTCATCGAGGGTAAAGGGCCCAAGCGCCACCTCCAGCTCCTTCAAAGCCTTCTCGTAATTCGTGATCACCTGTTTAAATGACTGCGAGTAGGTCGTCCAGATGAGCCACCAGTTGAGCCCCCAGGTACCAATGGCGGCGTGGAGAGCCGTCAACGCCTTCTGGTACGCGGCCTCCGCCAACCCCAGAATATGGTTCACCAGCACCTGGCCGAGTGCCAGCGTCAACTGGGTGGTTTTCGAGGTAAGTGCGTAAAGGACCGGCCCGGTTTCGGTCACGGCCTTGATCTGAAACAAAGCCGTACACACCTGCGGCGCCACAAGCAAAACCCACTGCGGCTCGCCACCTCTCGCCGGGGCGAGGCCGGGGTAGCTTGCATCGAGGTTGATTTGGTGGCTGCCCCTCATGTATAGGAATGACCAATCTCCATTGCCTCCCGACGGATATCCAGGAAGCTGAGAGAGGTTGTTGTTCGTGCTGGGAAGCATTCTGGGGTCGGGGGCCTGGACCCCGAACAGAGCGGCCTTTTTCCGGAATACATAGACATAGGCGGTGTTGTCGTTGTGCGTAGGCCACTGCAGCGGCTGGTCCCATCCGATCAGCGTGTTGCCTAAATTCGAATCGATGGTTACCGAGGTGACGAAATGAAAATCAGCTTTACCGGAGGTCGAGGCGGAACCCGAGGTCGCCGAAGCGTGCAACGCCTGGTTGACAAAGAGGATTGCGTCTCCAACGTTGATGTTGTTGCTGGTCCCCTGTATCCACACCGATTTATCACCAGGATTCAATCGCCGGGGAAGGGCTGTCTGAGGCGGAATCGCGTTCAGTTTGATCAGAGCCGTCAAGTCACTGGAGGTTTCGAATACCTGCGGCGACTGGCCGGGCCCGGGCACGCTTTGAACGCGGCTTCCTGCTGGTATGACCACATTGTCAGGAGAGCCAGGCGCACTACTGAGGGTAAAGGCGAGAAGTGTCGAAGCGGCCACGCCCGGCGATGGCTTGTATCCAACCAGTTGGGCCAGCGCCATTACGGATGATGAATCGACAGCGGTTCGCAGATACGATTCGTTGGCGAGTCGTTCCTGATAAAAGCTCAGGATGTCTAACGACGTCGCCCAGGCATCCAGCAGGGCGATGGAAAAATCCGAGGCATCGCGAGTGCGCAAAGGAGCCAATCCTGGCAGGTCAGAATCGGAGAGTGCTGCCAGCATGCTGGCCTTGAAGGTCGCATGTGTGCCCACGCGATAGCTGATCGCACTGAGCTCGGACCGATTGGTGATCGGTTCGGGTGTTTCGCCGCCGGTACCCTGGCAACAACCGCAGAGCTGCGGCTGGGGGGTCTCACACGATCCGCTCATTTGCCACCATCCATATGCAACACAAAGATGCCGCGATCGAGCCGTTGCGGGTCGTTATCGCAGCGCACGATTTCCAGCCGGCCCACGGTGAGATAGCCGAGCGCCACCCCATCAATCGACGGATCATCCATTCGCCGAAACACGGTCATTGTCGCCGACGAAACACCCTCGACGCCCTGTGCGGCGGCGATGAACGGGCTGATATAAATCGTCTGCCCGAAGGTAAGGTTCTCCGGATTGAGTATTCCGCGCTGGCCATTGCACAGATTGCCGACGGTGAAGAGCCGCAGGAGTGCATTTCGAACGTCGGCTTGGAAATAGTTGGGGTCTACGCAGATATTCATCTCGATGCGCAGCCCGACAATCACTGCGCCTTCCACCTCGAGGTCCACGCCCGCCATGCGCAGCAGGTTCAATCTGGCTTTAGTCGCTGCCAGCAGTGTTGCATCCGGGCCACCCGCGGCGTAAGTGTCCAGGGAGACAAACGCGGTATGCCAACTTCCGGTCCAGCGCAGCGTGCCGCGCGCTTCACGAATGGCGGGATCCCGCTGGGCCATGACGCCATAGTCGTCTTCCGTCACGGCACGAAGCTGAGTGCGGAACGCAAAAGGCGCCTCCTGGCGAATATCTTCCATGGTTTCCGGGTCTACTCCGCCCGCCGCCGGTAGCGGGTTGCGCACTGCGACGACGCCTTGGACGTTGGTCACAACGTGGGCGAGCGTGTCGTTTCCCACGTTTCCGGCGCTGCCATTTCCTACCCGATAACGCGCCTGAAAATCCGTGCCTGTCTCTGGCGCCATGCCGTACTGCCCATCGCCAAAGCGCAGGAAGGCCTTGCCGTCGCGCTCAATTTCCAACACGTAGACGCGCTGAGAATCTGCGCTGGACAGCAGGTCATCCAGTACGTACCAGTCTTGGCCTTGATCGTCCCGGACACAAATTTGCGGGGAGGGGCGCGATGTGCCGGAGGACGAAGGCATGAGGAACTGAGAGGCCGGCACCGTATTATCCAAAGGCCAAGCGAAGGTCACCGGCGTCATGGAAAGCTGCGGGAAATACCTGGGCCGTGGCTGGAGCAATGTGCTCTGGAAGTTGCACGCGCAGCTCGTTTCGATCACCGGAGCTGCTGGGGCAGCCGGAACCTGGCCCAGACCCTCCCAAACCGGAGGCGGCACACCCGGGGGAGGGAGTGGCTGCCAGATGCCATGGTCAGCCGCGATCACATTGCCGCGAGCCACACTGACCCCGACGAGCGCCCGCGATCCGTGCCCGGCGTCCGTGGTGGAGGAAATGCACAATGGAAACGGCAGTGCATCCTCCGAGGCCCAGGAAACCTGCGTAATAGGATCTCCGTTCAGCGGATCCACTAACATGCGGTTCAAGTAATCAGTAAGCTGAACTCCGGTCAGGCGGACTGCCCAGCGGTGATTGGGATTCGCATCTTCCGGATCGCCGGTGTTCGGCCCCAAGACCTCTTCGAAGACCAGAATGGAGCCGGGCTGCAGGCTGGTGAGATTTCCGACGAGAGTGACCTCCGTGGCGCCGTTGGCGAGGCAGCAATCGGAATCACCCCAAGTGTAGAACTGGATCTCATTCTGCTCCTGGTAAAGCGTCGATTGCTGCATGGTGGCGAACCCCAGGGTGCTACTGTTCTGAAGCTCTAGCGCCTGTGCGGAACCTGGCTGAATAACTGTGGGAAAACCGGAAACGCGAGGAAAAATCAAAGTCCCGGACGGAATGATGACTCCATCCTTTGAGACGTTCATGTAAACCCACGCCCGGGCATTGCTGCCTTCATCGATCTGGTAATCAACGAGCTTCGCGTGCCTGCGCAGCGAAATGCGGCTTCGCGCTGTCCCCAGGTAAGCCTCCGTGCCCACAGCATCCTGCTGGCAGCTGAGATGATCGGCCGCGTAAGCCAGCAATTCCACCAGAGCGATTCCCATATCGGCGGGGTGGCTCTCGTTCCAGGCGGGCGAGAGCACCGCCATCCGGTCCAGCATCACTTGCCGGAAGCCGCCGAAGTCCTTGGCCAGATAGTTGATATCCGGCTCGGGAGTTGCATCCGGTGGACAACAATTGTTCGGGAGACAATCGCCGACGGTTGGGCAGCCTGCCCTGAAGGAAAACTCCACCGTAGAGAGCTGCGGGTCGAAGCCGTCCGGAGGGTCGTTCGTGGAAGGGTTAGCCACGAGTGAAAGCGTGTAGGTTGAAAAGTCACCGGACTGATCAAGTTCCACGGTGAGCAAGCGAGGCGTGGCATTTGTGCCTGGAGAAACGGAGAGAACCATCAACTGGGAGGTGGACGCCCCCCCGGTAATCTTCACCTGGGATGGACTTAGGGTGAGGTTTCGGCCATCTTTGAGCAGCGTAATCATGAGCTGCTTGCCGC
>Ga0187854_10003864_pt1 | contig 11626 bp, 9 predicted proteins | sample June2016WEW_6_15_FD_132445 | JGI IMG/M metagenome (GOLD analysis project Ga0187854, IMG submission 132445) | Peatland microbial communities from SPRUCE experiment site at the Marcell Experimental Forest, Minnesota, USA - June2016WEW_6_150 | ecosystem: Environmental > Terrestrial > Soil >...
GGTGGGCTTCGTCCGCGATCACCAGGGGAAATCGGTGGTCCAGAAGATAGGGCCACAGTCGCTTGAACACGTCTCTTAGTGCCGCCTTGCGATCACGGAACCAATTTAGCCAAGTCGTATACTCCGCGGTTCGATGGTCACCTGGTTGTTTCAGCGGCACGTTCTTGCTGTCGTTACGCAACTCCTCCATTTGTTCCTGGCCCCCATCGCGGACGAAGCGGTTAAGTGCCGTTTCCATGCCAGCGTAAGTCACACTCACGTCGGCGAATAGGTGGCGTTCCCATCGCGGCTCCCATTCGTCTCGCTCTCGATCGGACAATGACAAGAACCGCTCATGTCGCGCCCAATCCCAGAGATTGATGTCGTACTCGCCTCGTCCCTCCCACTGGGCGGCGTCCTCCCAACCCCATGAGCCGACCGTCTTGGAGAGCCCGCGAACCAGGTGATAACGGTCCCGCATCTGAAGGCCGTTTCCCCACCAGCGGAACAGGCACGCGGTAACGAACCGTACTGCCGGGTCAGACAAGCGCTTCGTGAAAATACTGGATTGCGCCACGAGGATCACGGGAGCGTTGCGACGGCGTAGGTCGTTCGCACGGTAGATGGCTTGGAGAAGTTGGTCCGCCGATTCACACATAACCGATCGGAACCATTTTGTCTTCTCTCCATCGACAGCACAGCGTGTAAGAAGCGCGTCATCCTCACGATCCCACTTGCCCGCTAGAGTGTAATTGCCCCCAGGCGTAATGACCAGCACGCACTTGTAGCAGTTGGCTACGTCATCAAGTTCCTGACATCGATCCGTGTCGCGCAAGATGGAGAGCACGGTGTACGCGGCAGCAAGCGCCACATACGTCTTGCCCATGCCGACTTCGTCAGCCAGGACCTGCAGCTCTCGGCGCTCAGAAATGGGGCCAAAGAAAGCCCGCAAAATATGGTTGACGGTGGCGGTCTGCCGTGCCGCATCCTGAGCGCTAATGCGCTCACTATCCTTGCCGAGGTCGATCAGAGCTGTATCCAGCGTTGGGGTCATGCGACCACCATTTTCTGGGGAGGCGCTTCTTTTTGTGGGGCAAATGGTCTCAGTGCCGCCCAACGTCGAGCCAAAGCGCTCGGCATCATTGCTCGCACAAATTCGCAGAAATCTTGATCTTGGAGCACGCCTACGAACTCCGTCTTCATGGCAGCCTGATCTACGAGGGCGTACAAACGGTCAAAAACGCGGTCGCGCACATCCTCAAAGGCCCTGTGGTCTTCCGAGGACGCGGATGCGGCAGCAGGCCATGTGAGCTCACTGACCACCCGGATCAACTCGGCAAGTTGGAACCCGGCCGCAGCGGGTGATCGCTTGCCTGCCAAGAATGCCTGAACGACCCGTTCTGCTAAGCAGGCCGGACCGAGGTCGCCTAACAATGCCTGCTCAGCCGCTCGGGGCGAGTATGACGAGTCCTCGATTGTCCGTGCCAGACCGTAAAGGCTCTCAACAAACTCGCGAACGACATAGCTCTGCAACCGCCTCAGCCGTTCAACGTCATCGGGTTTTACAGACCCGCCCCGATCAGAATCCTCCCGTGCCTGTTCTTCAAGGCGGGCCAAAAGGTCTTCTTCTGAAATATGGCCATGAAAGTATGCCAGCAACTGCTCTTCCGACGGCTTGGCACCGAGGATACTCGGCATGCCGGCCTTGCTGTCGTGGAGAATGTTCACAGGAAACAGGCAATGGAGGTCTTTGTCGGACCAGACGATCTCAACGACGCGACGGGAAAGCATGGACCGCACCTGCTCGGCCGACACAGCCGTGCAGAACGGGGAGGGGGCCCCCTCGGTGACCACTACCTGTGATGGGTTGGTGCCGGCCAACGAGGGGAAGGCCACGCGGAAAGTGGTCGAATCTCCCGGCAGCAGATGCACGCGAAGTTCGCCGTCTGGTTCGGTGTAGGTTGACAGAGTTCGTGACAATTCTCGCCACCATTAATGACAAAGCTCGCCAGGATTCATGGCAAAATCCTACTTATAGCTGCGGGCGTGTGCCGAGAGGGGTTGGCTGCGCCTGAGGGACAACTTCATCTCTTCTGTTTTGTCTGTCGCCGCGCCCTTCTGAACAGGGCGTAGAGCGTCAGTTCTTCGAGATCCTCCTCATCCAGATCCGCCGTGGCGGTCAGGAGGGTATTCGTCTGCGATCTCGACTCAGGCTGGGGGAAGAAAGAAGTAATGGGCACTCCAAAGAATCGAGCCAGTTTCTGCAGGTCGGCAATGGATGGTTTGTAGGTGGCCGTTTCCCAACGAGACACCGTGTTGGCGGTTGTTTTGACAGCTTCGGCTAAGTCCGCCTGGCTAATCCCTTTGCCTCTGAATGTAGCCCTCAGTTCCCGAATCTGGTTTCCAATGTGTTGGTAGATGTCCGGCATGGGGTAGGTTCTCCTATATCCTCATAAAGGATATTGTAATCCTTTTTGTGTTGACAGGTCAATAGCCTCATGAGATACTTCCTGTAGTAGGACTATACAGTCCTATACAAGGAATGGTGGAGGAGAAGCAAGATGCCAGCGCTACTTGGCGATTCTTACCGTAGTAATTTGACGTTTGTCGTGGGCCAGGGATCGACCGAATCCAAATGCGGTGAACAATTGCGGAGGGTGCGCGAGCCTGTAAGCCGGTCGAAGTCAGGCGTGCAGGGCAAAGTGGCGGATGTTTTGAATGGTCGCTCACGCCACGCCGAGTCCCAAAACGAGCTGCGAGCGTTCCAGGTTCTGATGGCGACGGCCCGCGCTGATGCGTGGCAGGAGCAGCCATTTGCCCTCGATTACTATCGTGAAGGCACCAGGCACCGATACACGCCGGACATCCTGGTCACATGGGGAACCCGCCGGGAAGTCGTGGAGGTCAAGGAGGATTCGGAAGCCGACTTGGCAGAGAATCAGGCACGCTTCACGTTCATCAGCGAGTTGCTGGCCGGGTATGGCTATCACTTCCGGTTATGGAGAAAATCCGAGATCTGCGCTCAGCCACGCCTCACGAATGCCCGCCTTATATTGCGGTATCGCTGCAGTTCGGTTGAGCCTGCGGAACACGAACGAATCCGACGGGCATTCTCCGTATTGTCCGAGATGAGCTTGCGCACGCTGTGCCAAGCGTCGAAGACGGCAGTCCAAACGGTGCTTCGTTTGGTGCTCGTTGGCACCTTACATATCGACTGGTGGGAGCCCTTGGGGCTCTATTCCAAAGTGGCCATCGCGCCGATTGGCCGGGCGGTATGGCCTTGTCCTCCATCTTCGTTTCTGAAAAATCATTCCGAGGAGGTGAAATGTCACTCAATGCTTTGAGAAAAGGCGTCAGCGTCAACGTCGGCGGGACGAGATTCTTGATCGTCCAGAGGCTCAGCGAAGACAGATGGCAGCTCCAAAACACGGTAACCGGGGAGTGGTGCACCTTCAGGGAGGACGACCTCCTCGACCGGTTCACGTGCAAGGAGATCTCCTTCGAGTCAGTCGCCGAACATCCACACGCATCCTTCGCTGATCGGGCCGCAGCGCACCTTGCCCGACATCTTTCCAACTACGGGCCTGAGTTGGTCGCTAGGGCGCAAAACCGCGTGCAGTATCTGAAGGAGATAGACCGACGCCAGCCCATTGCCATCACTGCGAAAACCTTGGTGCCGCTCATACGGTCCGTCGCCCAGTGCATCAACGACACGAAGCTACCGAGTTGGCGCACACTCGCCCGGGACTATGCCAGGTGGCTGGCCGCCGCGCGCGACATTCGTATCCTTATCTTAAGGTATTCCGACCGGGGCCGCCGCGGCATCCAGATGCTTCCGGAAGTGAAGACCATCACCGATCAAGTCATAAAGGAGTTGTACCTGACTCCAGAGCGCAAGCGGGTCCCCGAAGTGCACCTGGAAATCGTTCGGCGCCTCGACGAGGCCAATAGGTTCCGCCCGGCAAGCGAGTCACTGCCAGTCCCAAGCCGAAGGACGATCTATCGCGCCATCGCGGACCTGCCGCCGCATGAAGTTATGGCCGCGCGGTACGGCAAGCGCCATGCCGACCTTGAATTCCGCGTCTCTGCCACGGGGCCGGTGACCACTCGCGCACTCGAGCGCGTGTCAATGGATCACACGCCGAGCGATATCATCGTCGTGGACGACAACAGCATGCTGCCGCTGGGTCGTCCGACCATCACCTCAGCGCTCGACGAGCATACGCGGTGTCCTATGGGCTTCTACGCCGGCTTCGAACCGCCGAGTTGCTTATCGGTAATGAGATGCCTCAAACACGCGATTCTCCCCAAGTCCTATGTGTCGCGCGAGTACCCGTCGGTGAAAAACCGCTGGAACTGTTATGGCGTGCCCGAACTCGTCGTGGTCGATAATCCTCCTGAGTTTCATTCCAGCCATTTCGAGCGTGCGTGCCTCGAAATCGGCACCGATATTCAATACGCGAAAGTCCTGGTCCCCTGGTACAAGGGGAAGCTCGAGCGATTCCAAGGCACGTTGAATCACGACTTGATGCAGGGCAACCCTGGCACCACGTTCAGCAACATCTTGGAACGCGACGACTACGACCCTGGCAGGCACGCCGTCATCCTGCTCAGCACATTACGGGAAATGATCCACAAGTGGATCATGGATGTGTATCTGCAGACGCCCCATCGCGGCATCACCGATACCCCGGCGCATCGATGGCAAACCGAGATGAACGGCTTGCCGCCTCCATTGCCAAGGAGCGCCGGCGAACTGGACATCGTGCTCGGCATGACGACTCAACGTGTGGCATTTCACTATGGGATTGAATTAGAAGGGCTGAAGTATAACGGCCCCGAACTCGGCGAACTTCGGCGGAAAATGAAGCCGGGAGTAAAGGTCGAACTTACATTCGACCCTGGCGACCTCAGCCACATCAATGTGTTCGATCCACTCAAGGAAGTTTATTTCCGCGTTCCTGCTGTCAACCAGAGCTACGCCAAAGGTCTCTCGCTTTGGCAGCACAAGGTCATCCGCCGCTACGCCCAGCGCCAACTGAACACCCGCACAGACATCGTGGCGTTGGCGCAGGCCAAAGCAGAAATCCGTGCCCTGGTGGAGCGCGATTTCATTCGCAAATCAACGCGTGGCCGAAAGCGGCACGCAAGGTTCATGGCAAACCACGCAAGCACTGACCTTTCACAGCCGGCAGTTCATCACGCTTCTCTTCCAAGCTTGGTGGTTGATGGTCAGAAGAGCGACGCAAGTCCGTCCCCAGTCCCCGAGCTTGGTGCTGACGTTGCGATGGCGGGCCGACCTAATGCCTTTACTGATACCGAGATTCTTCCCGTGTTTGAGGCAGCTCTCGATTTGCCGCGCTCGCCCATCGCGCCGACGGCTCCGGTAAATAGCGCTGACGGTACGGAGGGCGCGAATGAATGAACCGATGGACGCCCCGGAGCGAGTGCTCGTCAGGTATCCGTTGTTCAAGATCGCTGTGGCCCGGATCCAAGCATGTTTCGACAGCTTTGGAACCACCGCCGAACCTCAATGCTGCCCTATCGTCGGCGAAAGTGGCAGTGGAAAGACTACCATCATCTCTCACTTCGCGAGCCTATATCCCCGAGTGGACCATAAGTGGGGCGTTGAAATCCCGGTGCTGCTCGCCAAGGTGCCTGCCCGGCCAACCGTGAAAAGCTTTGCCGACACGCTGTTGTATCAACTTGGAGATCCGCTGTGGACACGCGGGAATACCGTAGCCAAGAGCATCCGCCTACGCGAACTGTTCAGACGCTGTCGTGTGCGGCTCTTGGCGCTCGATGAGTTCCAGCACTTCGTGGATGCCCGGCAGGCGAGTATCCCTAATGAAGTAGCGGATTGGCTTAAGGAGCAAGTCGAAGAGACAGGGGTCGCCATTGTCGTGCTCGGACTTCAACGCTGTTTAGAAGTGCTGAAGCAGAACGAACAACTGCGGCGCCGTTTTGGCGCTACGTTGCGGGTGGGGGCATTTCGCTGGGAGGACAAAGATGATCGGACGACTTATCGCGCCTTTCTGCGGGCTGTCGAGGAGCAACTCCCCGAATATATCATGCCTCCGCTGGCGGATCTCAGCATGGCCTTCCGCATGCATTACGGCTCCTATGGCCTCATTGGCTACACCATGAAAATCATTCGCGGTGCGGCACGGATCGCTCGCTCTCATCCGCACAGGGAGATTACGCTTCGGACCTTGGCGCAGTCGTTCCGAGAACACGTATGGATTGAGCGTCTGAGCGACCTGAATCCGTTCACTGAGAATTTCGATCCGGAGAACACAGCTCCCCTGAAACTGCCAAGTGCAACCACATGCGCACCGCCCCCGTATACCCGTTACCGGCGTGCAAGCGTGGAGCTGCATGCATGACCAGGCATGCGACGCGTCCGTCAGCCAAGGAGGTTCAGCAGAAAGGCTGCCTCGGTCGCCTACCCTTCCGTGTGGATCCAATACCTCTGGAGAGCGCCCGCGGATATCTGTGCCGGGTCGCCCACACCTATAGATATCCGGGGGTTGGATCTCTAGGCGAACTTGCGGGGCTCAGACAACTCCTTGGGCTCGAACGCGAAGACCATGCTGCGCAGATAGCTTATGCGCTGCGATTGGAAACCGCAGAATGGCGACGACTGTGCTACAAGAGTACAAACGATGCCGGTCAATATGGCCCGACGTCATTTTTCGGTCAGGCGATTGGTGGCGATCGAGTAAATTACGGCCACCCACGAGTTTGTCCAGGTTGCCTTCGTGAGCGCCCCGTATGGTGGGGGATTTGGGATCTTGGGCTGGTATGCGTTTGCCCAATCCATCGCTGTCTCCTGGAAAACCGCTGTCCTTCGTGTAGACGTAAACTCCGTTGGCAGCGATCGTCGGTGCACGAGTGCAGCTGTCGATTTGACCTGCGGAAGATCGAGACGAAAGCAGCAGGTACGGATCTCGTGGCAATCAATGCCGCAATCTATCACGCCGCGGGATTCCCACAGGGTGCCAGCGAAACCGATTTGAATGGTGCTGGGTACGCGCCTGCTTTGTTGGCCCTGCGACTCGATTCCTTGCTACGAATCATATCCTTTGCAGGCTCACTCCCGGAGAGACCCAGCGTCTTTCTTCACCAAAGCAGATTCGCATCGCATTTCGATGCCGCAATTCAAACAAGCTGTGCTGCAGAGGGGCTCCTGAGAGACTGGCCCCGTTCATTTCACAAGATGCTGAGGTGTATGGGCCCGGCCAAGGTTGAAAATTCAGCCATGCTGAGTCTCAACGATGCATATGGGAAACTCTATAACCAGTTGCGTACCTTTCCCCGAGAGGAATTCGGATTCCTTCACAATGCCTTTGAGGATTTCGTAACCCAGGATTGGAAGGGACTCGTGCGTGGGCAGCTTCGCCACCACTCCTATTCCCAATGGATTGGAGCGGCGGAAGCGGGACGTCTAATCGGTACAAGGCGCGCAGCGGCTCTGGTCCGTAACGGTGAGTTGAAGGGCATCTTCGTCAAACTCCGGAGAGGACCTCACAGCGAGTGCTGGATCGAGCGTGAGTCCTTGAATCAATGGATGGCTGAACGCACCGCACAGGTCTCCTGCCTCATGCCGCGACGTGAAGCCGCGCAAGCTCTGGGCCTCACGCGTACCACCGTGCTGAGAGTCGCCAAGGCAGGGCTCATCCGCGATGCGAAAGGCCCTGAGCATCATCGCCCGCGTGGTATCTACCTTCGTCGCGAAGATGTGATGAAGATCAAGGGCGCATTTGAAAAACACGCCGTGCCGGACAGGCGGGATGCTTTGAGATCAGAAGAGCTGATGGCGTTGCGTCGCGCCATCTGGTACCTTGGCCCCGATTCCGGGCTCCCTGCTGCCATCCGAGCTGTGGTTGACGGTACCCTTGTCCCGATCGCGCATACTGAACAGTTCCCTGGTATCACAGGCTACTTCTTTCCCCTGGCCCAACTGCGTAAGTATCGTCCCGCGGTGCAAGCCAGGATTAGGACCGGAGAGTTCCTTTGTTTCACAGAGGCGGCTTCCATGTTGGGGACAACCCATGAAGTCATTGGCAAGCTCGCGGCCTGCGGCCGTCTCGGTATTCCCACCGAGTGCCCACACGGCCTGTCGAAGCTGCTGCTCGCGGCGGATGTCGAGCGTTTCAGAAGGAGATATGTACCGGTTATCGTCCTTGCCAAACGCTTCGGTACCAGCTCCAAATGGCTTGCCGAGTACTTGGAAAGCCGGTACTCCTCTCATGTGCTGGCCGTTCGCCTGAGGACCTCAAGAACGATGTTTGTCCCTCGGCAGATCGCATCAAGAGTGCGGATCCCTGGCAAGCCGACGTTGGCGTAGGTTTATGCCAGCAATTCTGGCAGAAACGTAGGATTTTGCCGGGAACTGTGGCATAAATTGTCACGAATCGTGGCATTGAGCATTGCAAACCCATTGGAATCAGCGCCCGCCCCGCCGCTTTTGGTGACATCCTACATTCGGGGAGTCGCTCCCACCGGATCGTCAACTCCACGCAATGTATGAAGTCAGCCCAGTCCGGAGTTTTCTCTTCCTCGGCGGAAGGGTCACGAAGATCGCAGTTCCCACATGACGCCCAGTCAATTATCTGGCCTTGGATCGGGGGACGCAACTCCTTTGGATGCCACTTTCCGCGCATCCATCTCATCAACACGCCAGCCTCGATGTTCGCGGCCAATGGATCTCGCAGTACGCCGAGCCCCCGGCGGGTGAAATTGGCGGAACCCACATAGGCGACGACGGTCTTCGGTCCTGCCAAGACAATCCACTTGGCGTGGAGATCGCGGTTTTCTCCCGCCATACCCTCGGGGATCTCGTTCCCAGCAGCATCCAGGCGGGCCGGCAAGAGACGTCCCTTCTCGACAGGGAACCCATGTCCACGCAGATGGCTGACCAATGAGAACGGGAAGCGCGGCACCGCGTTGGGGCTTGGAGAATCTGCCCGCGTGATGATTTCTAGATCACAGTCGCCGAGGAAACTGCCTCTGTCTGTCAGGCCTTTAGCGATTGCCTCGAAAGGGTTGCTCGTGGCGCTCTGGTCGACCTGCGGCCAGAAAGGGGAGCAAACATGCCAATTAAGCACTGGCTCTCCCTCAGGCCAGACGTCAACCAGTTGCCGCCAGAGGGGATTTGCGCCGCCACCGAAGACGACCTGCAGGTCTCGGTCCCCCTGGCGTGACGATACGTCGGACCATTGGCGAGCACGACGGGCGGCCTCAGCAAACACACGGCGCACCTGGTCATCGGATGTGTCCCCCAAAGCCTCCTCCCAGCGCGATAACGCCTGCGTCAGAACAACTGGTGGCAAGCTGCCGCCCTCGTGGAAGTCCAGCACTACCGCGCCTTCCCGCTGCCTTCTGAATCCTTCGTGGGTAAGGTTTGCTGAAGCCACAATCAGACGGATGCGATGATGACGATGGATGAGGGTTACCTTGGCATGGTGAATCTTATAGCCGATTGGCAGGACGTCTACGCGTAAGGTTGGTCTAATGCCCGCGGTAAGTGTGTGGGCATCGCAGATCAAGGTTACATCGGCCGTTGCCAGCACGCGGTCGAGCGTCACGGGCAACGCATACCCGCGGTCCCGCACGCCGCCCAAACCTAAGAGAGTAGGCAAGAAATCCTGCCCGAAGAAGTCTGGCTGACTCAGCGAGAGCCCGTAGGTCGAAAAGACAGCACCGACCAGGGGGCCATCCGACTCGGACGGGCGTATCCAGTCCATCATGTTCGTTGAGGTATTGGTGGTCTTCGCCGCCATTTGGTGTCTCACTGAATCCTGCAGAGCCTGATGAACCGCCTCGCGCCGAAGGTCCGGTATGGGTGTCGAGCCATTGCCTTCCAATTGTCTGCCACCTGCGACGCGTCCAGACCGAAGCGTTGCGACGTCAGGCGGGCCGCGCACGCCTGGCCTGGCTCGAGTCGGACCCACGGGCCCTTCGGCAGCCCGCCCTCGAACTTGCCGTCCTGCACACGCAGATGCCGCCGCAGAATTTCTTGGGCGAGATCGATAGGCTTTTCTGTAGCGCCTAACGTCTGTGCCAACTCAACAAGACCGAGTTTCTGCAATGCCTGCCTCGCGGGTCCCAGTACAGCGTTATTGCCCGATGCGGCTTCCAGTTGAGCTAGGAAGGCCTCGGATGCCCTCCTCATCGGGGCGCATGCGTCCACGAGAGAAGGCTCTTCCATAACCGTCTGAAGACTCACCTGACCCGAGTTGGTCGCCCCTACGCGGATTTGGTCAAAGACATATAGAACACTCTGATACATCCGCTCATAGGGCTCAATCACGCACAGTGCGTTTCCTATCCGGGAATTTGCTCGCGCGACAGGATCAGAGCCGCTCCAATCGGCATGTTTCAAACTCGCCAGGCAGAAAGCCAAGAGCTGGCGTTCATCCCGAGATTCCTTCGAATCGCATCCTCGTAAAAGTCGAAGCATTGTCCATCGCGTATGATCGTCAAACTCTGCCTCCTCCCCCCCTTTAAGGGCACGACGGAGAATCTGCGTCTCCGGAGTGGTCAGCATTCCGGCGTGCGCTTGCCGCCCCCAGTCTCGCAGAGCCTCCACTGCGAGTCTGGCGTCATCACGGAGCACATCAAGAGCATAGGCCTTCGGCGAAGGGAACGCGTCTGCGAGTTGCTCTCCCAGGGGTCGGAGCGTCAAGGCGGCCATGTCTGCCAGGTGAAGTGACTCAAGAAAGCTGCTCATGTTGAGCGAAAGCAGATTCCCCATTTCCGAATGATGGGTCGCGCAATTCGGTTCAGCCTTTCTGAACTCGAAAAGTGGCGACGCCAATTCTTTGTAAATGGAGGAATCGATGGCTAGACCACGCAACACCGGCGGGACTGTCTACCGCCGTAAAGAAACCGCGTTCTGGTGGGTAACCTACCGCGCGCGTGACGGACGCAAGATCAAGGAGTCGTCAGAGACGACGGACCGGGAAGAAGCGGAGCGTTTCCTTCGGGAGAGGCTGGCTGCCCGAGACGAAGGCCGCCTACCGGCGATTCTCTCAAGCAAGAATCTCACCTTCGACGAATGGATGGACTGGTTTTTGGAAAAGCGCTCAAAACCGCCTTACCACTCCGAGAAAACGCACCATCAGAACCTCAACGCAGCCAAATTGCTTCGCCCGATCTTTGGGCCTTTGCCACTTTCCCAAATCACCCCGGAGGCGGTGGAGGATTACATCGAAACTCGACTGACGGAAGGGAGGAGGATACACACCAAATTCGGCCTGATCCGGCGAGGAAAGATCAAGCCGGCCACGGCCGACCAGGAGTTCCGCGTATTAAGGCACGTTCTCAATGTCGCCATGCGACAGAAGAAACTGGAAGCCAATCCCTGTCGCCTTGTGGAGTTTCCGGTTTCAGTGAAGAACTCTACGCGCAAGCCTCATTACATGACTTTTAGCGAACAAGAACGTATCGAGCTTGTTGCGTGCGTTTGGCAACTTCTTTTGGCCCATTTCGGCGGTTTAATTTGGCCCACCTTGGGACGTTGTAGCGGATGTTCACCTCTAAGTTTTTGAGATAACTTGTGTTGCCTCACAGGGTTAAGTGTGATTTTGGCCCTAATTGTGTAGACATGCATACTAAGGCATTAGTCGCATATTGTCCTTGA
>Ga0187854_10003871_pt1 | contig 11615 bp, 10 predicted proteins | sample June2016WEW_6_15_FD_132445 | JGI IMG/M metagenome (GOLD analysis project Ga0187854, IMG submission 132445) | Peatland microbial communities from SPRUCE experiment site at the Marcell Experimental Forest, Minnesota, USA - June2016WEW_6_150 | ecosystem: Environmental > Terrestrial > Soil >...
GCAATCATCTTCTTGGCAGAGTTGCCAAAGCAGTTGTTGACGACCTGCGTCGCCCCAAACCTCCTTGCGGCTTCTGGACAGCCGTCATCGGTATCGATCATGATGATACCCGCTGGCTCTGACGACGTACAATTGACTCGTGGAAGATGTAAGACGCTCCTGAAGAGATCTCGGCTGCTTCGGCCAGCTCGTCAGTGTGGGTTTTCTTCAGACCATGAACGGCAGATCTCTTGTCGCCCTGCTCTTGGCAGCCGATCCCCGATCGGTTTCCTCCCATATTCTGTGAATGCTCTTGGCAGGTTGATCCTCGGCAACCACTTATCCAATTCAGATTTTCTTGTCTTCTCCCTTCCGAGGTCCCTGGTACATCCTGATCTTCGCCCTGGCCTACCTTCTTTGGGTGGTGGCCGAGAATATTGGGTCGATCACCCAAAGGGCTCGGTGCAGACCGCGCGCCGCGAGCGCGAGTCAGGCTTTGTGCTTCTCCTGGCGTTGTAGGACGCGCTATTCTTCGCGTTTGCGCTGGCTTGCTAGCTCCCTCCGGCCGCATAGTCAGCGGTCTGCCCTGCGGCCTTGGCTGCCGGGATTGCGCTCATCCTGGGCGGGATCTGCCTGCGTTGGTACGCCCTCCGCCTCCTCGGCTCATGCTTCACGAGGCAAATCGCGGTTTCGCTCAGGCCTCAGGTGATCCGCTTGGGGCCGTACCGATGAGGAAGTCACCCAGCGAGGGACGGAAGTCTGCTCACGCGGCTTGGATCAGGGCGGGGCCTGGCGGAGCGGGCGAACCTCCTCGCCATCATGGGTTTCGCCCTGGCTGGCTGCCCCGGCGTATCTGCGCCGAGGAGGACGTACCCCCCGAGGCGCTGGGCGAGGCCTGCCGTGAGTGCGGGTGCGAGACGAAGCGCCTCTGCCTTCATACCTTCATGGACCCCTCCCGGTTCCCCTAACTCGTGGAGGGAATCAGTGCAAGCCAACCCATCTTCGCGCGTCGCGGCTTCCCCCCGGCCAATGGCCTTGGCGTACTGCGTGCCTCCTTTCAAACGAAGCCGGCGGCAAGGCCTCTGTGCCTCAGGCGGTGAGGCGGCGCATGAGGGGACGCTTGACCAGTTCCACCAGGGCCAGGTAAGTGATCGTGGCCGCGGCAAGGAAAGCGAAGAACGCCATCGGGAGCGGAGTGAACCCCAGAATCGACGCGAGCGGCGAGAACGGCAAGCCCAAGCCCACAAGAACAACCGCAAGAACCGTGAGCGCCAGAGGAAGGCTGGGTCGGTTGCGGAAGGGATTCCCGGCGGTGCGGATGACGAAGAGCACGAGCGTCTGGGTTGCGAGCGACTCCACAAACCACCCCGTGTGGAAGAGCGGCCCCGAGGCGTGGAAGACCTCCAGAAGCACGTAGAAGGTCAGGAAGTCGTAAACGGAACTGATCGGCCCGACGAACAACATGAAGTTGCGGATGAAGTTGATGTTCCAGTGGCGAGGCTTGAGCACAAACGCGGGATCGACGTGATCGGTAGGGATGGTGACCTGGGAGAGATCGTAGAGCAGATTGTTGATCAGGATCTGCGTCGGCAGCATGGGCAAGAAGGGCAGGACAATGATGGCGCCCGCCATGCTGAACATGTTGCCGAAGTTGGAGCTCGTACCCATCATGAGGTACTTGATTACGTTGCCGAACGCCTTGCGTCCTTCGACAATGCCTTCGTGCAGCACGCTCAGGCTTTTCTCGAGCAGAATGATCTGCGCCGCGTCTTTGGCAACGTCCACGGCGCTGGCGACCGAGATGCCCACATCGGCCGCATGCAGGGAGGGGGAGTCGTTGATCCCGTCGCCCAGGAACCCAACCACGTGGTTGTGGCGTTTGAGGGCCAGCAGGACCCGGTTCTTTTGCGCGGGCGAGATGCGGGCAAACACGTCCGTTTGCTCCGCGATCTGCGGCAGCGCAGCGTCGCTGATACGGTCCAGCTCGTCGCCCAGGACAATGTGGCTGACATCCAGCCCCACCTGCGCGCAAACATGGCGCGCGACGAGTTCGTTGTCTCCGGTCAGGATCTTGACCTGGACGCCGTCCGTGTGAAGCCCACGCAGGATATCCTGCACCTCCGGGAGCGGCGGGTCGGCAAACGTGGCAAAGCCAAGCAGGGTCAGGTTCTTCTCATCCCCGACCCCGTAGGCAGGCTGTTCCGGAACGGGCCGGTAGGCGATTGCGAGTGTGCGATATCCCTGGACGCTGAGATCGCGGTAGGTCGCTTCGCATTGCGCCCGAGCCGCGACGTCCAGGTCCCGGGACTGACCATCGACTTCGTACTTCGAACACTCGGCCAGGACGGCCTCGGGCGCCCCCTTGGTCACGAGCTCCCGCCCTGTGCCGGTCTGCACAACCACCGAAAGTTGCCGGCGCTCAAAATCATAGGGGATCTCATCGAGTTTGGCGTAGCCCGAGATATCGGGCCGGGCATGATCCAGGATCGCCGTGTCGAGAGGGCTCTTGATGCCCGTCTCGTAGGAGCTGTTGAGGTAGGCGTACAGATGCACTCGCTCGGCCGGGTGGCCCAAGGGATCCAGATTCCGGTCATAGGTCATCTGGCCGCTCGTCAGTGTACCGGTCTTGTCGCTCAACAAGATGTCGATACTCCCAAGATTCTGGATCGCTTCCAGGTTCTTCACGATCACCTTGCGCCGGGCCATGTGCACCGCCCCCTGACTGAGGGTCACGGTCGTGATCATCGGCAAGAATTCCGGCGTGAGCCCGACGGCCAGGGCGACTGCAAAGAGCAGCGATTCGAATGCGGGTCGGCGCAGGTAAATGCTGAAGAGGAAAACAAAGAGGACGAGAAAGAAAACGGTGCGCATGATCAAAGTGCCGAAATTGCGCGTCCCCCGCTCAAACTCCGTCTCGGGCGGACGTGCGGTGAGGCGCACAGCGATCTCTCCAAAAGCCGTCTTGCGCCCGGTCGCAACGATGGCGGCCGTGGCGGTGCCGCTGACCACCGAGGTGCCCAGGTAGACACTGCCGAGCGCCTCAGCGGGTCCGGCGGAAGGCGACTGCTCCTGGGCGACCTCTTTATCGACGGGCATGGACTCGCCGGTCAGCGCCGCCTGCAGGACATGCAAGTCGCGAGACTCGAGCAGCCGAGCGTCGGCCGGGACGAGATCGCCGGCCGAAAGGCGGATGATGTCGCCAGGCACCAGAACTCGGCGGAGGACCTCGGCCCAGACCCCATCCCGCAAGGCGGTTGCAGTGGGAGCGACCTGGTCACGCAGGCGATCGGCGGCGCGCTGGGAACGAAAGCTCTGGATGAAGTTGAGCACCACGCTTAATAAGACGATGGTCGCAATGATGCCGGCGTTCACGAGTTCACCCACGAGCGCCGAGACCAAGCTCGCGATGAGAAGAATCACAGAAAGGGGGCTGGCGAAGAAGCTGAGGAACTGGAGGAGCACGCTGCGGTGTCGGGCCGGGGCGGGCTCATTGGGGCCGACCTCGGCCAGCCGCCGCCGGGCTTCCTGGGTCGTAAGGCCGGACGGGGAAGTGTTCAGCTGCTTAAGCAGGTCAGACAGAGAGGCGTTCTCCATAATCTCCTCCTTCAGCGCAATCGTGTCGCGAGTTTGCTCGTGATGGATCCTTCATGGCAGCTCGGGTCGCGAGTTGGTTCCACGTTCCCGTTCGAGGCGGCAAGGTCCTCCCCGACGCGAGCCGACCCGGAGGGGAGGTTGGACCCTCCGCCCTGTGTCCGCCGGGCTCGGCGCTGGACCGTCTGGCTCGCCCTTCTCTTAAAAGGGTGACGGCAGGCCTGGATCTTGCCCTGCCGGGCGAGGCCCCTGCTGGAACTCGACTGCGAGGCTACCCCCCGAAATTGCATTAAGTCAAGCGCCTCAACCGCCCCGAGGCCAGTCCGAACCTGCGGAGTGATCACCGGCTGGGGAAGTCTGTCCAGGGAGATTTGCTAGAAGTCCGCTTCGGCACCATGCGCCCGTATTATCACCAGCCGATGCGCGTCCAGGCGATATTCGGGACCAAGACTTCCGAGGTCGCGGCCTGAGCCGCGCCTCGACTTGCGGCCATCCCGCTGCGCATCCCGCCAGCAGGTCACACGCCGCGGTTTGTGGGCGACCTTCACGGCCCAAGGTATACTCCCTCAGGAGGAGCGGTCATGAAACCAAAAAGGCAGGATTCATCTGAGCCGAGGCCGGACAGCGGGGGCCTCATGCCGGTGCTTTTCGTGGGGCACGGCAGCCCGATGAACGCCATCGAAAACAATGAGTTCTCGCAAGGCTGGCAGGAGGTAGCGCGCACCCTTCCGACCCCCAAAGCCATCCTGTGCATCTCCGCTCATTGGGAAACGTGGGGCACGCTGGTAACGGCGATGGAAAAGCCGCGCACGATTCATGATTTCGGCGGGTTCCCGCGGGAACTATATGAGGTGGAATATCCAGCCCCGGGAAGCTTGTGGCTCGCACAGGAGAGCCAACAGGCCGTGAAGGGAACGGCGGTGGGTCTTGACCAGGATTGGGGCTTGGATCATGGATGCTGGAGCGTGCTCAGGCGAATGTTCCCGAATGCCGACGTTCCGGTCACTCAAATGAGCCTGGACTACACCAAGCCGGCTCAAGACCACTATAACCTGGCCAAGGAGCTTGCCCCCCTTCGCCAGAAGGGGGTCCTGATCCTCGGCAGCGGGAACATGGTTCACAATCTCCGCCGGGTGGTGATCCTGGGCGACAACCCCGGTGATTTCAACAAGCCTTTCGGGCTGGACTGGGCTATTGAAGCCAACGAGGTATTCAAGAGACTGATCAACGAGGAGGACTATCCAGCGCTGATCGACTATCCGTCGCTGGGCCCAGCGGTTCAGCTGGCCGTGCCCACCCCCGAGCACTACCTGCCTTTGCTCTATGCGCTTGCTCTGAGACAGGAGAGCGAATCCATCACCTATTTCAACGACAAACCTCTGGCTGGGTCGCTAACCATGACGTCGCTGAGAATCGACGCCGCCCGCTGAGGAGATGCGCCGGCTGGCCAACAGCCCCGAGAGATGCCAGGGCTCGCCAGGAAGGCCAAGATCCCTCTCCCGCCGGAGTATGCCGCGGTCCTTGCTGGGAGAATGGCCCACCATGCCCTCGGTTTGGCTCGAAAAGAAGGGGGGACATTGCCCGCGTCCGCCGAGCGGCCCTGTTCGAGGCCGTTAGCCGGCCCGGTGTTGCCACCGGATGGATCAGGAGCTCCCGAGATGCAGCGCTTTGCCGCCTCTGCCCGTCTGACCATCGATCAGGTCCCTGGCGACTTCAACCCCGCTGAGCTTCTCCCTGCTTTCAATACGAATCCCGCCTTTCTCCAGGCCTCCGGGCACTCCCCAGAGTTCAGCCTCGGTGAGGTCCAAGCCTATCTTCTGGAGGAAACCCAGCGCGAGAACTCCTGTTGCCTCCTGATCCGTCTCCGCGAAACGCACCGGACGATTGGCACGGCCGCGCTCCTAGTGCCCAAGCCATCGGACGGTCTCCCCTGGATCGGCCTCCTCATTCTCGAATCCTTGTATCAGGGCGGGGGCCTCGGGGCTGAGGCTACACTAGCCATCGAAGCGCGACTCGCTCTCGGCGGCTGGCCGTCCATTCGACTGTATGTTCTGCAAGAGAATTCGAAGGCGATTGGCTTCTGGCGGAAACTCGGATACGAGTTGGGTGCGGAAACCCAAGATAGCAGCGGTAGGCCCTCCTGGCTGATGGAGAAACGCATTTTCCCAGAGAGCCAGCTGAGGGGCGGCTAACATCTCCCTCGAGCCGACCCCGCGGGCCGGCCCAAACCGTATGGCGCCGTGCCAGCGGTCAGGCTCTGTGGTGAAGTGACTTTGCCCAGAAAGAGGGTACGCAATGCCGCAATTCGGGCTTGCCCTCGACCTGGCACTCGGCTTGACTCCTGTGGGTTCGGCCGCTGAGCACACAATCGGGAAATGCAACAATCCAATGGCCTTGCGCGTGTGTAATTCGCCGATATTTCGCGCCGTGAATTATCCGCAAGAGGGGGATCCGCCCCGGCGCTGTCCGCAGATGGAGATGGGTCTTCGAGGCGGAAAACTTGCGCGGACAACCCCATTCCCTCCAAGAAGAAAACCAAGACGCACGCGGATCAAACGCAGGGCGACCTGAACCTTCCCGAATCAGCCGTAGAATCACTTGCCAAGCCTGACCCTCCTGATTGCAGGTCCAGAGGAGAGGGAATGTGAAGAAAGTGACTCGAAGGAGAGAGGTGGCAACAGCGGCAGCAATTGCAATAGCCACAACGGCAGCCGTAGCACTGGCCAAAGGAGCAGGATCGGATATTGTAGCGGCATTCATGGCAGGAGCTGGATCTGCGACCACCGTGGGGTATATTGTACTCACAAACATAGCGATTCACCAAGCAAGAAGTGGGTAGCAGTGGAAACGGCAGCCACCGCACGACGTTCAAGGCCCATTCTTGACAAGGCGCATCGGTTCGTCACGCCCCATTCCGTCCACAGCCCGGTTCTCGTGCCTTTTCGTCCCTGCCCTTTCAGAGCGCGAGTCTCCACTTGGCGCAACCTTGGGCAATCGGGACGGGCACATCCGCCGAGCGGCTCCGCTGGAGGCCGAGGGGCAGCGGGCGGCGCCCAAAGGGAGTCATGATGTCGGGATCCGATGGGGTGCAGGCAGACGTGCGATCCGTCCAAGACGCGCCTTCTGAAACAGCCATGGCAACTGCCGCGATGCGAGCGCTGGCGGCCCATGGCGAGAGGGACGAGATCCGTGGGGCAGACCACCTTGCCGAGTTATTCCTGACCGAGACCCGGAAAGCCCCACTCCAAGACCCGGCGGTTCGACAATGGGTGATGAAGAACAAGATCGCGCCCGGCGCCTACGAGTTCATGATCGCCCGCACGGCGTTCTTCGACCATGTCGTAAGAGACGCATTGGTGCAGCATGTCCTCAGCTGGTCTTCCTGGGTTCGGGATACCATTCGCGACCATACCGATTCAGAGGACTGGCCGATCAGACGGAGATTTTCGAACTTGACGCGGCCCCGACGCAAGCCCGTAAGAAAGAAGTGCTACGTAGGGAATCCATTCCGCGGCCAGACCACCTGGTGTTTGCGCCCATCGACTTTGCCACCGACAATCTGAGCGAGGTGCTCCTTGCAGCGGGTTTTGCTCGGAATGGGAGAGCGCTGTTCGTGTGGGAGGGTGTCACCTATTATCTCTCTTCCAAGGCCGTGGATGACACCCTTGGGGCGGTCAGGGCAGTATCCCCTTCTGGCAGTTCGATTTGCTTCGACTATGCCTCTTTGTCGACCGAGGCTCTGAGCGAGGAGGGGATCAAGAAGCTTGGGGAACACATGAAATCTGAGTACCCGGCGGAACCGACCAAGTTTGGAATTCCCGAAGGGAAGCTCACCGAGTTTCTTGCGACTCGAGGATACGACGTTCTTGAGAGTCTGGGTCCCGCAGAAATGGAAGCCAAGTACCTTACCCTGAGAGATGGCTCGACCATGGGGAGGCCACCCTCACTGTTCTCGCTGGTGCATGCCTCGTTGCGCGACTGAGCGGTTCGTTTCGAAACTGATCCTGAATCTTCCCCATCGCGCTGCGGAGACCTCTGACCGCAAGGGGCCAGAGGTAGCCTGATGGCTGGTCGAGGCGGCTGTCTTGGTGGCTTGGGTCTTCATCCAGACATCCTTACAGGTGAGCACGCTGGTCACGGCGGCCCGCCTCACCAGCCTGCTCGGACATGCGGCCGTCTGGTTCCCGCGCGGACCCGAGCACCCCAATTGGTTCTTGGTGATCGTAGGGCTGTTGGGGAATACCCTCAGTGGAAATGGGCGGGCCATCCTGGGCGTGCTGGACGGCGCGAGCACTTTCGCGTCGAACCTTACCCCCTGTGCCTGGCCGGACAGGCAGTGATCGGTGTGTTGTACTGGGCTTGGCTGGCCGTCTGGTTGACTGGCCGCCGGCGCTCAACCACGAGCGCCGGGTTGCCTCGGGCGCCAAGCCGTTGGTAGAGTCAGCCGTTTCGGGACAGCCTTCGCGCCGACGACCCGGATAGGAGCGACCACGATGATTGAGATTGGAAAGATTCTGAAGCGTGCTTGGCATATCCTGTGGAACTACAAGGTCCTGTGGATCTTCGGTATTCTGCTGGCGCTCACCTCCGGTGGCAGAGCGGGCCCCTCCGCCACCGGAGGCGGAGGGACAAACTTCCAGACGAGCGGCGGAAACGGCTCCCGGGGCTTTAACCCAAGGACCCTGCGCTTTTTCAACGATCTCAATCGCTGGTTCCAGCAGAACATCTCGCCACTCTTTCTTTACCCCCAGCAACACATCGCCACCTTCATCGACATCCTCGTCGGCCTGGTCCTTTTCGTCCTCCTCGTCGCCGCGATCCTCCTGATCCTGCGCTATGTGAGCGAGGCCGCGGTCATTCGCATGGTGAACGAGTACGAGCAAACCGGCACCCAGGTTGGTTTCAGACAGGGTTGGAAGATGGGCTGGTCGCGGGCCGCCCTGCGGATGTGGCTGATTGACCTGATCATTGCGCTCCCCGTCTTGGTCTTCGTGCTGATCCTGATCGGGCTGGGCTTGGCCGCCTACTTCAGCGTGAAGAGCAGCAATCACGCCCTCGGGGTGGGCGGTGTGGTCGGGGCCATCAGTTGCGCATTCGTGTTCATCATTGCGTTCGTCATCTTGATGGTCGTGCTTGGGCTGTTGGGCCATTTCTTCAAGAGGATGGCGGCCCTGGAGAACACCGGCGTCAGAGAGTCCTTCCGCCGCGGCTGGGAGATGGTCAAGCGGAACTGGAAGAGCGCAGCACTCATGTGGCTGGTCATGCTCGGCTTGGCCATCGCCTATGCGCTCGGGTTCATTATCCTGTTCTTCCTTCTGATCCCAGTCTTCGTCATTCTGGCTCTGCCCGGCTTGATCGTGGCCGCGATCCCGGCGCTGGCTGCCTATGGCATCAGCAGTCTTTTCGCCAGCGGACCTTGGACCTGGATTATCGCCGCCCTGGCCGGCCTGCCAGTTCTCTTCCTGATTCTGGGATCGCCGCTGTTGCTGATCTCCGGGTGGATCGAGATCTTCAACTCCACCGCCTGGACGTTGACCTACCGCGAGATGAAGGCGCTGGAGATTGTCGCTCCAGCTGGGCCCTCCCCAACCGCCTCGTAATCGCCATCCAGAGCAGGACTATGGCTGCCGGCACTCTTGCCTCTGGGGGTCACCTTCCAGTATGTCGGACGGCATTCTCGATGTCAGGGACAGGACCAAGCAGAATTGTGTCTCCCCTCATGAATCGCTGAGGGTTCCTCTTGCCTAGATTTCCACGGACAGGCTCAATCTGTCAATCGGACGGGCGACGATCTGGCCCAACTGCGATGCGACTGAAAGGGGTAGTATTCCCTTCCAGCGGAGCTGTCCTCCACGTTGGTTACGATACCAAGAGCACCAACCCATTCATTTCTGGCAAGGCATGAGAGAACGCGCTTTGGCTGGGAGGATTGACGCCGAAGCCGTCCTATGGTCTTGGGGAGGGGGATCAATCCTGTGCGCACCGGAGACCGGGAGTCCTGTTAGGAGACAACTTGCCGCCTGTGGGACCGCAAGCGCTCGTCTCCACAGGGGAAGAGGGATAGGAGAGGAGGAAAATCCCATGTCATCGGAAGGCAACCCCCGCACGGTCCGCGTGGACACCGGCATGGGCGTTGTCTGGCTTATCGGCTGGCTCTTCACGATTGCCTATGCCAAGCTCATATGGACGCAAGCCATCCTGGCCATCGCTGTTTGGCCGTACTACCTGGGCCGGATCGTGAGATAGGCCAAGAGCGTACGGCCCGCCCTAGGGAATACAGGCACGCCCAGCCGAGGGGGGAATTGCGCGCCTCATCACGGATGATCGACTGGTTAACCTCGTAGTCCCGCGCAAGGATGGCAGGGGCGGTGAGAGCGAGTGCGTGGGTCCTAGCCGGGCGGCCGTGACGCGCCGCCTCCTCGATTCCGTCATGGGTTTGCGCGACGAAATCCGTAGAGGCGTCGCTCGGACGCAATGCCTCCTCGTTGTGCATCGCCTGAGCGCCGCGGCCCGACCTGTCGCGTGCGGATCGTGGTCCCAAGTTGCACGGGGATGGCTGCCGGCCTACCCGGCGAGAAAGGTCAGGATCTTCTCGTTGACGATGTCGGGAGCCGTGTATTGGGCACAATGATTTGCGCGCGGAACGATCTCGGCCTTCAGGCCGGCCACCCGGCGGGTCGCCCGCCGGATCGCATCCTTTGGCCTGTAAATCACTTCGTGGTCACCGATCAACAGAAGCACAGGAATTCGGATCTTGCCCAGTTCTTCGTCACTGAATACAGAGGGCACGGCTGAGTTGCAGGTGGGCCGGTAGCGGGGGTAACCAGCGATCGTGCTGATGGAGCGTAGGCGAGCATAACACTCATCCATGGGGAAGCCTTGCCATAACCATTCGTACGCCCTATGAACCATACGTTCCGAGCGGATTATAGGTGCCATCATGTGAGCCGGGATAAGAAGGTGCCACCACCAGGCCCACATCTGTACAAAGGTAGCTGCCGGGCTGATGAGCACAACTTTCTTGACTCGTTCGGGCAAGTGAAGGGCGGTGTTGAGGGCAAAGAAACCTCCATTTGAATTGCCAACCATATGCGCGCTCTCAATCTGCAGACCGCCGAACAGGTCAACCACCCAATGGTTGAACTCCCGGTGGCTGCTGATCGGACGGGTGGGAATGCTCTTGTTCATCTCGCCAATGATGTCGACCGCATACGTACGGTAGTGTTGGCTGAGCGGTCCCACCGTCCGATACCATACGGTGGCGCTGCCACCCCCTGGATGCAAAAGCACCAGTGGAGCAGCGTCTTTCGATCCACTGGCGATCACATGGGTGTCGCCAAAGCGAGTGGGAATGTAGAGCTCATCGTAGGGAACGGGCCATTGTTGCAGGACGGCCTCATAGGCCGCGCCAAACTGAGCCTCGATTTCAGGCGACTGAAAGATGCGAATTCTGTTCGGCACGGCGTTTTTCCTTTCAAGTATCAACCAAGCCCAGGTTTCGCATCCCGACTGTGACGACCAGCCGCGTCAGGGGGGCTGAAGGATGGGTATCTCCGCCTGCGAAGGGCGGCTGATCCCTCTCAGCAGGGTATGTCGTCAGACCCAATGGGACCTCAAGGGCGATTGGCCCCGACACACTTCTCGGCCCTAGTATAGCCAAACGGGAGGGAGAATGGCCGGGAAGAAGGAGAGCGTGGAAGCGGCAGTCCGGACGATCCGTTGGCCGAGATTGCCATTCCGTCCTACACTTAGCCCCATCTTGGGTTCGAAAGGGAGGGGCCATGGCAAAGGATCTGACGATCATCATGGAAGACCGCCCCGGGTCGCTCGCCACGCTCGGCGAGGCCCTGGGACGGGCAGGGGTCAACATCGAGGGAGTTTGCGCGGTCACCGCGCAGGGGAAGGGGGAGATTCATATTCTGGTGGAAGATGCAGTGAAGGCAGGCGGGGCCTTGCGAGCGAGCGGCATGCAAGTCCTTCGTGAGACGGATGTCCTCGTGGAGGACATTCGGGACCGGCCCGGAGAGCTCGGGAATATTGCTCGA
>Ga0187854_10003876_pt1 | contig 11603 bp, 12 predicted proteins | sample June2016WEW_6_15_FD_132445 | JGI IMG/M metagenome (GOLD analysis project Ga0187854, IMG submission 132445) | Peatland microbial communities from SPRUCE experiment site at the Marcell Experimental Forest, Minnesota, USA - June2016WEW_6_150 | ecosystem: Environmental > Terrestrial > Soil >...
AGTTTGCCCGTGATGGAGGGTGGGTAGAGTGCCCCGCCGTTGTCAGCGTACAGGTAAACCTGCCCGAAATCCCGCACCGGCAGGATCATCATCATCTCGAACGTGCCTGCGGGGAGTTCAATGGTGGCTGTGCCGTCCGTCCCCACCTTGGCTAACAGGTGATAGGGCTGGCCACTAGGGTCGGTTAGAAAAAGTGTTTTGAGCCGCTCCGCGCCAGCCGGCCTGCCGTCCGGCTCGAAAGCGCTGAGGGTAAGTGGCCCCACAGCGCCGGTTGGAGTGCTTGCGGCGGCAACCGTTCCGCTGCCATCTGGCAGGACAGGGCGTCGTAGGCCCGCGCCTTAGGGCACTCGGTGAGCTCCAATAGCTTGGCAACGGCTTCGTCCACGGTTTCCAGTTTGCTCAATTGAAACATCCGCGTGACTTGCATTTGGCCGAACAACGCGGTTCTGCTCCTTTCGTGGGTGTGAATATATAAAGTGAGCGGGCGACCACCTCCCTGCTGAATCGACCAAACTCGAAGGCGGCACACTCGGGGATTAACAGGCCTTCGCGCAAAAGGCACAAGTTCTGGGAGCCTCGTCAACGTACGGCGGAAAGGAACGCGGACCTTCCAAATCGGCCATACGTTGCTGCGCTGCCTCTCTTCTAAGGGCGCCCTAATGAGGCACAAGGACTCGCGCACAGGCAACGAGGGCGCTCGGAGTGCCCTTCAGAATTTCCTCGCATTACTCCGGCGCGGGCTCGAAGGTCTTCAGTGACGGCCTATTTTTCTCTTCCTGGATCTCTTTCTCCGTTTTCTGGAGGCTCTTTCTGAGACGCTCCTTCACTTCCTGGAATTCGGAGGTGTCGGTCATAAACGCGCGGTTGGGGCGGTCCGTCGCACTCAGAGCCTTGTACTCCTTCAGGGCGGTTTGGATCCGGTCGCCGTAGGCCGGGTGCGTAGCAAAGAACGATGTGCTGCTGGCATGGCCTTCTTTTTGGCTCATGTGGTCGAAGAGACGGATGAACCCCTCGGGGTCATAGCCGGATTTCCACGCGTATTGCATCCCGAGCTGGTCTGCCTCGAGTTCAAACTCCCGGCTCACCCCGAGCACATTCATGGTGAAGACGAGCCCCATGCCTTGGAAGATTGCCTGAAGCAGCAAGCCCTTCAGGTAATAACCCAGGTAAGAGGCGGCCTGGAAGAGGCCAGGAGCGAAGATTGACAATCCGATCGAGGTGGCGAGTTGAATGATGCCAAAGGTCCGGCCTTTGCTCTGCATGCGGTGAGCATGCCGGCGGCACAGTGCGCCATTTCATGGGAAATGACCCCGGCCAACTCCGACTCGTTCTCCGCCGCCAGGATCATTCCCGCATAGATGACTAGGAACCCGCCGGGCAGCGCCATCGCGTTCGCCACCTGCTCCGGCTGACCGTCCTTGCCGAGGACCGGCTTGGAGTCCTTTTTCAACTCCTGCTGCACGACGTAGGTATTCAGGGGCACCTCGAGATCGCTATTCCGCGCCAAGTTGTTGGCGAGCCGATTGACGTACTGGGTCACTACCGGGTCCTCTATCTGCTGGGGAAATAGCTTGTTCGTGCGGGCGTCGTCTATTTCCTTCTTGCCCCACGCCTGGTCGTCGGCCTGTCCTTTGAAAGGCTGCCGCGTGGTGCGATGGCCGATGTTGATGACATCGCCGAAGGGGCGGTCGGTTATGGTTCCATTGGCGATCTTTCGCTCGATTTGCCGGCTCTCCGATCTCCACGTTGCCGCAAGCTCAAGCTTGGAGAGCGTGACGTCATCCGCAATTTCGCTCTGCAAGAACTCAAAGGTCTTCGCCGTGACGTCTTTCCCGATCTTGGCGATCTCGCACAGGATCCTCTTTCGACTGCCCTGGGTCTCTTGGCTGCCCGTCCTCAGTATCTCCAGCTCCTTCTCTTTCTGCTCAATCTGTTTCTCCGCTGATTTGGCGGCGGCCTTGAAGGCGTTTTCCCGGCTCTTGCTCTCTTGTTTCAGCGACTCGATCCTGGCCTTGATGACGTTTTCATCAAGCGTGAACTGCTCCGCGCAAGCAGCGACCTCAATCGAGGAGCCCTTCTCCAATTCCCCAAGTGCAGGCGGCGCGTCGGGCGGCACCGAAAGCGGCGTCTCCTCGCCGGGTGGCGACGGAGCCGAGAGGCCCCATATTTCCGCCTGCACACTCTGGCTGGTCTGAACCGTCAACAACCAAATGAGACCCAGCGACAGGACCTTTCCGAACGGACTCATTTCAACCTCCTTTAGCGTGCCCGCATGTGCACCAAGACGCAGGGCCCCATAGGCGTTAGGCGTAAGCTCGCGTCGCCGCCGCCTCTCCGGGCACTAACATCCCAAGAGGCATCTCGCTTTCCAAACCTCTGCCTGCCTTGATCCTCGGAAACACAAGGGCACAAGCATTCGGTGAGTTCGCGGTTGTACAAGCCTTCGAACAACCGCACGTGGCTTGTCCAGGATTTTTGACGACCCCGGATTAAGCCGACGGCGCAAGTTGCGCAGAACTCAAAGGCTCTGAGGTGGTTGCCGGAAAAGCATCGACTGGAACATCGCGTGCTTCACAGGGGGGCGTGGTCGGCGGGACTCAAAGAGTTCCCCAGCGCGCCCATGCAGCGAGCGAAGATCGCTACGCAATCGCTAGCTGATGAATAGGAGGATTTGACGAACCATGAACAGCCAAAAAAGAACACCTTATTTCTTAATCTTGTGGCTTCTGGTTGCGGGCTGCTTTTCGATCTCACCCGCCGCCAATGCTCGGGACACCTCATCCGGAAGCTCCGCGGAAGTTTCCCGGCTTCTCGCCGAAGTCAAGACTGAGGCGATAGCCCTGGAACGAGATGCCGCGGATCTACACGCGTGGACGGGGGCAAAACAGGTCGGTTGGGAAAGCCACTCGGGGAAGCTCAATCTGATCCGCGAGCATATTAACAAGGCCGGACAGCTCCTCCCCAGGCTTAACGAAGCCCGGGAGGGAGCCTCGCCCTGGCAGCATCAGGCGATTGACCGTATTTACCCCTTGCTGAAGGAACTCGACGACAATACCGAAGCGACGATCAATCATTTCAACGACAACAGCGCCCACATCCACTTTCCCGCCTACCAAGATTATGCGAAGGCAGGCGCCAATCTGGCCAAAGAACTAGCAGCGCTGCTTAGCGACTATGTGGAATTTGGTGAGCTCGAGGAAGAATTCCATCGCCTCCAAGAAAATCTGGAGCCTGCCGCACGATGATGCGGCTTCCTGCACGTCGGGCGAAAGACTGTGAGGTGGCCGAGTCTAGGCTGCGGCCGCCTCACGGGTTTTCCGGTTCAAGCGCTTTTCAGACGGGAGCGCGCCGGTTATGCAAACCCAAGGAAGGGTGTCTGATCGAATTACGATGTGGCTGGTAACAGCCTCCCTGGCGCGGACTGATCGGAGCATTGGCTAGAGGCTCAGCGCCCGGATCGCAACCAGAGGGAGCTATAAATGAAAAAACGGCGCCGGAGAACTCCCCCATCGTTATCGTCCGTTCACGAGACCTGTCAGCGGGACCGGTCGTCGTCTTAAGAGAGTTGGTCTTGAAATCGATGGCCGGCCTGAGCCACCAACCTATGACCATCAAGCCTCCAAGGGGTCCGCCTGATTCTTCGCGAAGCGCTCGCGAGAGCAATGCTGGGTTGTCATTGCTGGAAGGAAAGAAGGGACGTCGACATGCCTCATCTTTTTCCAGACCGGAGTGGGCTCCACCAGTTCATCGTGTACATCTCGATCATCCTGCTCTTGGTCGCCCCGTTCTTGGTAATTGTGGGCATCGGATATTCTGCCGCCAAGAGACGGCTATTTCTAGGATCGGCTTTGACACTCATGGTGCTTGGGACGGCGATGACTTTCGTCGCCGTCGCGACGGGGGAGGTCGCGATGAGAGCCGTTCGCCCCACACCCGCTTTTAAGGTTGCGCTGGAGGAACACCGGGCCCTGGCCGAAACTACAAGGGAGCTGTTCTCCGTGCTCACGTTGGGATTTGCGGCTCTGCTCTTTGTCCCCAGGCTGTCGGGGTGCGAACTCGAGTCTCGCCTCAATACGGCACTGTTCGCCGTCTACTTGGTTTTTTATGCAACCGGAGCACTTTTTCTCGTCAACACTGCCCTCGAGGGCGGACGCCTCATCCGCGAACTTGAGGCGAAGACGGCGGTAACTTATCAATTGTCGGGAAAGGAGGGCGCGAGGTGAAAACCCCTACCGTGCTACTGATCCTCGAAGAGTCCCAAGATCTTGAAATCTACGGAAGCTTTCTCCGCGATAGGGGGTACGAGACCCTGATGTGTACCTCCCCGAACGAAGGCATCAAATCCCTTGAGACCGAATCCGTCTCCCTAGTGATCGTCAGCCAAGGTACGCCTGCGTTCGAAGGCCGGCAGGTGCTGGAGCGGTCCCTTCAACTCCATCCCAAGGTTCCGGTTTTGGTTGTTGCGAGGGTATTGGACATGCACTGCTACCTCGAAGCCATGGATCTTGGGGCGGTCGATTACCTTGAAAGGCCGGAACCACGGGACCTGGTCTGGGTGGTCGATACGCAAATGCTCCGGGGCGCAATCGCTTGATTTGTCGATTGGGGTCGCTTATTCCGTCCTTTGCAATCTTGTACCCGAGGTCGCTGCGAGAAATCCCGACGCGGCGGGCGGCTTCCGCCTGCGCCCCGTTGGAAGACTTCAAGATTCTCGTTATAGGACGGAATCGAGTACTCAAACGACCGGATGTCTTTGCTGTAAGCGAGTCATTGTTGCCATCGCGAGCAGTAGCCCGGGCGCGAGTAGACCGCAATCAGCATCATCTGCCCACCGCAGTGTGGGCAAGCTTCTTCCAGAGCTTGCGGATGAACCAAGCAGACTGTTACTGGAGCGATCGCCCATGGTACGATGGGGATCATGGCGATGAGCTCAATCTCGACCCGCATTAGCACTCCCGTCAAGCAATTCGCCAGCGTGAGGAGAGGGGGGGCGCTGGTGAACGCCCTTCGGCACTGGCATCGCCAGCCACGAGTCGTCCAGGCGCTCGGGTTCCTCGGTCTGTTCGTCCTGATTGCGTGGCTCGACCATGTCATTGATCGCGACCTATCGCTGTTCGCTCTATATCTGATCCCAACGCTCTACGCAGCTTGGTTCCTGGGAGTCCGCTGGGGATACGTAAGCTGCCTCGCCAGCGGCATCGTCTGGGCCATCGAAGACTGGGGAGGAGCGGTTTTCTATCACCATGCGTTGATTCCCTACTGGAACGTGGCTGGAAGGCTCATCGTTCTGACGGTCGTCGTGGCAATGGTACATGCTCTGAAGCGGGCGCAAGAAGATGAATATGAATCTGAAGCTGAACGGCGAGGCGCCCAGAAAGAATTCGAAATCGCCTGCGAAGTACAGGTACGCCTGCTTCCGTCGCAGGCCCCGGATTATCCCCGTCTCGGCTTCGGTTACTTCTACCAGTCGGCCCGTCAAGTGGGTGGCGACTACTATGATTTCATTCCGTTCAACCCAGCCCAAATGGGTCTTGCCGTCGCGGACGTTTCCGGCAAAGGACTCTCCAGCTCTCTGCTGATGGCTTCTCTGCAAGGTCTGGTGCGGACGAACCTCGCGGTTCGTCGTGGAGAGGTCGCCCGCTTTGTGACCGAATTGAACGACTCCTTCTACAAGCTGACCGCCAATAACCGGTATGCGACGATCTTCTTCGCTGTCGTCGACGTTTCCAACCAAACGCTCCACTATGTCAACGCCGGGCAAAATCCCCCGCTTCTTTTCAGGAACGGCACATCGCCGGCGCACGGACTAGGCACGACCGAGCGCCTGGAGTGCGGAGGACCTCCGGTCGGGATCTTCGCACGCAGCCAATACCGGTCCGAGCATGTTCCACTCCACGACGGTGACGTTCTGGTCGCGTACACGGATGGAGTCGTCGAAGCGCTGAACCCCCAACAGGAGGAATTCGGCGAAGAGCCGCTAAAGGACATTGTTCGCTCGTCGTTTTCTCTAAGCGCGTCGGAGATCTGCAAACGGATTGCGGAACGACTCCAAGCGTTCGTAGCAGAAAGTCCGCAGTGGGATGACATTACGCTGGTGGTCATGAAGGTGAAGCCCGAATGAGCGGGGGGCCGGTTTGCCCTCCGCCCGAATCGGAAGCGCTTCCAGACTTGGCTAGACCCGGGACTGGAATTCAGTCGGCTTAGCCACCGAGAAGCTGCCTATGGCCGAGGCCTCATCCTCAAAGCTCTCGAAAACCGTGTACAGCTTGGTGATGTTCAGAAGTTCATGCACGCGCTTGGCGAGGTTCAATAGCTTCAGCTCGCCTCCGGCGGTGGTGAGGGTCGTGTACGCGGCTACCAGTTCACCAATGCCTGAGCTGTCGATGTAGGTAACATCGGCCATGTTCAGAACAATCCGCCTGGAACCGCCCTCCACCAGTTCCCGCATCCTCTTGCGCAGGGAGCTGGTGCCCTCACCTAACGTCAGCCTCCCGCTGGCGTCGACGATCATCACATCACCCTTTTCGTGGGTTGTCAGTTTCACACTCATTGAATTATTCTCCTTTTCCTGCTGTCTTCTCACTATTGAGCGAGTCGCAGGTGCTTCGATATTCCCACATGAGTCCACTGCGCCCTGCAATTGCAACATTCATGCTTAGGGCAATTGACATTCCATTTCTTCAGTTTTGTAACTCAAGCATAAAACGACAGTTGAGGACGAGGCAGGCAAAGGCGTGCTCCGCGCGGTCAAAGACTTTGGACACTTGTAGCCTTGGGATGTCCAAAGATTCAGACGCCACGCCCCAAGATCGTGAGTTCCCCGGAGTCAGTTCTTTTGTTTTCAGAGTTTTGCGACTGCGGTTCCTCGATTGCAATCAGGTGGGCGTGCGGCAAGGACAGAAGCGCTTAACAATGCGATTCACTGTCACCCTGTTTCAAAGGGAAAGCCTCCAGGAGGATACTCTTATGCGTACAATGTCGCTGTTTGCTATTCCCTTCGTTTTCGCATTAGCTGCCGGTCCAGCGCTGGTAGCCGAAGAGCGCGCAACTAACGCTCAGATCGTTGCTGAAATCCAGAACAAGCTTTATCACGCCAAGGTTCCGCAGCACGGCGACGTACAGGTAGCGTTTAGCAATGGCATTGCGACGCTCACCGGGACAGTCGATAGCGTGGGCGTGAAGCAGGCCGCCGAGCGGGCCGCGCAGAAGGTTGACGATGTCGCCCAAGTCATCGGGCAGATCACGGTGCATGCCGAGGATGTGACCGACCGACAGATCGTCGAAAAGGCGCGCAAGGAGATCGTCACCTACCCGTTTTACAGCATCTTCGATAATCTCGAACTGCGGGCCGAAAACGGCGTGCTGACGGTGGGTGGCCAGGTCACCGATCCCTTCAAGAAGTCTGACATCGGGAACTTCCTGGCTTACGTCAAGGGTGTGTCCCAGGTCCAGAACGACCTTGAGGTTCTACCCGTCTCGATTTATGACGACCAGTTGCGGCTGGCCATCGCTCGTGCAATCTACAACGACCCGTTCTTAGTCCACTACGCGACCACGGCGCTGCCGTCGATCCACATTATCGTCAAAAACGGAAACGCGACTCTGGAGGGTGTAGTGAGCTCCCCTCTGGACAAGGCCAAGGCGGAAAACGACGCCAGGTTCGCAGGTACGTACTTTTCCCTCACGAATAACCTGCGTGTGGGGAACTGATATCACACGCACGATTCGCCACTGCGGCGGGAGGCGCTCGAAGCGGCCTATAGCAGGAACGCCGTGCTCGGCCGCTGGCTGGCGGACCGGTCGCCACACAACTCTGGCGCCTTCGCTGGTAAACAGTGTCTGCCCACAAGCCGGCACGCCCGCCAGGTCTGTAAATTACGACCAGCCCGCGACAAGTCGCTCCACGGAGGGGCAGCGGACAACTTAGTCTGGATGGTGCTGCCAACAATATTCTCCCTGGCGATGCTAGTCCTGGATCTGGGGGTCTTCCACCGCCGCCCCCACGAAATCTCCATCAAAGAAGCCGCAGGCTGGAGCGGGGTCTGGGTTGCGCTTTCCTTCGCATTCGGTATCGGCTTGTATTTCTGGAGAGGAGCGGAAAGCGGAGTCCAGTTCTTCACCGGCTACATTTTTGAAAAGTCGCACTCCGTAGACAATTTATTTCGGCTTGCAGTGATTTTTGGCTCGCTCGAGATACCCCCGAAGTACCAGCGCAGGACGCTGTTCTACGGCGTGTTGGGCGCTATTATTTTGCGGGCTACCTTCATTGCAGCGGGTACAGCCCTTCGGGCGCGCTTTAGCTGGGTTCTTTCCGTTTTTGGAGTGTTCCTACTGGTCGCCGGAGTCAAGTTACTACGTCGCCAGAGGCCAGCCCCTGATCCGCAGACCTATCGGGTGGTCCGGCGGGCAAAGCGTGTTATCCCCATGGTCCAGGAGTTCGGAGGATCCTTCTTTGTCCGCCGCAACGGGCGGCGGTTCGCCACACCTCTGTTTTTGGCACTGGTCATGGTCGAAATCACGGACATGGTGCGGATGGTCGATACGCGAATGCGCCGGGGCGCAATCGCTTGATTTATCGATTGGGGTCGCTTATCCCGTACTTTGCAATCTTGTAGCCGAGGTCGCTGCGAGAAATCCCCAGGCGCCGGGCGGCTTCCGCCTGCGCCCCGTTGGCAGACTTCAAAGTTCTCAGGATGAGTGTTTTCTCGGCCTCGGCAAGGAAGTTGCGTAGGTCATTGACCTCCGGTAGGATGTCGGAAAGGGATGTCGATTTCGCGTCCGCGTCCACTCCCGATTCCTGTAACAGGTCTGAGCTCAACGGCACAGGGAAGCTATCCGCACTGAGTTCACTGCCCGCCGAAAGGATTGAAGCCCGCTCGATGAGGTTCCGAAGCTCCCGGATGTTTCCGGGGAAGTCGTAGGACCTCAGCTTCTCGAGGGCTTGTGGCATTAGGGTGCGCCTCGGCAGCTTGAGTTCCATGGACACCTGACGCACGAAGAGTTCTGAAAGGACTGCAATATCCTCCCGCCTTTCGCGTAATGGAGGAATGGCAATCGGCACTACCGCCAGGCGATAGTAAAGGTCCTGCCGGAATAGCCCGTCGCGCACACGCTGCGGCAGGTCGCGATGCGTGGCTGCCAGCAGGCGTACATCCACTTTCCTTGGCTGCGTGGTCCCGAGCCGCAAGACTTGTCCGTCCGTGACCACACGCAAGAGCTTGGCCTGCGCGGCTGGCGACAATTCCGCCACTTCGTCGAGGAAGAGGGTTCCCTCGTGGGCAGCCTCGAAGAGCCCCTGTCGGCTCCGGTCCGCGCCGGTAAAGGCTCCCTTTTCGTGGCCAAAGAGCTCGCTTTCCAAGAGCGTCTCGGTAAAGGCCGCACAGTTCACGGCCACGAAGGGTTTGGAGGCCCGGGGGCTGTTCTTATGAATAGCGCGAGCCACCAGTTCCTTGCCCGTGCCCGTTTCGCCGGTGATCAGGACGGTGGCGCCGGTCGGAGCTACCCGCCCTATCAACTCGCGCACCGCCTGCATAGCCACGCTTGAGCCGTAGATCTCCGGCGAGCCCTCCAGGCGAACCACCGTGTCCTTCAGGAGGACGTTCTCACGCCGAAGCCGCGTACGCTCGCAGGCGCGGGAGGCCGCCGCGCGTACCACCTCGGGCTGAAACGGTTTCGTGATGAAGTCAAAGGCCCCTTGCCGCATGCTCTCCACCGCCAGATCGACGGTGGCAAAGGCCGTGATGACCACCACGGAAACGGTGGGATCGGCCTCGATCGCAGCCGCCAACACCTGCAGGCCGTCTCCGTCGGGCATCTTCTGATCTGTCAGGACCACATCAAAATCCTCGGCGACGAGAACCTTTCGGGCTTCCTGCACTCCCGAACACTCTGCGACCTCATGTTGGTCCTGGCGCAGGTTGAGCGCCAACACCCGACGCGTATGAGGCTCGTCATCCACAATCAGTATTCTGCCCATAATCTCAACACCCCCGGTTTGAAGGTTGTCATCCCTCCCACAACTCAGCCGGAAAGGCCTTGCGTAAATTGGCACGAATCGCCGGAACCACCCTCAAGCCATCTGCGCTTCCCGCCGTCGGTTTAAACAGGGTTCATGCCAGGTGTGAATCCGCCTGCGCCGCCGGAAATGTCAGGGTAAAGCAAACGCGGCCGGGTTCGTTTGCCGAAAGAATTAAGTCGCCACCGTGAGCGCGGGCAATGTTGCGCGCAATGGCGAGGCCCAACCCGGTTCCCTGCGCCTTAGTAGTAAAGAACGGCTCGAAGATCCGTGCCACGGAGGCAGGCGGGATGCTCGGGCCGGCGTTCTCAACTTCAATCCGCACCGAGCCGTCGCTGTTTGCCCCAGCCCGCAAATCCACCCTGCCCTCTGGAGACGATGCTTCGATGGCATTCATCACCAGATCCACCAACGCTTGCTGCACGTAGCCGGCGTCGATTTCCGCCACCAAGCCGCCGGAAGAGTGGGCATGGATGGACACTCCCCTCTCGTTACCGCGGGGACGGCAGGCATCCGCAACGTAGCCGAGAGTATCATCAATAGAAGACGGCGCCTTTTGCGGGCTGCGCGGGCGTGCGTATGCCAGGAAATCTGTGGTCAGCCTTTCCAGGCGACGCGACTCCTTGGCCGCAATCTCGAACATCTCCTCGCGCTCGGAAGCCGCCAGCGTACTCCCGCGTGCTGTCGATAGAGCGCTGACAATAGCCGAGACCGGATTCCGGATCTCGTGGGCGATGCCGCTCGCAAGCCGTCCCACCGCTGCAAGTCTTTCCTCCTGGAGCAGCCGCTCCTTCGCCCTCTCGAGGTCCACAAGGCTCTCGGAGAGTCGCGCCTCTTTTTGGTGCAGATGATTCACCAGCAACCATACCAGCACGCCCACCACGGTATATATCAAGGAAATGGTTCCGGCCTCAATGTATTCGTTCACGGGTGTCCGAAGTTGGTGCTGCGCAAAATGCCATACCCAGAAGAAATTGATGCAGTCCACAACCGCTACAACGGCCAGCGTCGGCGGCAGGGTTAGGCGAAACGCTGCAACCAGGATGGGCACAACCATAATGACGAAGTATTGGGTATCCTCGCGATTGGTGACTCCCCCCAGCAGGATCGCAAGGAGAATATTGAAGCAAATTGAAGCCCAGCTCAGCAGCGTCATGCCCGTGAGGCCCAGGGGCGTGCTCCGCGCCAACAGCCAGAATAATTCCGCGCCTTGAGCAAAGAGAGCCCCCGCCAGGATGGCGATCAAGGATACGGAGGGAAACCCCCAGTGTGAGGCGAACAAAGTGTGAACGAAGAGCAGCGTAGCTAGTATGAACAGGTTGAGGATAACGAGGGTCGTTTCCTGCTGTTTGAAAGAATCAAAATCAGAGGCCAGGAACACCGATTTGGATCGGGGTCTACCAAACACGTTGAGCTAGTTTAGCACGCCTCTCGGAGACAGCATAGCTTTCGATAGAGCTTTCGATCTGCGATTCAGACAGTGGGGCGAGGGCGCAAGGCTGGCGGGAGGCAGGAGCGGCGAGACGAGGGGAATTCGACGCTGGAGTGGGGGCGTGTTGAGACGGGTGGCGGCTGTGTCGTAGGGTGA
>Ga0187854_10003896_pt1 | contig 11569 bp, 12 predicted proteins | sample June2016WEW_6_15_FD_132445 | JGI IMG/M metagenome (GOLD analysis project Ga0187854, IMG submission 132445) | Peatland microbial communities from SPRUCE experiment site at the Marcell Experimental Forest, Minnesota, USA - June2016WEW_6_150 | ecosystem: Environmental > Terrestrial > Soil >...
AAGAACGATTGCGCCGTCTTACCACCGGGGCATTCTTGCGCCATTGCGGTCACTTTCAAGCCGACCGCTCCGGGTCCGATGAATGCCACCCTGGAAATTTATTCCAATGACCCGGATGAAAACATTATCCGGTTGAACCTCTTGGGGACGGGAAGATAAGAAATGCCTCTGTGATTCAGACCATAGACCTAAACGTTGCATAAAAAATATCAAGAACGATCACCCCCACCCCTCCCTCCCCCCTCGGAGGAGGGGTAGGGTGGGGGGGAAGATGGCACCTGGGATGAGGTCCTGCGGCCGTTTTAAACGTTCATTTTGAACCAACAATTGGAGTGCTTTGGGCGCAGGCCAGAAAAATATTTATGCAACTATAGGGTAAATCATCGGGGGGAAATGGTATTATTTTTTGTCTCGCTCCCTTGATTGGGCGATTGCCTTTTGAATCCGGTCCGGAGTCATGGGAAGTTCGAATAGCCTTACCCTTACGGCGTCGAAGATGGCATTGGCGATCACCGCGCCGATGCAGGTAATGGGGGGTTCTCCTCCTCCCTGGGGAGGCATCTCCTGATTTTCCACCAGCACGGTTTCGATCTTCGGCATCCAGGAGAAGCGGGGGATTTTATAAGTGTCGAAATTCGTGTCCAGGATCTCTCCGCCCCGAAAATGGATCATCTCCGAGAGGGCATACCCCAACCCCATCATCGTGCTTCCTTCGATCTGCATTCTGGCGCCTTCCGGGTTGATGACCTGGCCCATATCCTGGGCGCAGAGGACCCTCTTTACCTGGACTTCCCCGCTCTTCGGGTCCACCTCCACCTCGGCCATCGCGGCCACATAAGTTTCCAGGTAATCCACGCAGGCCACTCCCCGACCGCAGCCGGCCCTGCTGGAGAAGCCGGACCATTGGAAAGCTGCGGCAGCCTTCTCCAAGACTCTTTTCATCCGCGGATTTTTCAAATGATTCAGCCGAAAGACCAGAGGATCCGTCCCTGACGCGGCAGCCATTACATCCATATGGCATTCCCGGGCAAAGGTGTTGGTATTCGCCCCCGGACCTCTCCAGGTTCCAGTGGCAAAGGGGTGAGTCCCGGAACCTCCCCACCAGCTTCCATGGGTAGAGGTTCGGTGGAAAGGGATATCATAAAAAGTCGCCGCACACCTTTCTCCTGCAAAATAAACATGGTAATCCCAGAAGAGAATCCGCCCCCGGGGATTGAGCCCGGACCGGATCTTCACGATAGCCGCAGGCTGAAAAGAATCGTAAAAAATTTCTTCCTCCCGGGTCCAAGCAACCTGCACGGGTTTTCCGGTCTTCAGGGCCAGACGTGCCGCCTCGACCGCCTGTGGGTTCCAGCTTTTCCCGCCGAAGCCTCCTCCTACAAAAGGAGTGATCGCGCGGACATCCTGGGAAGGTAATGACAAGGCCTGAGCCACTTCTTCCTTTACGGAGAAAGGGGTCTGGGTAGAAGCCCATACAGTGGCCTTCTTCCCCTCCACCCTGACCAGGGCGGTGTGAGTTTCCATGGGAGCATGGGCGACATAATTCTGATAATAAGTCTCTTCGAATTTGCGGGAGGCGTTCTTCTCGCCCGCTTCGAGGTTCCCCTCCTGGGAGATCACGCTCCCTTGAGGGGCCTCCTTCAGGAGGTGGGAAAAGATGGTCTTCTCGTTCAAGTTTATGCTGGGCGTCTCAAATTCGGCTTTGATCAAGGACAAACCTTTTTCCGCCATATCGGGAAGCGGGTGAAGTGCAGCGATAAGGTCGCCGTCGCGGATGATTTTCAGGCCCCTTATTTTTTCGGCAGCGGAAGTATCAACTTTTTTCAAAGTCGCCCCGTGCCCGGGAGGGCGCAGGATTCGGGCATAGAGCATTTCCGGGACGCGAGTATCGCCTGTATATTTGGCCTGCCCGGTCACCTTGACGCCCCCGTCGGCGCGCGCCATGGGCTTTCCGGAGATGGTAAATTCCGAAGGAGACTTCAAGGCCGGCTGATTCTCCAGTTTTCTCTCGATTCGCTTTCCCTTTACCAGGTCGGCGTAGGAAACCTTCTTTTCAGGATGGGTGCGGTCCAGGATAACTCCGTTGGAAACCGCCATCCGTTCCCGGGGTAACCCCAGGCGGACAGCGGCGAGCCCGATCAAAACTGTCCTGGCCTGGGCGGCGGCCTCCCTCAAGAGAGGGCCGAAATATTTTGTGGTCCGGGAGCCGAAAGTCCCCATATCCCGGGGGCAGAGATCGGTATCTCCCATGACCATCTCCACGGACTCGAAGGAGACTTCAAGCTCTTCGGCCAGCATTTGGGCCAGGGAGGTGATGATGCCTTGACCCATTTCGATCTTACCCGTAAAACAGGTCACGCGCCCATCCTCCCCGATTCGCAAGAAGGCGTTGAAGTCGGCAGAAGTTTCCTGGCGCCGGTAACCGTATTGAGCTTCGGACAAGTCGGGGGAAATCAAGATGATCAGCCCCCCGCCCAGCATTTTCAGAAAATCGCGTCGATCCAGGGAGTTCATCCCCGCTTCCCCCTTATCTCCCGGGCTGCGGTCCGGATCGTCCGGACAATTCTGGGATGAGCCCCGCAGCGACAGAGGTTCCCGTCCATGTTCTTGATGATCTCCGCCTCGGAGGGGTCCGGGTTTTCCTTCAGCGCACTGTAGGCATTAAGGATCATCCCCGGAGTGCAAAAACCGCACTGGAAGGCGTCATGCTCAAGAAACGCTTTCTGCAGGGGATGGAGGGCTTCCCCTTTCGCCAAACCTTCGATCGTGATCACTTCTTTTCCCCTTACGTCCCTTACGGGAACCTGGCAGGAGCGGTGGGACTGTTCATTGATTAATACGGTGCATGCTCCGCAGAGGCCCTTGCCGCATCCGTATTTGGTTCCGGTTAGGGCGAAATCAGAGCGCAGAACCCAGAGGAGCTTCCGATCTCCCTCGGCTTCCAATCGCATCGGCCGGCCATTCAATCGGAATTCAATTCGTTCCAACATGCTGTACTCCTCTCTAACCAGGCGACCCCGAGGTCAGGGTTATCATGATAGGGCCTAATTCCCTGTCCTGAAAGAGACCGGGAGGGGCTTCTTCTTGATGGGCCCGCGGGTTGAAAGAAAGAGAAAAGGAGACAGGTTCGCTGAAATTTCCAGCCTGATCCCGGATCTGTATCTTTAGAACAAGGTTCCCAAAATTCGAACCTGCCATTCCAGCCGTGGTTAGATAGAGGTACCCGGATAATTCTCTTTGCTGATCTTCTCGAATTCGAGTGATACTGGCCGGATGGGTTCCCATTCCAGGCTGGTCGATGACGCAGTAGACTGCTTTCATATCCCCGTCCGGGTCAGAGGCGCTGAGATAAACTCTCCAGGTATCTCCCGGCGATACCTGCGGCGAGGCAAAAGATCGGGTGATGATCGGGACTCCTTTTTTCTTATTCACTTATCTGGAAACCCCCTCGTCCTTTTTTGAGAAGAACCTTTCCCTCCGCCCCAGGATATCTCCCAAACCCCGGTGGCGATGCGGGGAAGATCCTCGTAAACCATTTCGGTTTTATGCTCGATGGTAACCGTTTCCCAGGCAGGAGCCGGTTTAGGAGAGATCATGTAATCGACGTCCACCAGCAGATGATCTTTATCCACCAGAAGATAATTGACATAGACATTTTCGTCCCGGTCGGACTTGTTTTTGATTACTACTTTCCATTCCCACTCCACCAGTTTGGAGGGTCGGGATTGGGCTCTTTGAGCCTTTTGGGGTTCGCTCCGGTAAGCCCGGACCATTCTATACCCATGGCTCATTACCTCCAAAGGGTAGCTTTTGGGGTCGTCCCCCTGAAATTCTTTCCATTGTTTTTGTTGGTCAGAGAGTCGTGGGCCGAGTAAGGGGAGCAGGCCAAATATCAGAAAGACGACGATACAAGAGAGCGCGATGAGGGCGATGTAGAGCCATTTTCTTTTTATTCGAAATGGGAGCCCCCTGGGAATCAATTTTTTCCTCCCGATTCGAAACCCCATCATCTTCTCCTGCTGAGCATTTTATAACACCCATACATGAGGGGGTCAATCATTTTGAAGAGAATAAACTTTTCTTGAAACCCAGCCTCGGGGTGCGATATGCTTCGGGCAGACAAAAAAATCCGAACGATCCGTTTCATCGAAAACATTTAAGAGATGGCAATGAATGAGCCCTCCATTCAAGTATTCGGTCTCGGCCAATGTTCCCTGGATTATATCGGGAAGATAGAAGCTTATCCTCAACCCGACCGAAAGTGCGAGTTTTCGGACCTGGTTATCCAGGGAGGCGGGCCGGTGGCCACCGCCCTGGTAGCTCTGGCAAAGTGGGGTGTCTCCTGTGCCTTTGCGGGTGTCCGGGGGATGATTTGTTCGGAGACATGATCAGGGATTCCCTGGAGGAGGAGGGGATCGATATCCGGGGCCTGGGGGTCAGGAAGGGATATGGGTCCCAGTTTGCTTTCATTGCCGCTGAGCCGGGGATGGGGAGAAGGACGATTTTTTGGAGGAGGCCCACCGGACCCCCGCTGGGGCCGGACGAGATCGATTACTCGATGATAGAAAGGGCTAACATATTACACACAGACGGGGCCTTTGTGGATGCTACTCTGGCCGCATGTGAAGCAGCCCGGAAGGCCGGGGTTCGGGTTGTGGCCGATGCGGATACTTTTCATGAAGGGTTGGTTGATCTAGCCAAGTTGAGCGATTATTTCATTGCCTCGGAGCATTTCGCTGATGAATTCTTAAAAGATAAGAAACCGGTGGAGGCCTGCCGGCGAATCGCCGAACTTGGCCCCCGGGTGGTCGGAGTAACTTTGGGAGTTAAAGGATACGTGGCCTTAGCTGAAGGCCGGGTGATCGAGAAGCCCGCTTATCCGGTCGAACCTGTAGATACCACGGGTTGTGGGGATGTCTTTCATGCCGGATTTATTTTTGGCCTGATCCGGGGATGGGACTATGAAAAATGCCTCGATTTTGCCGCCTGGTCGGCGGCCATGGTTAGCTTGCAGATGGGCGGAAGAAGCGGAATCCCTTCCCCAAAGCAGATTCAAGAAAAGGGTTTTGGGTAAAATGTGGAATCAGCCGCTGGGTGAGGCTCGAACCGCAGCTTTCAGCGGAGCTAAAAAAAATAAAAAAAATTTTAGAAATTTCTCTTGACAGCCGATTTTATCTATGTTAGAAAGATTAAAATTCAAAAAAAGGAGCGAGCGTGCGTCAGTTTCTGAAAGTGAACTTTAGCAGCGGGTATTATTACTGGTGGTTTTATTATGCCGGGGTCTGCCCGCCGCCTGGAAGCTGATCGCTGAGTTCATAGATCGAAATCAAGGCCGTGGGTAGACCAGAATCTACCCACGGCCTTTTTATTTTGAGCCGTGGGATTTATCTCTCACGGCTTTTTTTATTTTTGGGGGAAAAATAATAAAAGAGGAGGGAAAGATGGTAGGCAAACGAATCAGGATGGAGCGAATCATGGACCGGGACTCAGGCAGGACGGTGATTGTGCCCATGGACCACGGCGTAACCTTGGGCCCCATGCGCGGTCTGATCAACATGCGGGAGACGATCAATGCCGTGGCCACGGGGGGGGCGAATGCCATTGTGATCCACAAAGGGCTGGTCGAGGCCGGACATCGACGGGGAGGAAGAGACGTGGGGTTGATCGTTCACCTTTCGGCCAGCACCTGCATGTCCCCCGACCCCAACTGCAAAGTTATGGTCTGCTCCGTGGAAGAGGCCATCAAGCTGGGTGCGGATGCCGTTTCCATCCACGTGAACCTCGGAGCGGAAGATGAGAAGTCCATGTTGAAGGACTTCGGGTGTATTGCCAAAGAAGCGGCGAACTGGGGGATGCCGCTGCTGGCCATGATGTACACCCGGGGGACGAAGGTGAAGGCCGAGTTCGATGTAAAAGTGGTAAAACATGCCGCCCGGGTAGGAGCGGAGCTCGGAGCGGACATTGTCAAGGTTAACTATACCGGCTCTCCAGAAACCTTCCGAGAGGTGACGGAAGGATGCTTTGTCCCCGTGGTCATTGCCGGGGGAGAAAAGATGGAAACCGACCGGGACATCCTGGAGATGGTCAAAGGGGCAGTAGCGGCCGGAGGGGCGGGGGTCTCCATCGGACGGAATACTTTCCAGCACCGGGATCCGGAAAAGATCGTCCAGGTCATCACCAAACTGGTGCACAATGGTTTTACGGTGGATGACGGGCTTAAAGAGATGGCAGCCGGAAGGAGTTTAAAGAATGACCAAGCAGGTTTGGGTAAAGGTAGTCCCCTGGGCAGTGGAATTGGCCCAAGCAGCGTTGGAATGCGGAGCTGATGCTCTCTGGGTGGAAGAAGGTTTTCGTCCGGAGGTCCGGAAGTTAGGGCTCATCCCTACGGTGGCTGGAGACGGAGATCTCCTTCTGGGCCGGGATGTGGTGGAAAAAGAGGTCCGGGAGAAGAAAGATGAAGAGGAGATCATTCATTTGAGTCTTTCGAGAAAGGTCGTGGTAAAGGGAGGCGACTGGACCATCATCCCGCTGGAGAACCTGTTAAGCCGGACCCGGAATCTCTTCCTGGAAGTCACAACCATAAAAGAAGGGCAAACCGCCCTCGCCATCCTGGAAAAAGGGGTAGATGGGGTCGTCCTGAACAACCCCGACCCCCGGGAGGTGCGGCAGATTATTCGATCTCTCAAACGGGAGAACGAGAGGTTCGAACTTTTCCCGGCCAGAGTGAAACGGGTCGAACCCCTGGGCCTGGGAGACCGGGTTTGCGTGGATACCTGCTCTTCGATGATTTCAGGAGAAGGCATGCTGGTAGGAAACAGCAGCCAGTCCCTCTTCCTGGTCCATTCTGAGAGCGTAGAAAATCCCTTCGTAAATCCCCGGCCGTTCCGAGTCAACGCCGGGCCGGTGCATGCGTACCTTCGAATGGCTGAGGGAAAGACGAAATATCTCTCCGAGGTCCGGGCGGGTGATCAAGCGCTGGTAGTAAATTATGAGGGGAAAAGCTACCCAGCCGTTGTGGGGAGAGCCAAGATGGAGAGGCGCCCTCTGGCCCTGGTGGAGGCGGAGGGAAACGGCCAAACCCATTCGGCCATTCTGCAAAACGCCGAGACCATCCGGCTTACCCAGCCCGATGGAAAATCCATTTCACTGGTGGACCTCAAAGAAGGGAGCGAGGTCCTGATTTACCAGGAGAATTCAGGAAGACATTTCGGAGTGCGGATTGATGAGACCATTGCGGAGAGATAAATATCCGGGGAGAATCTGTCTTCCCATCGTGGAGACGACTGGAGAAAAGGCTCTCCGGGCCGTAGGCGAAGCCAACGGTCTGGCTGACCTCATCGAACTCCGGGTTGATTATCTAAAGACCGCCAGTCTGGAACCGTTGTTGGCCAAGGGGAAAAAGCCTTTGATCGTCACCAATCGCCGGAGGGAAGAAGGGGGCCGATATGAAGGAGATGAGAAAAAGAGATTGGCCATTTTGCGGGAAGCGGCTGAATTAGAGGCTGACTTTATAGACGTGGAGCTAGGCAGCGAACGATCCCTCCTGAAGGAATTGATCAACCATAAGAATGGATCCCCAATCATCCTCTCCTTTCATGATTTCGGAAGGACCCCTTCCCCCGGGGAACTGCGAAATCTCTGCGGGCGAATGATGGGCTGGGGTGCGGAGGTGGTCAAAATCGTATCCTTCGCCCGTTCCTTCGAGGACAACCTGAAGGTCCTATCTCTCATTCCTTACGCCAGGGAAAGAAAACAAAAGATCGTAGCCTTCTGCATGGGAGAGAAGGGAAAGATGAGTCGAATCTTTGCTCCCCTCATGGGCGCAGCCTGGACCTATGCATCGTTGAAACGACAGAAGGCTTCCGCTCCCGGGCAATTGACTGCTCTGGAATTAAAAAGGATATGGGAGAGACTGGCATGATCGATGCCTATACCCAATTATACGGCGTCATCGGCAGCCCGGTCCGCCATAGTCTCAGCCCGATCATCCATAACGGAGTTTTCCGGCGGATGGGGTTGAATGCCGCTTACCTGGCTTTTCAGGTCGAGAATCTCGCCGGAGCTTTGAACGGGATCAAAGGGCTGGGAATCGGGGGGGTGAGTGTGACGATTCCCTATAAGACCCGGGTCATCCCTCTTCTCGACGGGCTGGAGGAAGTCGCAGAGAAGATCCAGGCCGTGAACACCATTGTCCATCAAGGTGGGAAACTCATCGGTTATAACACCGACTGGGTGGGAGCCGTGGAATCGCTAAAAGAAAAAATTTCATTGAAGGGGAAAAAGGTATTCCTTTTGGGCGCAGGGGGAGCAGCCCGGGCCATCGCTTTCGGGCTAAAGGCGGAGGGGGCTGAAGTTACCATCTTTAACCGCTCCCTGAAGAAGGCTGCCGATCTAGCCCTGGAACTGAGGGTTGACTATCGGTCTCTCGCTTCCATCAACCAAATGAGGGGGGATGCGCTGGTGAATGCCACCTCCGTGGGCATGCACCCGCATGATGGGGCAAGCCCGGTGGCTAAAGAAGTACTGAGAGAAGGAATGGTGGTCATGGACATCGTCTACCGCCCCCTGCGGACCAGGCTCCTGCGGAATGCCGAAGAGCGGGGGTGCCAGACCATCGATGGTTTGGAGATGCTGGCCCGGCAAGGGGGGGCGCAGATTGAGATCTGGACAGGGAAGAAGCCGGAGATCAAACCCATCCTGGAGGACTTGAGAGGGGCGATAAGAGAAGCGATGGCTGAAGGCTGAAAGCTGATTGCTTTTTTTGAGGAAAATAGATGATGGAGATTAAACCCGTTTCCCGTTGTGATGCCGTGGTCACGATCCCCGGCTCGAAGAGTTTTACCCACCGGGCCCTAATTGTGTCAGCTCTGGCCGACGGGGAGTCGGTTTTGCTTAATGCCCTTCGGAGTGAGGATACGGAGCATACGGCCGGAGGGCTGGAAAAGTTCGGAGTTCCGATTTTCGTAGGGGGGGACTCTATCCGCGTTCAAGGAACCGGAGGGAACCTGAAGGGGGCCGGAGAAAAAGTTTATGTGGGTGATTCCGGGACATCCATGAGATTTCTGACAGCCCTCGCTGCTTTGAAAAACGGACGGACCCAACTGGACGGGAGCGAGCGGATGCGGCAGCGGCCGATGGTTGAGCTGCTGGAGGCTCTGAATGACTTGGGGGTCAGAGCTTATTCACTGGAGGGCAACAGATTTCCACCCGTGGTCGTGGAGTCGAGAGGCCTTATGGGAGGGGTGGCCAGGATCCATGGCGGGGAGAGCAGCCAGTTTCTCTCCGGCCTATTGCTGGTCGCTCCCTATGCCCGGGGAGATGTGCGAGTCGAGGTGATCGATCGATTGGCTTCCCGGTCTTATGCGGACATTACCCTGCAGGTGATGTCGGCTTTTGGCCTTGAGGTTCAGCGCACGGGGGATCATTCTTTCTTCATCCGTGCAGGGCAGCGCTACCGCCCGCAAGAATATCGGGTGGAAGGGGATGCCTCCAACGCCTCCTATTTTTTCGCGGCGGCCGCCGTTACCCGGGGAAGCGTGAGGGTTGAAAACTTCCGGCCATCCTCCGTTCAAGGCGACGTCGGCTTTCTGAAAATCCTGGAAGAAATGGGATGCGAAGTAAAAAGGGGAGAAAACTTCGCCGAGGTCCGGGGAAAAAAGCTGCAAGGAATTGAGGTCGATATGAATACCATGCCCGACCTGGTCCCGACCCTGGCCGTTACCGCTGCTTTTGCCCAGGGAAGTACGATCATGAAAAACATCGGTCATCTCCGCTTGAAGGAGTCTGACCGGATTGCGGCCCTAACCGGAGAGCTCATAAAAATGGGCGTCAAGGCAGAATCTGGAGATGACTGGCTCAAAGTTAAAGGAGGAAAAGCCCGGGGAGCGGAGATCGAGACTTACAACGATCACCGGCTGGCCATGAGTTTCGCCATCGCCGGGCTGGCTGTGCCCGGCGTCAAGATCAAAGGAGAAGGGTGCGTGGCTAAATCCTTCCCCGGGTTTTGGGAGGCGCTGGAGAAACTTTATTAGAAAAATGCAGGGGCAGGCGGTTGCCTGCCCGATTTTACGGGCGCACGGCCGTGCGCTCCTACAGCTCTGAAATTTTATGAATATTATTTTAATCGGATACCGGGGAGCAGGCAAAAGCGCAGTAGGCAAGCGCTTGGCGGGGCGCCTGAGGATGAGGTTCGTCGATATCGATGACCTCGTTGAGGAATCCCATGGGGCTTCGATCCGTGAGATCGTAGAATCAGCGGGTTGGGAACATTTCCGGGCGATGGAAAAGGCAACCATCCAAAAAATTGCCCAGCAGAACGGCTTCATTATTGCCCCCGGCGGCGGGGCTGTGCTGGACCCGGAAAATGTGAAGTCTTTGAAAAATAGAGGCCTGATCGTCTGGCTGAAAGCAGAACCGGAAGTCCTGGCTGAGAGAATGAGTAGCGACCCACAAACGATCGGCAGCAGGCCGACCTTGACCGGCAAAGGGACCCTGGCAGAAATCAGAGAGGTGATGTCCAGCCGGGAGTCGATATATAAGAAAGCTGCGACTATCGAACTCGATACTTCGACCTTAGACATAGAGGCAGTGGTGGAGAAAGTATTATCCATCCTTCAAAAGAGACTTGACACAGCCGAGGGTCATTGCGATCCCGCCAAGGCGGGACGCGAGGCGCGGGGCGACGTGGCACTCCCCGTCAAAGGGGAGATTGCTTCGCTTCGCCCTGAAGACCATGCGCTGCCGGGCTTCCCTCGCAATGACTGCGACCTCGGTGAGGAGAGGGGTTAGTGAATTGAGCGGGAATTCGTTCGGACAGCTTTTCAGAATAACGACCTGGGGGGAGTCCCATGGAAAAGCCCTGGGTGTGGTAATTGACGGCTGCCCACCCCGGTTAGAGCTTTCTGCCGAAGATATCCAGCAGGAATTGGACCGCCGGAGGCCCGGTCGGGGGAAAGGAGCCAGCCCTCGGCAGGAGAAGGACCGAGTGGAAATTCTCTCGGGAATCTTCGACGGGAAAACCACCGGAACGCCGATCTCCCTTCTGGTCTGGAATGAAGATGTAGATTCCCGTCCCTACGAGGAGCTGAAGAATGTCTTCCGGCCAGGGCACGGAGATTTCACTTATCAGGCCAAGTACGGGATCCGCGATCATCGAGGCGGAGGAAGGGCATCTGCGCGGGAGACGATCGGAAGAGTTGCTGCGGGAGCCCTGGCGAAGAAGATCCTGCAGGGAGAAGGGATCGAGATTCTGGCCTACACCGTTGAACTGGGAGGGATACGGGTCGAAGAGAGAGATCAGGGAGAGATTGAAAAGAATCCCCTGCGCTGCCCGGACCGGAAAGCAGCGGAAGCGATGGAGGCAAGAATTGATGAAGCTAGACTCAGGGGGGACTCTCTCGGCGGGGTAATAGAAATTCTGGCTCGGGGTTGCCCGGCTGGTTTGGGGGAGCCGGTTTTCGATAAACTCGAGGCAGATTTGGCCAAGGGTTTGATGAGCATTGGTGCCGTGCGGGGAGTGGAAGTGGGGGCGGGGTTTCAGGTTGCCCGGATGTTGGGTTCGGAGTGCAAC